>ENA-UOOH01000544-UOOH01000544.1-fermentation-metagenome-genome-assembly--contig:-NODE-544-length-42348-cov-3.745679_pt1 | contig 42348 bp, 26 predicted proteins | sample MGYA00245778_ERZ724025 | MGnify/ENA primary metagenome ERZ724025 (study PRJEB28704, sample SAMN03018313) | fermentation metagenome | biome: anthropogenic terrestrial biome; feature: soil; material...
GATCACGGGGAAATCTCGCTCTCTCGCATGCCTAGCCGTGTCAAAGTCGGGCTCAGGCAGCCCGCATTTTCCGCCCGCGAGTTCGGCTTCTTCGAGGCCTGGGAGAGGCTGGGAGAGGTGAGCCTTCTTCGACGCTCTGCCGTGGCCGGAACCTGTGGAAGCTGTGACCTTTGGGCCTATTGTCGTTGCTGCCCGGCAGTTTCCAACCTTGAGCAGGGCTCACCTGAGGCGCCGGTCGAATATCACTGCAGGTTGGCCGCGATGCGGCAGGGGTCGTCGAGGGGAAGGAGCGCACATGAGTGCAGAAGGCAAAGCAGAGCTCGAGTGCCCTGAGAAAGAGATCTACGAGCCGCCGCAGATCGAAGTTATTGTCCTCGGGAGCGCCGAAGCGCTGCTCGGGGTCTGCTTCGTCGTGGCCGAGGGCGGAGGCGGGTGTCTGCAGCCGTTTGCGACCAGCGCCTAAAGGGCCGATGTGAAGTCCGTCCTTCCCCTTGGTGCCACGTCGATTGAGCTCGAGGGCGCTCTCCCCGAAAGCGTCCGAGCGGAGCTGGCCGGCTTCTCCTTGCTGCCTTGCGGGCCGGGAATCACGCTCTCGGTTCTCAGTGCGACACCGGCGCGCCTGGAGGCCAGGAGAGGGCTCATCGCGAGCGTCCACGGCATCTGGGAGTTGGGCAATGAGGGTCACTCGCTGGCGGTGTACGCACGTGAATTGTCGACCGAGATGCCGGTGGTCCGCTTCGACCTCGAGGGCGCCGAAGGGGAGCTGCGCATCGCTCCGTCGATTCCAGACTGGGCGCTCGTGCCCGCGGTCGTGAGCGTCGGCCTACAGGTGCTCTCCATGCGCCTGCTTGCCGAGAGGGGCGGTGTGCTCCTCCATGCCAGCGGCATCGCCTGCGAGCGGGCGATTCTCTTTGTCGGACCGTCGGGCGCTGGGAAGACGACTGCCGCGAGAAACTCCCGCGCCAAGGCCACCACCTTCTGTGACGATCGCGCCGTTGTCTATTTGGACCGCGGAGGTGAATACCGTGTCCTCGCCTCGCCCTTTCAGCAGAGGTCGCGCTCGGTGCCCGGTGACCACCCGTTGGCAGCGCTCTGCTTGCTGACGCAGGCGCTGCGCCCAAGGGTTCGGGAGCTGTCGAGGGCGCGAGGGGTCGCGCGCCTGGCTTCGCGGGCGTTCTTGCCCCTTTGGGACCGGCAGGCGGTCGAGCGCTCTTTGTCCTTCCTGGGGCGGTTGGCCCGAAGGGTGCCGACGGTGGACCTCGAGCTGGCGGATTCTCCTTCCTTCCTTGCTTTGCTAGAACCTTGGCTTTGCCCTCCAACCCCGCCGTCGAGGGCCGCGACCTCGGTGGCTGAAAGGGGGAATCGGTGAATCGGTCGCTATGCTTGACAGCGCTCGCCATTATTGCGGCGGTTTTTCCAACCGGCGCCCACGCCGATCGCGACATCGCGCTCGACGGCGTCGACACGGTTCTTTCGGGCGGGGCAAGGGAGTGGGACAACACCTCCCTTTGGCTCGACACGACCAGCGCCCCTTTCGACTTGGGGTCGATATCGATTACGAACAACAATGCGAGCGGCACCGATGGCTATCTCTTCGTATTGATCGTTTTCAATACCCTGGCTGGCAACAAGGACTTCGCCTTTGAAATAATCCTGCCGGGAGACGTGATCGCGACAATTGGTTGGAATACCAAGACGACGACCGTGACTCGCAGTTGGGGGAGCGATCCGCGCACGTTGACCGACGCCCAGATGGCTTTCGGGCCAAAGAATATGAGTCTGGAATTGGCGATTCCCTATGCCGAGCTGAATTCCATCAGCCCGAGTTTTTCTTACGGCAGCGACGCCATTACCTTCCTTGCCACGACCGATGTCGGCGGCTCGACCAGGGACACCCTCACCGGCACCTACGACGGCAGGCTTGATCCGGCTCCGTCGAAGGCGGCGCTGTGGGAAGCCTTCAGCCGTCCCGAGCGCTTCGGCATGGCGGTCGGATGGCGGACCGTCTTCGAGACCTCGAACCTCGCCTTCCGCGTCGAGCGCGAGGACCGGGGCGCCTGGACCGACGTGGCGCTCGTTCCTGGCCGCCTCGATTCTCCCGGCGACTACGAGATCTTCGATGCGCAGGGGAGCAAGGGCGATCGCTACCGCATCGTGGACATCGACTCCCGGGGCATCGAGACGCCGCACGAGGTGTCGGCCTTTTGGGCTCTGCCGCATCGCCGGGACGTGCGGAAGAGGAAGACAGGAGCGGCGAGCGCTGCCCGCGCCCCCGCGGGCAGCCTGGCCGGCACCGCTCTTGCCGAGGTGAAGGCCGAAGGGTTGGTCAAGCTGATCGCAGGGGATCTTGCCGGATTCGGTTTGGCTGCATCGCGCACCCGGATCATCGGGCCCGACGGGCCGGTTCCTTCCTTCATCGAGGGCGACGACGCCTACTTTTGGGCGCCGCCGCCGCGGCGAGGCTATGACGGCCTGGCGACCTACCAGCTTGTTGCCGCGCCGCCGGTGAAGCCCAGGTCGATGGTGGCCTTTGGGCGAGTCGGTTCCGCGCCGACCTCGGTTCGAGTCAATCAGCGCTTCGAAGAGGACCGGTTCCGGTGGACCGGGGCGAGCACTGAGGCGACCTTCGTATGGGCGACGGCCATCGACCGGTTCTACCCGGCCAGCGTAATCCTTCCGGTCGTGGCCCCGGCGGACGCGAGCGCAACCTTGACCGTTGCGCTCGAGGGAGGAACCTCCTATTCGGCAGTTCCCGACCACATTGCCGAGATCGCGCTCAACGGGACTTTCCTGGGGACGGTTTCTTTCGACGGCTATGACGCTGGCCGATTCGAGCTCTCGGTGCCCGCCGGACTCCTCGAGGAAGGCGCCAATATCCTGACGGTCACCGCGCAGCGGATTCCGGGCGTCTCCTACAACGCCGTCTATCTCGACTGGGCCGAGCTGAGCTATCAGCGTCAGGTTTCGGTCCCCGGATACATCGCCAACCTGAGGGGCGGCACTAATCTCAAGGTCGCGGGCCCCGGTGTTCGGGTGCTCGATGTCACCTCGCCGTTCGATCCGCAGGAGCTGCGGCCGGCCGGCCGCATGGGAATCGTCGTGCCCGGCAACCGCTTCCGACGCATCGCCGTCGTCCGCCTCGGCGATGCCCAGCCGGCGCGGCTGCGCGCGCTGCCCAAGCCGCTTGCCCCGGTCACTGGCGCCGACTACCTCGTGGTCTACGCGCCTGGCTTCGAGAGCGCCGCCGCGCGGCTGACCTCGGCGCGGGCGAGGCAAGGCCTGCGCACCGCCGGTTTCCCCATGGACTCCGTCGAGCTCGCGTATGCCGGTGGGGCACGCGGACCGGAGGCGTTGAGGGCCCTGTTCCAGGAGATGGGCTCCTGGCGCCCGGTGCCCCGCGCCGTTGTCCTCCTCGGCGCAGCGAGCCAGGACCCGCGCGACATTACCCGAAGCGGACATCAGGACCTGGTGCCGACTTCGATGGTGCGCACCCTCCTAGGCCTCTGGGCCGATTCCGATCTCGCCCTTGCCGCTGCTCCCGGCGAGCCCCTTCCGCCTTTCGCCATCGGCCGCATTCCTGCCCGCGACCCGGACGAAGCGCTCACCTTGGTGGAGAAGATTCTCGCGGGCGAGCGCCAAAGGCCTCTGGGGCGTAAGCTCTCGGTGGTCGAAGACACGGGGCGCGAGGCGGTCGAATTCCTGTCTCTGGCCGATTCGCTGGCCGCCGAGGTCCCGGGGGTGGCGACGGTCAGGCTTTCGGCGTCCGACGGGCGCCAGCAGATCTCCACCTCGCTCGGCGAGGGCATCGATTCGCTCTTTTTCGCAGGTCACGGGCAGCCGCTGGGTTGGGCGAACCAGTCGATTTGGAGCGCGGACGATGCTCTGGCCGCGCGCAACGCGCACCTGCCGGTCGTCTATTCGTTCACGTGCTACGACGGCATGTTTGCCTATCCGAATGCAACGGCCCTCTCCGCCGGGATGCTGCTCTCGCCCGGCGGCGCTCGGGCGGTGTTCTCTCCGAGCTCCGCCTTGAGCCCGGTTCAGCATCGTTTCCTGCTGGAGGCTCTGGTCGCCCAGCAGCACGCCTCCACACTCGGTGAGCGGCTCCAACGCGTGCGCGAGGTACTGCTGAGCGCCGGCGCGGGCGCCGCCGAGCTTGTCTACATCTACAACCTGCTTGGTGACCCAATGAGCCGGGCCGACTAGCCTGGATTTCCCCGGACGGCAGTTGCCCCAAAGCAGTTGCCGCGCGATGCAGCAATTCTTCCCGCGGACGACGACACCGGGCGCTGGGGCTTTCCGCCCCACCGCGCGCGACAGGGCTATCGGGCAAGCCCAGGCCTTTTCTCGCGCGAATCTCGGACGGCTTGACGTGGAGCCGCGAGTCCGGAGCCCCGGCTGCCTTGTTGATTTCCGGCTCGGCCGGCTGAGGTATCGGTGTTCTGAGAGCTCGCAGGGGCGAGACCGGGCACTTCGCTTTCGCCCCTTCGAGCTCAGGCCGGCGACTCGTTTTGCCCGCGACACCTGCGCGGCCATGCGCTAGAAGAGCCCCCAATCATTTGCCCGCGCCTGCGGAGGGCAGGGCGGCTCTATTCTCAAGGAGTCCTGTCATGCCCCGCCAAGCTATCTCCACTTCCCAGGCGCCCAAGGCCATCGGTCCCTATTCGCAGGCGATCGCGGTGCCGGCTGGCGAGATGGTCTTCGTCTCGGGTCAGATCCCCATCCATCCCGAGACCGGAGAGATGGTCGGCGAGGGTATCGTCGCCCAGACCGAGCGGGTGATGGAGAACCTGAAGGCGGTGCTCGCGGCGGCCAACCTGTCGTTCGACCACGTCGTGAAGACCACCATCCTTCTCACCGATCTGGGCGATTTTGCCAAGGTCAACGAGACCTATGGCCGCTACTTCTCGGAAAACCCGCCCGCGCGCGCCACCTTTCAGGTGGCCGCTCTTCCGCGCGGCGCGTGCGTGGAGATCGAGGCCATCGCCGTCCGCTGAGGCGCCGGTCTCGCGCCTGTGGCAAGATCTTTCTCCCCGACTGGTCCTTGTCCTCGAGGGCTTCTGGAGGTCGCCATGCCCCCATCTCGTCTGGTTCTTCGAGCCGCGCTGTTCGGCTCGCTGTTTTTCGCTGGCTGTGCCTGCGAGACGGTCGCCCCTGTTGGCCCGCCATGTTCGACGAGCGATGACTGCGCCGACGAAATGGTGTGCGTCAACGGTTACTGCGCGGCTCCCAGCGACAGGGACGGCGGCGAGAGTGACTCGGGCGAGATCCTGCTGCCCGACGGTGGCCAGCGGCCGGACGGGGGCGCGGTCATCTCCGACCCGAACAACCCGAACAAGGACACCGATTGCGACGGGTTGAGCGACGCCGAGGAGTTCGCCAACCGCTGGGGCCCCGAGCGCAAGCAGACCGATCCGAACAACCCGGACACGGATGGCGACGGAATCCTCGACGGCGTCGAGGTCGGGCGCACCGCCTCGGTCGACCCGAGGTGCACCGACTTTGTCGGCGACGCCGATCCGAGCACGAAGACCTCGCCGGTCGAAAAGGACACCGACGGCGACGGGCTCGACGACGGGGTCGAGGATCGCGACCGAAACGGAAAGCGCGAGCCTCAGGAGACCGATCCGCTGCTCGCGGACACCGACGGCGACGGCATCCCGGACGGCCAGGAAGACCTCAACGGCAACGGCTTCGTCGACCCGGGCGAGACCGACCCGTTGAAGGCCGACACCGACGGCGACGGCCTGCCCGACGGCCTCGAGAGGCGCACCGGGACCGACCCGACCAAGATCGACTCGGACGGCGACACCTGCGCCGACGGGCTCGAGGACAAGAACCGCAACGGCATCGTCGACTCCGGCGAGACCGATCCGCGGGTCGCCGATTGCTCGGGCGCCGGGAAAGACACCGACGGCGACGGCATCCCCGACGACATCGAGCTGACGGTCACCCATACCGACCCGACCCGCGCCGACACCGACGGCGACGGGCTGCTCGACGGCGAGGAGGACAAGAACCTCAACGGCGTCGTCGACCCCGGCGAGACCGACCCGCGCAGCGCCGACAGCGACTGTGACGGGCTCTCCGATTACCTCGAGATCAAGGGCTATCGGACCGACCCGCTGGTCGCCGACACCGACGGCGACGGGCTGCTCGACGGCCTCGAGGCAGGCATCGTCAGCAACCCCGACCCGGTCCGATGCACCTCGTTTGTTCCGGACGCCGATTCGTCGACCCGGACCAACCCGCTGCTGGCCGACTCGGACTGCGACGGGCTCTCCGACGGGGCCGAGGACGCCAACCGCAACGGCCGGGTCGACCCCGGCGAGACTGACCCCAAGCGCCGCGACACCGACGCCGACGGCCTGCCCGACGGCTTGGAGAAGGGCGTCTGCGTCAATCTCGACCCCGCGAATTGCCCAGCCTTCATCCCCGACGGCGACTGCGGGGCGAGCCAGACCAACCCGCTGGTCGCCGACCACGACGGCGACGGACTGCTCGACGGGGAGGAGGACCTCAACAAGAACGGCGTCGTCGATCCGGGCGAGAGCAGCCCGTTGCGGCTCGACTCGGACTGCGACGGCCTCGCCGACGGCGAGGAGCGGGCGCTGTTCCGCACCGACCCGGCCCGGCCGGACACCGATGGCGACGGCATCCTCGACGGCGTCGAGGTGGGGCGCACGACGAGCCCCGACCCCGCGTGCAGCTTCACCGCCGACGCGGATCCGAGCACGCGCACGCTGCCCTATTCGGCCGACACCGACGGCGACGGCATCCCCGACGGCGTCGAGGACGGCAACCGCAACGGACGGGTCGATCCGGGCGAGACCGATCCGGCCAACCCGGACACCGACGGCGACGGGCTGCCCGACGGAATCGAGGACGCCAACAAGAACGGCCGGTTCGACTCCGGGGAGACCAATCCCCTCAACCCCGACACGGACGGCGACGGCATCCCCGACGGCGTCGAAGACTTCAACCGCGACGGGGTGAGGCAGGCCAACGAGACCGATCCGCGCAAGGCGGATACCGACGGCGACGGTTGCCCCGACGGCGACGAAGACCGCAACTGGAACCACATCGTCGACCCGGGCGAGACCAATCCGCTGTTGGCCGGTGACTGTCCGCTGCCCACCGCGGTCGACTCGGACTGCGACGGCCTCTCGGACGACACGGAGCGGAACGTCACCCATACCAATCCGAACAATCCGGACACCGACGGCGACGGCATCAAGGACGGGATCGAGGCGGGAGCGGTCTTCAACCCGAACCCGGCCGCCTGCCCAAGCTTCGTGCCCGACGCCGACCCGAGCACCACGACCGACCCGAAGCGAATCGACACCGACTGTGACGGCATCCGCGACGACCAGGAGGACGTGAACCGCAACGGCCGCGTCGACCCCGGCGAGACCGACCCCTCGAACCCCGACACCGACGGCGACGGGTTGACCGACGGGGTCGAGCTCGGCAAGACCGTGAACCTCGACCCGGCCAACTGCCCCGACTTCGTTGCGGACGCTCATCCGAGCAGCCGCACCGACCCGCTCGACCCGGACACCGACGGCGACGGCATCGCCGACGGCGCCGAGGACCTCAACGGCAACGGCCGGGTCGACCCGGGCGAGCTCGATCCGAACAACCGCGCCGACGCGACCGGCCCGGTGCAGGCGGCCTGCGCCAGCCCGCGCCCGCTGGTCTCGCACGAGCTTCACGACTCGGACCTGCACGTCGCCGCGGTCGCCGACTACAGCGAGGTCACCCGGATAGTCAGCGGAGGCAAGGAGGTCGGGCTGGTGCTCTACGACCCGACTCGGAAGATCGTCGGCATCGCCCTGCACCGCGTCCCGGCGCTCGCCAACGTGACCGCGCAGGAGGCCGACGGGCGCGCCAAGCTGACCGCTATCTCCGGGGGCGTCAGCTCCGCGCTCACCCAGGGGATGACGAGCTGGGACGGCTTCAACGCGATGATTGGGCACTACGACCACGGGTCCGCCGCGGACCTCAAGGCGCTCGCCCGCAGCATCGTCGGCAGCTACTTCTCCGGCGCCAACGTGCCGTCCGGCTCAGCCGGCGCCAGCGGCCCCTTCCGTATCCAGGCCGAGTACCTGCGCCGCAGCGCCAACCGCGCGATGGTGGTGATGGCCATCGTGCCCAAGGGCCTCGCCGGGTCGGGCGACCGGCTGCTGAGGGTCGACGATTTGGCCAACGGCACCGCGCTCGCCCAGTTCGGCGACGCCCATCGCCCGGTCTGCGAGAAGCTGTCGGCGCAGAACTACCCGAAGGTCGACTTCGTCTGGGTCATCGACAACTCGTACTCGATGGACCCCTACCAGGCGCAGGTCGCCAGCGCGGCCACGGCGATGCAGCAGCAGCTTGCCAGCGCGCCCATCGACTGGCGCATCGCGACCCTCTACATGGACACCGACCGCGAGCAGACCCGCATCAACGCCCCGACGCCCTTCCGGACCAGCCTGAGCCAGTTCGGGCAGGATGCGCAGGTGCCTGCGGTGGCCCTGAGCCCGGAGCGCGGCTTTGCGCCGGTCAACTACATGCTGCAGTCCGGGCGCTGGCTGCAGCCGACCCCCGGCACCGACGTGAACAAGATTCGCCAGGGTGCCAAGGTCGTCATCATCTGGCTCACCGACGCGCGTGAACAGTCGACGACCTCGGTCTGCGACAACTCCTGGGTCGGTTGCTACAACACCGTCGATCGCATCAACCCCTGGATCTCGGTTCCTTCTCCCTATGCGAATTGGACGGCCTACTTCAACAGCCTGCCGGGCGGGCTCGGCAAGGCCTTCGTCGCGGGAATCATCCCGCCGGTCGGGGTGAGGATGAGCGGCGAGGAGGAGCAGACCTCCGAGTACCGCGACGTGATTTCCGCGCTGCAGGGCATCGAGACCGACATTCGCGACGTGACCGCCATCCCCGCGGCCATCAGCCAGATCATCACCGCCGCCATCGGCCAGGCGACCAACACCCGGCTCGCCAAGCCGCCCATCTCCGCGAGCATCAAGGTCGCGCTCGCCTCGCCGATAGGGGCGGCCTGCCAGTCGCTCAAAAACGACGTGCCCCGCAGCCGCACCCACGGCTTCGACTACGACGGGGCGTCCAAGTCGCTCGTCTTCTACGGAGACTGCCGCCCGACCGCCAACACCGAGATTGCGGTCTCCTATCAGTACTGGGAGGATTTGACCCCCAACCCCGACGGCAGCCCGCGCCCCTGCGGAGGCCCGTGCCCCGAGCCCCTGGTCTGCGACCCGGTGACCGACAGGTGCGTCTGTCCAGCCGACTGCGGCGGGGGCTGCGGCTCGAGCGAGGTCTGCGACACGGGGAGCTGCGAGTGCGTCTGTCCGCCGGACTGCGGCGGGCGCTGCGCCGGCAACTTCACCTGCAACACCGCGAGCTGCGGCTGCGAGTGCCGCCAGAACGTCACCTGCGGGGTCGGGTTCCGGTTCGACACCGGGCGCTGCGCATGTGTCTGCGATACCGGCGCGCTCGGCTGTGGCCCGACGATGCAGGCCAACGCCGACACCTGCACCTGCGACTGCAAGCCGGGATGCGGCGGTGTCTGCGGAACCGGCAAGGTGTGCAACGAGGGCTCGTGCAGTTGCACCTGCGACCCGACGAAGACCTGTCCGCCCAACCACCTCCTCGACCCGGCGACCTGCAACTGCGCCTGCGACCTCGCGAGCGTCGTCTGCCCGGCGAACATGGAGCCGGATCCGGCGACCTGCGGATGCCGCTGCCAAGCCGACTGCGGCGGGGTCTGCGGCACCGGAACCGGCTTCGACTGCGATTCGCAGAGCTGCGCCTGCGTCTGCGACACGAGCGCGCCGTGCGGCTCGGGCCTGAGGCGAGATCCCGCCACGTGCGCCTGCATCTGCGACGCTTCGCTGCTCGGCTGCAGCCCGCCGCTGTTCGCCGACCCGATCGCCTGTGCCTGCGTGTGCAACCCGGACTGCTCGCACGAGGGCTTCGAGGGCTGCGCCGCGGGTGAGACCTGCGACTCGGCGTCCTGCGCCTGCGAATGCAGCCTCACCTGTGGCCCGGGGATGAAGCGGGCCGATGGCCGCTGCGCCTGCGTCTGCGACACCGAGGCGCTCGACTGCGGCGTGCTCGGCGACACGTTCGAGGCCGACCCCGAGAGCTGCTCGTGCGTCTGCAAGCCGAACTGCGGCGGCTGCCCGGCGGGCAACCGCTGCGACCCCTCGAACTGTAGCTGTCGCGGCGGTCCGACCTGAGCGGTTGAGCTGGCCGCAGCCGGCGTTCCTCGAGCCTGTCGAAGGGGAAGCCCTTCGACAGGCTCTTGCTCTCTTGGGGTTGAAGAACCCGGAACCAGCGTCCACCGGTGCGTCGGACTCTGTTGGAAGCCAGGGGACAGGCCTCTGCCGGGCTTGTACCTTCGGCCCGAGGATTCGCTCCGGGAGACGGGCCGGTTCGCCGCCCGGCGACCGCGCCCGCGGGGCTGACTCTGTGAGTCGTTCCTCTCTCCTTGTTCAGGATCCCACGCCCCGCTAGCATGCGCGGCTTCCGCGGACGCGCCGCAGGCAGCCGGTCAGCGCCCGGGACAACGCGCGAGCCGACGCGCCCGCGCTCAATCGAGTGGAGAGCACCATGGCCGAACACGTCTACGTCGCCGACATCGCCCAGCACGAAGGCAAGCAAGTCACGCTCAAGGGCTGGCTCCACAACCGCAGCTCGAAGGGCAAGCTGCACTTCCTTCAGGTGCGCGACGGCACCGGGACCATTCAGTGCGTCGTCTTCAAGGGCGACGTCGACGAGGCGACCTTCCACGAGGCCGACCATCTGCCCCAGGAGACCTCGCTCGAGGTGACCGGGACGGTGAAGGCCGACAAGCGCAGCCCCATCGGCTTCGAGCTCGGGGTCCAGGCCATCCGGGTCGTCGCCAAGCCGGTCGCCGAGTTCCCGCTCGGCCACAAGGAGCACGGCGTCGCCTTCCTGATGGACAACCGGCACCTGTGGCTGCGCAGCGCCCGCCAGACGGTGATCCAGCGGGTGCGCCACACGATCATCAAGTCGGTGCGCGACTACTTCGATGACCGGGGCTTTACGCTCTTCGACGCCCCCATCCTGACCCCGGCGGCCTGCGAGGGCACGAGCACGCTGTTCGAGGTGCCGTACTTCGACATGGGCAAGGCCTACCTGACGCAGTCGGGCCAGCTCTACGGCGAGGCGGGCGCGCTGGCGCTCGGCAAGGTCTACGTCTTCGGCCCGACCTTCCGCGCCGAGAAGAGCAAGACGCGCCGCCATCTGACCGAGTTCTGGATGGTCGAGCCGGAGGTCGCCTACATGGACCTCGCCGGCGACATGGACCTGATGGAGGACTTCGTCGAGAACATCGTCGGCAAGGTCCTCGAGAAGCACGAGAAGGAGCTCGCCACCGTCCTCGAGCGCGACCTGACCGTCCTCAAGCGCGCCAAGAAGCCCTTCCCGCGCATCACCTACGACGAGGCGATCGAGCGCATCAAGGCCGCCGGCCACCCGATCAACTGGGGCGAGGACATCGGCGGCGACGAGGAGACCGTGCTCGCCAACCAGTTCGACCGCCCGGTCCTGGTTCACCGCTATCCGGCCGAGATGAAGGCCTTCTACTTCAAGAAGGACCCCGAGAACTCCAAGGTCGCGCTCGGCTGCGACATGCTCGCCCCCGAGGGCTACGGCGAGATCATCGGTGGCGGCCAGCGCGAGGACGACTACGACACCTTGCTCGCGGCCATCGACGCCGCTGGCCTGCCGCGCAGCGCCTTCGAGTGGTACCTCGACCTGCGCCGCTACGGTTCGGTTCCACATGCCGGCTTCGGCCTGGGCATCGAGCGCACGGTCGGCTGGATCTGCGGCCTGCACCACGTGCGCGAGACGGTCCCGTTCCCTCGGCTGATGGAGCGGCTGACGCCGTAGTCCGCGCCCGCTTCGGCGCCATCGCCCTCATCCGGGCCGCCGCCCGGGGGCACGGCCCCATCCCTGGCGGACGGTCCGGGGGGAGCGGGGCCGCATCGGGCCTGCGAGCAGGGCGAGCGGCGGGAATAAGCGCTTTGGTTACGGGCGGTTGCCCATCGCGAAAATGGGCTCGGGAAGGTGCCCTCCGGGGCCAGGAATGCCCCCTGCGCGGCCTGAGGCCAACCAGGCTTGCTAGTTACAAGCCCGGCAGCCCCTGCGGGCCTCCACGGTGCCTTCCTGGCCCTCAGGCTGCCTTTGGCGGCCTCTCGAGCCCGGTTTTTGGGCGCTCTTTGCGCCGCGCTCGGCGCGCCCGCGCCAGCGCTGTGACTGCCGGTCTCTCGCGATCGATCCTCAACTGCGGCAAGATCGGGTCAATCCTGACTGCCGCGGAGGACGACCATGAACGCGAAGACCCTGGTGCCGTGCTTGCTCCTCGCCGGCCTTGGAGCCTGTAGCTGCGAGGACCCCGAGACGGCGAATCCCGCCTACTGCTCCGTGGACGCGGACTGCGACGGGGGACGGTGCGTCGACGGCGCCTGCCAGGCGGGCGCCCCCGACGGTTCGACCGAGCCTCCCGACGGCTCGACCGAGCCTCCCGACGCTTCGATCCTCTGCCTGGAGTTCCAGCAGCCATGCACGCCGGGCGAAGAACCGGCCTGTTGCTCAGGACTCTGCCGCGCCGAGGCCGACGGCGGGCCTACCGTCTGCGCGATGGAGGCGCTCTGCAGCCCGGACGGCTCGGTCTGCACGGCGTCGACAGACTGCTGCTCGCTGCGCTGCGGGGGCGGAGTCTGCGAGGGCGAGCGGTGCGTCCAGATCGACGGCGCCTGCGGCGAAGCAGAGGAGTGCTGCTCGGGCATCTGCACCGGCGGCAAGTGCGCCCAGATCCCGGGCGCGATCTGCGGCACCCTCGGCGAGACGTGCACCGACCGCTCGCAGTGCTGCTCCAAGAACTGCCAGGGCGAGCGCTGCGTGCGCGCCTCGAGCTGCAGCGCGGCCGGCGACATCTGCTACGCGCCGCTCGACTGCTGCAACGGCGGCTGCCAGCTTCCCGCCGGCGGCGGACCCGGCACCTGCGCCGAGTCGGTGACCGCCCCGGGCAGCCCCGGCTGCACGGTGGGCGGCGAGCCATGCGACGCGAACTCCGGATGCTGCAGCCGGGTGTGCACCGACCTCGGCAGCGGCCAGGCGACCTGCGTGACGGGCACCGGCTGCCGCCAGACCGGCGAGGTCTGCAGCAAGGACGACGACTGCTGCGGATGGGACACGAGCGAAGTGACTTGCTCCCTCTTCCAGACCGATCCTCCCGTCGGCCGCTGCACCAACGGCACCGCCTGCCAGCCGGTCGGCAACTGCTGCGGGGCCTTCGGCTCGAACTGCTCGCAAAACTGCTGCGACGGAAAGAAGGAGGTCTGCCGGCTCGACCTGGGCGGCCTGTCGCGCTGCTTTGGCGGCGGCACAGTCTGTCCCAACGGCTACGACGGCCTCGATCCGGACTGCTGCATCGCCGAGGGCGACAGGTGCCAGTTCCGCGACCAATGCTGCAACCTCGCGCCCTGCGTCCAGGTCGATGGCCAATTCATCTGCCAGTCGCCCGAGTGCCTCGCCGCCGGCCAGCGCTGCACACCGGGAGCGACCGGCGAGGGCGAGTGCTGCAACGGCCTTGATTGCCTGGCGTCGGGCGAGCTGGGCGGCGCCGTCTGCCGCGTTCGGCCGAGCGGGGCCGATGCCGGGGTCGGGAGCGACGGTGGCAGCGCCACGGGCGATGGCGGAGCGGGTGACCCCGACGGCGGCTCCGGTCAGGACGGCGGGGTCGTCTGCAGCGCGAACGGCGTGAGCTGCGCCTCCGGGTCGGAGTGCTGCTCCGGCGTCTGCCTCTCGGGGGTCTGCGGCACCTGCAAGGTTGACGGCCTCGACTGCACCGCCGCCGCCGACTGCTGCTCGGGAGTCTGCAGCGCCGGCCGCTGCATCCCGCCCCAGACCTGCGTCAACGAGGACGGCACCTGCTCGGGGACCGCGGAGTGCTGCGTGGGGCTGAGCTGCGTCATCGCCGCCGGACAGGCGAACGGCACCTGCCAGCCGGGCTCGAGCTGCTCGGCCTCCGGGCAGTCGTGTTCGGCAACGCAGGCCTGCTGCCAGGGCCTGCGCTGCGCGAGCGTGGCGACGAGCGCGACCTGCACCGAGTCTGATCCTCAGTGCGTGTGCCGGGTGGTGCTCAACTGAGTTGGGAGTGCGGGGCCCAACTGATCGTGTGAAGAGTGACGGGCGCCCGGGACCATAGGTCCGTGTCCTTCGCCGACTCACCTAAAGCGGACGACCCGCCGGCGGGAGGCGCCGCGAGCCGGGCGCTCGACGCTCTCAGAGCGCGCGGATGCGCCCGCTTCACGGCCCGGCCCGAGCGCGGCTGCCGGCTGGCAGAAACCGCGCCTTCCCTCCGAACGCCTTCTGGTACGCCATGCCGAGGGCCTGCTCCTCGGCCGGAATCCGTCTGCGCAACAGCGACGCGTTGGCGGCCGAGAAGGCGAGGGCGCTCAGCCAGGCACCGTGGATCAGCGGCACGCACGCCATCTCGAGGATGACCGCGAGGTAGTTCGGGTGCCGCAGGAAGCGATACGGGCCACGGGTGACCGGGTCGGCGCCCGGGACCACGATTATCCGCACGTTCCATCGGTCGCCAAGCGTCCTGAGCGCCCAGTAGCGCAGCCCCTGCGCGAGCAGTGCGCCGGCGAGCGCGACCCCGCCGAGCGCACCGGGGAAGGCCCGCTCGAAGAGCAAGACCTCGGCCGCGCACGCCGGAATGAAGAGCGCGTGGACCAGCGCCATCGCCCGGAAGTGCGGAGCGCCGACCTCGTAGCCGCCGCGCTCGAACGCCCGCCGGGCGTTGCGCCGCGAGACGACGAGCTCGAGCAGCCGCTCGCAGGCGAGCAATCCGAGGAGCAGGAGGTAGAGCTGCCGGCTCGTTACCATCGAAGCAGGACCAGCTCGGTCCCAAAGCCTGGCCCCATCGCCAACACCAGGCCGTAGTCGCCAGGCGCTCCCTGCTCGCGTACCTGCTGCAGCACGAAGAGCACCGAGGCCGAGGAGACGTTGCCCACCTCGGCGAGCGTCCTCCAGCTCGCCTCGAGCGCAGCGTCGCCGAGCCCGAGCGCGGCCTGGATGACCTCGAGGATCTTCGGGCCGCCGGGGTGGCAGACCCAGTGGCGGATCTGCTCGCGCCGCAGGCCGTGGCTCGCGAGGAAGCGGTCGACATCGCCGGCGATGTGCTCACCGATGACCTGCGGCACCTTGGGCGAGAGGACGAGCTTGAACCCGGTGTCGATGGTCTCCCAGCCCATCACCGACTCGGTTTCCGGGTAGAAGACCGAGCGGCTGTCGACGACCCGCGGCCCGTTCTCTGCGCGGTGGGCTCCGCCGAGGATGACCGCCGCCGCGCCGTCGCCGAAGAGCGCCGAGGCGATGCTGTTGGCCATCGAGGCATCCTCGCGCTGCAGCGTCAGCGAGCAGAGCTCGACGGCGACGAGCGCGGCGACGTGATCGGGGAAGGCGCGCAGGTAGTCGGCGGCGCGGGCGAGGCCGGTCGCCCCGCCCAGGCAGCCCAGGCCGAACATCGGGGTGCGCCGGGTGTCGGGGCGAAGCTCGAGCCGGTTGATGAGCCGGGCGTCGATGTTGGGCGTCGCGACCCCGGTGACGGTGACGAAGAAGAGGTGGTCTATCGCCGAGGCGGCCAGGCCTGCGGCCGCGAGCGCCTCTTGCAGCGCCTGCGCGCCGACGTCGGTCGCCACCCTGAGCCAGGTGGTGTTCGACCTCCCGAAAGAGACCTCGCGGCCGTACTCCTCGAGCGGCAACGCGAGATAGCGGCCCTGGACGCGCGTGGCGCGATGCAGCGAGTCGAGCTTGCCGAGGTCGAGGCCGGCGTCTTTCCAGAACCTTCGCGCTGCCTCGAGGATGGCCTGCTGGTCCGCGTAGTGAGGTGGCAGCGCGCTTCCGACGGACAGGACTCCGGGAACTGAATGGGTCGCGGGCATGGTCACGCCTCCAGCTCGAGCTGCTTCGGTTGGTTGGGACTTATGCACGCGGCAGAAGGGTCGACACGACTGAGCCGAGGCTGGGTGAGCTGCCGCTCGCCCGGGGGGCAGGCGCCGGTCGCCTGCGCCGGCAGCCCAGCCCGTGCGCACCGATCGCGCGGCGAAGGCAGGTGCGGGCCTTGCGTAGGGCGCGGGCGCCGTCCCGCACCACGTGGGCATCGGCGCGGGCCCACGCTCCGGCACCGCTGCCCACCGCGGCCGCAGCCGACCGGCCAGGATTGCCTCCTTCGCTATACTCGGCTCCGCTTTGTCCTCGGCCTCTTCGACACGCCTCGCCACCGCCCGTCTCTTCCTGCTCGGCGCCTCCACGGCGCTGTTCCAGACGCTCTTCTCGCGAGAGCTGCTCTCCGCCTTCTCCGGCAACGAAGCGGTGCTCGCCGCGCTGCTCGCTCCGTGGCTTGTGCTCACCTCGGGCGGCGCGCTCGCGGCAAGGAAGCGTCTGCCGCGCCCGTCGCTCGCGCTGGCGCTCCTCGGACCTGCGGCGGTCTGCTCGCTCGCCTCGGCGCGCCTGCTGCCGATGACCTTCGCCGGTGGCGCCGCGCCCGGAACCGGCACGGCGCTCGTCTGGTCTTTCATCCTGCTCGCGCCGGCCTGTCTGCTCTCGGGCCTCGCCTTCACCTGGCTCGTCGCCGGGCGGGGCGACTCGGGTCGCGGGTATCTCGCCGAGTCGCTGGGCGCCGGGGTCGCCGGCGCGCTCGCGAGCCTGTTGCTGCTTGGCTGGTTGCCGACCTTTTCTCTGGCGGCGCTCGCGCTGGTCGCGTCGGGCCTCGGCGCCGTGCTCGGCCTCGCGAGGCGACGCGCCCTCCTCGCGGCGCTGCCGAGCCTCGCTGTCGCCGGTGCGCTCTTCGCCCTTCCGGTCGGGCCGTGGCTGCTCGGCCTGCAGGCCGAGCACCTGCGGGGCGCCGTCGAGCGGGAATCGCCCTTCGGCTCGCTGGTGATCGTCGACCGGCGGGGTCAGCTCGAGGTCTTCGCCGATCGCCTGCCGGTCGTCGCCGGACTCGATCCCGCGGCGGCCGAGGAGGCGGCGCACCTGCCGCTCGCGCTCGTCGAGAGCCCTTCATCGGTCGCTATCATCGGCGTGCCTCCGGCCGGTGCCGTGGCGGAGCTGCTCGCGCACGGGGTGGCGAGGCTCGATTACGTCCTCGAGGACCAGGTCCTCCTCGGCGTGCTGGGCGAGCGGCTCGCCGAGCTGCGGGACGAGCGGGTCCGCCTGCACGCCGCCGATCCGCGCCGGTGGCTGCAGGGCAGGGCGGGCGCCTTCGACGCCATCCTCCTCTTCTCGCCCGAGCCGACCTCCGCCCAGCTCAACCGCACCTTCACCGCGGAGTTCTTCTCCGTCGCAGCGCGCGCGCTCGCGCCCGGCGGCCTCGTCGCGGTGAGCCTGCCTGGCCACGCCGAGTACGCCTCGCACGAGAAGCGGCGCCTCCACTCCTCGGTCCGCCGCACGCTCGACTCGGTGTTCGCCCGGTCGCTCACGCTGCCCGCGGGGGCGACGCTCTACCTCGCGCGCGCGAGCGGCGATCTGCCGGAGAAGGAGCTTCCGGGCGCGATCGCCGGGGCGCTCTCCGCCCGCGGGATAGCCCCCGCGCATCTCAACCGCGCAAGCCTCGAAGGCCTGCTCTCCAAGCGCCGGCTCGAGGACGCGGAGCGGTGGTCCAGCCTGGCCGAGCCGGTCAACCGCGACCTGCGCCCGACGACCTACCATCTGGCGCTCGAGCAGGCCCTGGCCGAGTTCGGCGAGGTCGGCTCCGGCGGGCTCCTCCTCCTCGCGCTCGCGTTGATTGTCGGCGCGCTGCTCGTCTTCGGCCCGCGCTCGAGGCCGCTGGACTTCGCCGTCTTCACGAGCGGCGCCGGAGGGATGGCCAATCAGCTCCTGCTGATGCTCGCCTACCAGCTCGCCGCCGGCGCGCTCTACCGCGAGATAGGCCTGCTGCTCGCCGGGTTCATGTTCGGCGCGGCCGCGGGGGCTTGGCTCGGCGAGCGACGTGCCCCGCGGATTGTGGCCATCGGCGCCGACGCCGCGCAGCTCCTCTTCGCGCTGCTCTTTGCCCTCGCGCTTCCGGGGCTCGTCTCCTCGGGCCCGTGGGCGCGAGGCCTCGGCTTCGCCGCGACCTTCGTTGCCGGCCTGCTCCCGGGGCTGCAGTTCACGGCCGCCGCGCGCGCGGTCGGTGGCCCCGCGGCCTCGGTCGGCGGGCGCCTCTACGCCGCCGACCTGATGGGCGCCGCCCTCGCCGCCCTGGTCACCTTCACCTTCCTCGTCCCGGCCCTCGGGCTCCGAGGCACCGCGCTCGCCGTCGCCGGCCTCAAGCTGCTCAGCCTGCTGGCGCTCCTCGCCTTCCGCGAGGAGCCAACGGAGATGCGGAGCAACGCGCTGCCGGCGCTCCTGCCGCTCGCCTTCGTCGCGCTCGTCGCCGCGGCCGCGGGCGCCCCAGGCCAGGGTCGGCTCTTCGCGCTGGGCTCCTCGCGCCCGTACGGGCTCGCGGTCGCGCTCGGCCTGCTGCTCTGCCTGCTCGCCGCCTTCGAGCCGAAGCGCGTCCATGCCCTGATCGTCGCGGCGAGCCGCCGGGTGCGCGCGCTCGGCGCTGGCGTCGAGCGGGCCGCCTACTTCGTCCTGCTCTCGCCGCTCGCCGCCCTGCCGCTGGGCCGCTGCTACTTCGAGGTCCCCTTCGTCCTCTGCCACGCCTGCCCGCGGCCGTGCGTCTTCGGCGTCTTCCGCCGCTACCTCGTCCCCGTCGCGCTCGTGGCCAACCTCCACGACCGGCGCTTCTGCGAGCGCACCTGCCCGCTGGGCGCGGCGCAGGTCGCCTGCGGCCGGGTGCGCGGCCGGAGTCTGCGGCGGCTGCCGCTCGCGCGGGGACTGCGCCTCGTCTCGCTGCTGCTCGTCGCCGTCGCCTGGTTCGCGGCCCACGGCGCGCGCGGCGAGGGCGTGGAAGGGCAGGGCGTCTATGCGCTCTTCTTCAAGAACGCCTTCACGCCGAGCCTCGCGGTCCTCGCCGTGTCGCTGGGCCTGCTGCTGCTCTCGTTCTTCGTGCGCCGCCCGTTCTGCGAGGCGCTCTGCCCGATAGGCGCCGCCTCCTCGCTGATCGGCGGCCTCGAGCGGCGCCTCGACCGCCGGCCGGCAGCGCTCGATGCTCCGGCCGCAGGGGGCGAGGCATGACCAGCCGCCGCCTCTTCCTCAAACGCTGTCTCGCCGGTTGCGGCGCCGCGGTCCTCGGCGCGGAGGCCTTCGACGAATTCGTCCTCGGCGGCCGCGACTCGGGCCTCGGGGTGGGGTTTCGCAACGACGCGCCCGAGGCTCTCGACGGCTTTTCCCGGCCCGCCGCCTACGCCGGGGGGTACGGCGCGCTGGTGCGCTGCACGCTCTGCCCGCACGGCTGCATCCTCGGGGAGAACGACCGCGGCTTCTGCCGCACCCGCGTCGTCAAGGACGGTCGGCTCCACACCGTCGCCTACGGCAACCTCTGCTCGGCGGCGCTCGATCCCATCGAGAAGAAGCCGCTCTTTCACTACCTGCCGCGCACGCCCATCCTCTCGGTCGCCATGGGCGGCTGCAACCTGCGCTGCCTGAACTGCCAGAACTGGGAGATCTCGCAGTCGCCCCCGCACGAGGTGGCGCGCACCGAGGCGCTTCCCGAGGACTTGGTCGGCCTCGCGTCGGAGAGGGGCATCGGCGCCATCGCCTACACCTACAGCGAGCCGCTCACCTGGTTCGAGTACGTGCGCGACACCGCGGCCCACGCCCGCGAGAAGGGCATCAAGAACGTGCTCGTCAGCGCCGGCTACGTGAACGAGCGGCCGCTGCGCGAGCTGTGCCGCTCGCTCGACGCGGTGACGCTCGACGTGAAGGCCTTCAGCGAGGCGCGCTACCGCGAGCTGAGCGGTGGGCGCCTGAAGCCGGTCTTGCGAGCGCTCGAGGTCTTCCGCGAGGAGCGCGTCTGGACCGAGGTGAGCTTCCTGATGGTCCCCGGCCACTCGGACGGCGCCGCGGAGATCGCCGGCTTCGCGCGCTGGGTCGCGCAGAACCTGGGCGCGGGCATCCCGTTCCACATCCTGCGCTTCCACCCACGGCACCGGCTGCGGCACCTGCCCTCGACGCCGGTCGGCGACATGGAGACGGCCCGCGAGCGCTGCCTCGACGCGGGGCTGCGCTTCGTCTACCTCGGCAACGGTCCCGGCCACGACGCCAACCACACCCGCTGTCCGCGCGACGGGCGCTTGCTCATCGAGCGGCAGGGCTATGAAGTGAAGCGCATCGACCTTCAGCAAGGCCGCTGCCCGTGCGGCGAGCCCATCGACGGAGTCTTCTCATGAGAACGCCGACCCTCCTCGCCCTGTGCTCCCTGCTGCTCGCCTGCACTTGCCAGAAGAAGACCGCGCCCGCCGCACCGGTCGAGAAGCGGGTGCGCGAGGCGAGCGTCGCCGGCAGCTTCTATCCCGACGATCCGGCCGAGCTGCAGTCGGTGGTGAAGGGCTACCTCGACAAGGTCGAGCGCGAGGCGAAGGCGCCAGTGCGGATGGTGCTCGCGCCTCACGCGGGCTTCATCTACTCGGGCCAGATAGCAGCGCGCGCCCTCAAGCAGCTCGACCCGGGGTTCGAGCGGGTCGTCATCGTCGCCGCCAACCACAGCAACGACGCCAACTACCTCGGCGTCTCGGTCGATCGCGTGACGCACTTCCGGCTGCCGGGCTTCGAGGTCCCGGTCTCGAAGGAGGCCGGGGCCCTGCTCGGCAAGCAAGGCTTCGGCGACGTCCCCGAGGCGCACACCTCGCACGTCATCGAGGTCGAGCTGCCGTTCCTGCGGGCGATTCGAGGCGAGAAGCCCTTCGAGGTCCTCCCGCTGCTCGTCGGCGGGCTGGACCGCGCGCAGGCCCGCGGGATAGCCGCCGAGCTGAAGCGGCTCGACGACGGCAAGACCGCCTTCCTCTTCAGCCTCGACCTCTCGCACTACCACCCGTACGACGAGGCGGTGCGGCTCGACCGGAGCTGCCTCGACGCGCTCGAGCGGATGAACGCCGACGAGGTCGCGCGCTGCGACACCGACGGCACGCAGATCCTGATGGTGATGACCGAGCTCGCCGCGCTGCAGGGCTTCACGCCGCGGCTGCTCGACTACAAGAACTCGGGCGACGTCTCCGGCGACAAGTCGCGGGTCGTCGGCTACGGGGCGCTGGTTTACGAGGACCGTTTCGCGCTGACCGAGGAGGAGGGCGGGGCGCTGCTCGAGCTGGCACGCCAGGCGCTCGAGGCCAGGGTTCGCGAGCGCAAGGAGATCGACGTCCCGGCGCAGCTACACGCCCGCTATCCGCGTCTCGGAATCGAGCGCGGCGCCTTCGTCACCTTGAAGAAGGGCGGGGAGCTGCGCGGCTGCATCGGCACGCTGCAGGCGCACCGGTCGCTCGCGCAGGACGTGGTGAGCAACGCGATCAACGCGGCGGTCAACGACTCGCGCTTCGAGCCGGTCAAGCCCGAGGAGTTGGTCGCCATCGACCTGTCGATCTCGGTGCTCGACGCGCCGCGGCCGCTCGAGGGCGTTCGCGGCGATGCGCTGGTCGCCAAGCTCGGCGCGGAGCGGCCGGGGCTCATCATCAACTACCGCGGCCGGCGCTCGACCTTCCTGCCGGAGGTCTGGGAGCAGCTCCCCGAGCCGACCGAGTTCCTCGGGCACCTGTGTACCAAGCAGGGCTCACCGGCTGATTGCTGGCGCAAGGACGAGGCTCGGTTCGAGAGCTATGGGGCGCAGCATCTGGGGAAGGAGTGATTCGAATGTCACTGCACCAGCGATTCCGATCGGTCGTGATTGCCCTGTTCGTGGTTGCGGCGACGGGGTGCGCGACAACCAGGAGCACCGAAGAGAGGAAGGCGAATTCGGGCGCGACGACTCCAAGCTTTTCGTGTCGCTCGACCTCACGGCGCTTTGGCTTGCGTCCGTTGCCGGTGCCTCCAAAGCGAGCGCCGGTTCAGGACGGCGTCGCAGGGCGTCTGGAAATCAAGCTCCTCGGCCCGGCGGTCGACGGCGCGGAGGTCGCAACGGAGAAGAGCGAGGCGCCTGACGACCTGGGCGGACTTGGCTCCAAGCGCATCTCAGTCGTTGCGGAGAATGCGACCGTGGGCGACATCGCAGGGGCACTCGCGGAAGTCCTCGGTGCCAACGTGTTCGTCGAGCCCGCGGCGGCGCGAAACCGAACGTTCATGCACGCCGGTAACACGACCGTTCGCCAGATCGTGGACGCCATTTCGGAGCAGGCCGACGTCGTCGTGACGAGGTGTCGCTCGCGCGATCGCGAATGCGCCGACGAGGAGGCGGGGCTCCATTTCGTGACATACGAAACCGACTACGGTCGGCGGGCAGCCTTTGCAGACGACGCGCCTCTCAAGTTGCGGCTCGTCCGACTGCCGGAAGCGATCGACCCGCTGGAATTCGCCGGGGCTTATTGCGCGCTCATCGCGTCTCCGGATGGCGAGGCTGCAGTCGTCGGACGGACCGTGATCCTCAAGGACACACTGGACGGTCTCTCGCGAGGCGAGCTATTCGCCAAGAACCTTCAAGGAAGCTTGCTTGACGCGTCGCCTGTGGATCTGGCTGCCGAATAGTCGGGAAGGCGGTCCGAGAGCTGGAAGGCCGGAGGCTCTTCGGCGAGCGGGCTCGTCGCGCTGCGGCTCGGCCTTCGTGCCGGCTGTCGGGAACCTCGAAGTCGCTGCCGCTGCTTGCTCCCTTGTCGGGCGCATTGCCATGCGCCCCTACCGACCTCGGACGAGCGCGCTGCCATGTACTGTCTGCGGCCCTTCCGGCCCAGGACCGGCGCGCCATGCCTGCCGGGCGTGCTTCTGGCCGCCCGCCGAATCCCCAGTGGACAGCCATCGCTCAGCGCGGTAGCACCGCAGCCCTCGACAGCGGGCGGGGGCCAGCAGCAGCGCAGTGTAGGAGCACCTCGGATGTCCTCGCCCGGCCTGCCCGCGGGTCGCAATCGCAAGCTCGCCTTCCTGCTCGCCGGGTTCTCGGCGGTCGGGCCGTTCTGCATCGACGCCTACCTGCCCTCGCTCGAGGAGATCCGCCAGGTCTTCGGCATCTCTCTGGTCAGCGCGCAGCAGACCTTGACCGCCTACATGGTGCCTTTCGCGCTGATGACCCTGTGGCACGGGGCCATCTCCGACGCGCTCGGCCGGCGGCGGGTGATGCTCGTCGCGATGGCGCTCTTCGCGCTCGCCTCGCTCGGCTGCGCGCTCTCCAACAGCATCGAGATGCTCCTCGCCTTTCGCGGGCTGCAGGGCGTGACCGCCGGCGCGGGCATGGTCGTCGGCCGCGCGGTCGTGCGCGATCTGTGCGACGGCGCCGAGGCCCAGCGGATGATGTCCCTCGTCTCGCTGGTCTTCGCCATCGCCCCCGCGGTCGCCCCGGTCCTCGGCGGCTGGCTGCACCACTGGTTTGGCTGGCGCGCGGCCTTCTTCTTCATGACCGCCTTCGCCGCGACGGTGCTCGGCTTCTGCTGGGCGATGCTCCCCGAGTCACTGCCGGTCGAGAAGCGCCAGCCGCTGCGGCCCGGGTTCCTGCTGCGCTCCTACGCGCGGGTGCTGACCAACCCGCCGTTTCTCGCCGCCTGCGGCGCGCTCGCCTTGGGCGGCTCGGGCTTCTTCCTCTACATCCTCTCGGCGCCGGTCTTCCTCATCCAGCACCTGAACATCCCCGAGACGCAGTTCATCTGGCTCTTCGGCCCGCTGACCGCAGGGCTCGCCCTGGGCTCCTGGCTCTCGGGGCGGCTGGCCGGGAGGCTGGCGCCGATGAAGACCGTCGTTCTCGGCCTGGGCCTGATGGGCGCGGCCGCGCTCGTCAACCTGCTGATCTGCCTGCTCGCGCCGGCCGGCGTGTGGAACGTCTCGCCGCTGTTCCTCTACTCGCTCGGCATGTCGCTCACCGTCCCCAGCCTGACCTTGATGGCGCTCGACCTCTTCCCGAACCAGCGCGGCCTGGCGGCCTCGTGCCAGAGCTTCCTGCAGAGCGGCCTCAACGCGCTCAACGCGGCGGTGGTGGCGCCAGTCTTCTGGGTGAGCACCACGTCTTTGGCGGCAGGGCAGGGGCTGTTCTTCCTCCTCGCGGTCGGCTCGCTCGCCGGCTTCGTCCTCGTCACCGCGCGCCCGGTGGTCGTCGCTCCCGCGACTGGTGAAGAGCTCCCGGCGAGCCGGACATGACGAGCCCTTCGCGCAGTCCAGCCGCCGATTCCGCGGCTTCCCCGTGGATGAATGGCATCGTCCGACTCTGCCCGCGCTAACCGGGATCGAAGCGAGAAGCGCCCATGTCTCCACGAGCCAGACACCCGTTCCCCGAGCCCCTCGTTCGGCATCTGCGCTGCCCGGTCTGCGGGCTCGGGCTCGCCTTGGACGAGCCCGCGCTGCGATGCGCGAGCGGCCACAGCTTCGACCTCGCGCGGCAGGGCTACGTCAACCTCGCCACCGGCAGCGCGCTGCAGGAGAACGCCGACACCGCGGCGCAGGTCGAGGCGCGCGAGGCCTTCCTGGCCGGCGGCCACTATCGGCCTCTCGCCGAGGCCCTCGCCGATCGCGCCGCGCAGGCGCTCGGACTGGATGCCGAGGGCCGGCTCGTCGTCGAGCTGGGCGCGGGGACCGGCTACTACCTGGCGCGCGTGCTCGACCGTGCGGCCGGCTCGGTGGGACTGGCGCTCGACCTCTCGAAGTACGCGGCGCGCCGGGCCGCGCGCGCGCATCCGCGGATGGGCGCGGTCGTGGCCGACGTCACCGAGGCCCTGCCGCTTGCGACCGGCTGCGCCGCACTGGTCTTGAGCGTCTTCGCCCCGCGCCACGCGAGCGAGATCCACCGCGTCCTCGGCGAGGGCGCGAGCCTGCTGGTCGCCTCGCCGGGTGCGCGTCATCTCCAGGAGCTGATCGAGCCGCTCGGACTGCTGAAGGTCGAGCCTGAGAAGCAGACGCGGCTGCGCAGCCAGCTCGAGCCGCTCTTCGTGCCGGAGCAGGAGACGGCCCTCGAGCTCGCGCTGCGCCTGTCTCGAAGCGAGGTGCTCAGCCTCGCCTCGATGGGGCCGAGCGCGCGGCATGTCGAGGAGGCGGCGCTGCGGGGCCGAATCGAGGCGCTCGAGGAGCCGTGCCTCGTGACCGCGTCGCTGACGGTGTCGGTGTTCCGGCGCCGCGCGTGACGGCTACTGCTTCGCCACGTAGCTCAGCCGAAGCTCGAACCTGTTGGGCTCCGTGGTGTTGAGCAGGTCGCAGGTGCTGCCGCGGAGCTCGATCTCTTCGAGGCCGCTCGACTGCCGGAACGTCCAGTCGACTCCCTTGGTGAGGAGCGTCAGGGTCGCGGTGCCGAAGTCGTAGAGAGCGACGGCGACGTCTTCGTTCGCGGGGGGCGGGTCGAGCCGGAGCCAGCAGGGCAGGTACATGCTTTCGGCGATCATGTCCAAGGCGCTGCGCAACTCGATGCCGGCCGATGCTTTGTAGTATTTCGTCACGCCGTCGCGGGCCGCACCACCCGCTTCCGCGGCCGCGTTGAGTGTCCGTTCTCCTTCGGTGCCCAGCGCGTCGCCGAAGCCGATGACGAAGGTGAATATCCCTGAACGGCGCAGCCCCGCGATCGTCTCGACCAGGCCCGTCTCGTCCAGGCAAGCAGAGCCTTTGGACGCCTCCTCCCAGATGGCGCAGGGCTCGATGGGATCAGTGCCGAAGGTCGGGGCGCAGCCGTTCTGGCTCAGATCGAAGCAGGTCGACGGGTCGGCGTTGCAGATGTCGCAGCGTGCTTGGTTTTCCGGCGAGGGGTTGCAGTTGGGCACGCCGTCGGTCAGCAGCATCACGAAGCGCGGATGCTCAGGCTCGGCGTCCACCAGGCGCGGATCGGTGGCTGCGACCTGTAGCGAGAGCGAGGTGGGCGTGCCGCCTTCGGGAACCGTCGAAGCAAGCCGGGACACAACCTGGTCGGCGTTGTGGCGGTAGGTGGAGAGCGGGACCACGATCCGGCCGGGATCGCACGCCATCGAGCTCGGAAAGAGCGTGAGGCCGAAGTGCAACTGATCGCGGCTCGTGGTGAGGAAGCCGCTCGAAGGATCGGCAAAGGCGGCGACCAGATCGTCCCATTTCGTCGTGGTCGATTCGGCCGAGGCGGAGTCGTTCATGGAGCCCGACTTGTCGACGACGAGCATCAAGTAGGGCCGGACGCGCCCGCGGACTGGGATCGCCAACTCGACCCGGTGGGCACCCGCATCGTCCGGCGAATCGGAACCCTGCCTCGACAGCTCCGGGCATCCCAGAGCGAACACCGAGCAGGCGATCGCGAAATATCGAAGGCTCATGGCTTCCTCGGGGGAAAGCAGGTCCGCGGGGCCCGGCGTCTCGACGGTCCACGGTTGGAGACGAAGGAGATGAACGAGCCCCACCACATCGTTTCGTTCGCAGAACCTGTCGGAACCCGAGCGCTACCGACACCCGCAGCCGCTGCAGCCGCCGGGGCAGCACCAGGCGGCAGGGCTGCAGAGGTTGTTCTTGCAGTAGGTGCCGCCGCAACGGTCGCAGCTCGAGTACTGGGGACAGGCGCAGGTGCGGCACCCGGTGCTCTGGGTGACGCACTTGAGCTCGCCACACACCTCGCCCGAGCACGTGCTGCCTTCGCTGCAGTAGCGGCACTTGCCCGCGTTGGGGTTCGAGCTGAGGACGACGTCCTCGGCGCAATACCCGCAGAGCACCGAGCCTTCTTTCTCGGGGCACGGATCTCCATCACTCGAGCAGGCGGCGAGCGCACCGAGCGCGACGAGGGCGGCGGTCAGCATCCACGAGCGGTTGGACATGGGACCTCCGAGGTCCGAATACCTTTATCGCCAGGGAAAAACTATAGCAGCCGCCGGCGCGAGAGGCGCGGCGCGCTCCGCCCGCGGGGGCTGTCGGCCGCGCTGGCGGCGCGCTGTTTCTAAGAAACGCGTCGGGCGGGGTCGGGGGCGGCGACCCGCGGCCCCCGGGCGGCTTCTCGTCGCCGCCATGAGAGCGACTGGTCGAGGCTCGAGCATCTGCAGAAGCGGACAGAGGCGTTCTTCGGCCGGGAAGTCGCCGTTGGCATCGAGACCCGGCGCGGCTCCAGCGGGGTGAGGTCGAAAACGGTCCGGAGCTGCGCCATTTCCATCCGGGAGCGGCCAGGCTGCAGCCCGACCGGATGATTCCCCAGTGGGGAGCGCTCCGGTCGTTCGCCGGGGAGTGCGTTCTCCAGTGGGGAACGAGCGGGTCCCGGCCGGACCTGAGCGAGCCGAGCGACGAGCGCACCAGAAGGCGAGTGGAGGCGTGCCGTTCCGCTGATACTCGGCAAGGTCCGGGATGCCTTCCAACAAGTACCGACGGCGCTTGGTCGAGCTCGAGACGGTTCCTGACGATGCTTCGGATGGGAAAGCGAACAGGCTCGCCCTGCGAATCGCTGCCCCGGGGATTGACAGCGCTCTCCCATCCATACCTAGAGTCAGTCCTGCTCAACGTAGGGGGGCGCGATGAGAAGAGGCGTACTCGACCAACGGGCTCAGGGCATGGCGGTCCTCGAGCGGTTCGCCGGGGTATCGGTCACAGGGGACCTCGCGGTCGCACTGCAGTCCTTCGCGCTCGCGCACGAGACTCTCGAAGTCGCCGCGGTCGGGGCGGCCGAGGCGCGCCGGGCCCGAGACGCGGCGCTCGCGGGAATCCGCGCGGCCGATGGGCTTCTTCATCAGGAGGTCGAGCGGCTCGCGAACAAGCTCGTCGCCGCCGAGCTCGGCCCGCGCAAGAACCCCTTCGCCAGGTTCTCGAAGCTCACGCCGGCGGGGCTCACCTCGATCGGCTACCTCCGCGAGGTCTCGGCGGTCCGCGCCCTGGCCGAGGCGGTCGCTGCCGCCTCGCCGCCAGCGGAGGTCGCGCGCGCGCTGGGCGGGTGTCTGCAGCGGGCGACGGCCATTGAGCAGTCGGTCCGTGCGCTCTCCGGGCCGCAGACGACCTTCGATCTGAAGCGCGCGGCGCGCGATCGGGCGGCCAAGGACTGGGAGAGGTCCTACGGCCGGCTGCGGCGGCGCGCCGAGGTCGCCTTCGAGGATGAGCCCCCGACGCTGAAGGCGCTCTTCGCCCCCGTCGAGCGGGTGCAGCGACCGGTCGCCCGGCGCAAGCGCTCCAAAGGCGCCAAGCCTCTTGCGCCGGCTTCGGAATAGCGGTCGCAGCGCCCGAGGGAGCCAATCCGCGAGGACGGCAACCGAAGAGTCACTTTGCAGCGTCGCTTGCAACCGACGGCCCGCGGCGTTCCTCGAGGCTGACCCGAGCGTCGAGTCGGTCAGAGGACGGCCGGTGGTCGGCCTTTCCTCTCCCCTAAGCCGGCCAAGCCGGAACCAAGAGGGACCGAGCGTTTGTGCTGGCCGGCTGGCTTCAGTCCATGGACCACAGACCCCAGGGTGAGCGAGCCGGCCAATCTTTGCCAGCCTGGTCAAACTCTCGCGAGCAGGTCTCCAAATCCTCTCTTCCCGCGCAAGCGCGGGAAGGGGACACTTGCTCGCGCGCGGTGGTGGCTCCATCGCGGCATGCCCATCAAGCCCCGTTCGATGAGGGGACTCGCAGTTGCTCGCGCGCTAGCTTGCCCATCGAAACGGGCATGCAATCAGCCCCGGGCCTACGGCGTGATCGTCATGCTGCGGAAGACCTCGCGGCAGACCGAGTCGGCGCCCGGGACGCTGTAGAAGCAGTGGGCGACGTACATCCGACCGTCCTCGGTGCGCACGACGACGACGTCCTGGCTGCCGGCTCGCGAGGTCGTCCGCCAGCCCTGGGTGGCGACGCCGTCGAGGTACTTGATGCTGTCGGGCACGATGGTGTCCAGGCGCACCGACTGCTTTCCGATGAGGTCGAGCGAGGGGAGGATGGTGTCGATGGTCAGGTGGGGAGGGAACTCGCGGGCGATGATTCCGCCCTCGACGTTGCCGGCGGTGTTTACGAACGCCAGGGTGTCGCGCGAGAAGTCCGCGGGCGGGCCGTCGCCGATCAGCGTGCTCAAGAAGTTTTGACGATTTCGCTTCCTCATCTCCTCGGCGAGCTTGACTCCGTCGAAGAGGTAGACGCCCTCGGGCGCCTCGACCGCGAGGTTGAGCTTGGGGTCTTCGAAGCGGCCGTCGGGGATGGCGAGCTTCGCGAGCACGTCGTCGGCCTCCGGCGGTGACTGGAACCCGGGGACGAGCCAGGCAAAGGCGGACAGCGAGCCGATGAGGGTGACGAGGAGCCGCTGACGTGCCGAGCGCAGCAGGAACAGGTTCGCCGCCACGGTCAGCGGCGCGACGATGGCCACGAGCTGCCAGGCGGAGGTGAAGGCGAGGAAGGCCATCGCGCGCTGGGCGATGGGGACGAGGCACAGCGCGAGGGCGAACCAGCGGGCGACCGACGTGCTGCGCCAGAGCATGCCCGCGATGACCAGGCAGGCGACGCTGAAGGCGATGTTGAAGACGCCGGGGAAGCGGCCGAAGAGGACGACCGAGAGCTGGGCAAGGCCCATCGCGACGAGCACGACGCCGGCGTTGCCGAAGCCGCGGTCCTCTTCGTCGGCCTTCGACAGCTCGGGCAGGGGCTCTTCGGGCCCGGGCGGCTTGCGGTCGGGGATCATCGGCTCGGGCATCGCCATGCCCGCCGCGGCGTACCACTCGGCTTTCTCGTCCTGCGGCGAGAGCTGTTTCGAGGGCTTCGCCGAAGGTCGGGGCCGCGCCTTCTGGTCGCGAATGGTCCGCTCCTCGAAGCCCGGGCTCTGGTCGCCGAGCCCTGCGCCGGCCAGCGAGCTGCAGGCGGGGCAGGTGTTGTTGACGAGCTTGTTGTTGCAGAGCGGGCAGCGCCTCATCGCTCCTCCAGGGGCCTCGGGGCCGTCAATCGGTGGCTGCGGGTTGGGGCGAGGCGAAGGTGGCTCCGGCCCCGGACGCGGTCGGGCTGGCTCGGGCACGGCGAAACGCCCTGGGGTCCTGCCTGCCTGTCCACCGGGTTCATGCAAAGCACCGTTCGCGCCTGGCTCTCCTCGCAGAAGAGAGGAGCCCTCCCGCCAACCACTTGTCGCCGGGTGATTTTGCACGGTTGGCGAAGGCCTGTGAAGTTTGCGGGTGGGCGCAGCCTCCCGCGCCGCTCTGCAAAGCGGGCCCGGGGCGGTCGGCCGACACGAAGGCTGGCCCTCCGGTCGGCTATCGGTCGGGCGTCTGGTCGCGGACTGCGGCCGGCCGGCGCGAAGGCGGGCCCTCCGGGTCGATACTGTGAGCAGAGGTCGGGCTAGGGCGGGTTGTGTTCGGCCGGCGCGAAGGCGGGCCCTCCAGCCGCGGTCGCGTTCCTGGACTGCACGACGAAGTCGAAGCGCGCGTCGACGAAGTCGACGTGGATCTCGTCGCCTTCGCGCGCTGTGCCGTCGAGCATCATCTGGCTGACGACTGTCTCGATCTCGCGCTGGATCGCTCGGCGCAACGGCCGGGCGCCGTAGCGCGGCTCGAAGCCTTTCTCGGCCAGCGCGTCGAGCGCGGCGTCGGTGACGGCGAGCCGCAGAGCCTGGCCCCTCAGCTTGCGCCGCGTGGTCTCGAGCATGTTCTCGACGATGCGCCGGATCTGCTCGCGGCTGAGCGGGTGGAAGACCACTATCTCGTCGATGCGGTTGAGGAACTCGGGCCGGAACTGCTCGCGCATCGCGTCGAGCACGACCTGCCGGGCCTTCTGCTCGGCGCCGTCGCCCGCCACGGCCTGGAAGCCGAGCGCGCCGCGCCAGGCGATGCTCTCGGCGCCGACGTTGGAGGTCATGATCACGATGGTGTTCTTGAAGTTGACCCTGCGCCCCTTGGCATCGGTCAGCCGCCCGTCGTCGAGGATCTGCAGCAGGAGGTTGAAGACGTCGGGGTGCGCCTTCTCTATCTCGTCGAAGAGCAGCACCGAGTAGGGCCGTCGCCTCACCGCCTCGGTCAGCTTGCCGGCCTCCTCGTAGCCGACGTAGCCCGGGGGCGCGCCGACGAGCCGGCTGACGGTGTGGCGCTCCATGAACTCGGACATGTCGAGGCGGATCATCGCCTCCTCGTCGTTGAAGAGGTACTCGGCCAGCGCCCGGGCGGTCTCGGTCTTACCGACGCCGGTGGGCCCGAGGAAGATGAACGAGCCGATGGGCCGCTTCGGGTCTTTGAGCCCGGCGCGCGCGCGGCGCACCGCCTCGGCGACCGCGCGGATGGCGTCCTCCTGGCCGACGACGCGCCGCGCGAGCGTGCGCTCCATCTCGATGAGCCGCTCGGCCTCCTCCTTCTGCAGCCGGTGGGCGGGGATGCCGGTCCACTCGCTGACCACGGTGGCGATGTGTTCGGGCAGCACCGTCGGCGCGGTGCCGCGCTGGTTCTCGGCGGCCACCTTGCGCAGCGCCTCGAGCTCGGTGCGCAGGGTGTCGAGGCTGCTCTTGAGGCTGGCGGCCTCGGTGTAGCGCTCCTCGGCGACGCTGGCCTGCTTCTCCCGCTCCATTTGCGCGAGCCGCTGTTCGAGCTCCTCGAGGCGGCTCGGCTCGGAGTGCGCGCCGAGGCGCACCATCGCCGCGGCCTCGTCGAGCACGTCGATGGCCTTGTCGGGCAGGAAGCGGTCGTTGACGTAGCGGTCGGAGAGCTCGACGGCGGCGTCGATGGCGCGGTCGCTGATCTTCACCCCGTGGTGCGCCTCGTAGGCCGGGCGCAGCCCGCGCAGGATGGCGAGGGACTGTTCGTCGGTCGGCTCGGCGACCATCACCGGCTGGAAGCGCCGCTCGAGGGCCGCGTCCTTCTCGACGTACCTGCGGTACTCGTCGAGCGTGGTGGCGCCCAGGCACTGCAGCTCGCCGCGGGCCAGGGCGGGCTTGAGCATGCTCGAGGCGTCGATGGCGCCCTCGGCCGCGCCGGCGCCGACGATGGTGTGCAGCTCGTCGATGAAGAGGAGGATCTTGCCGTTGAGGGCGCGGATCTCCTCCATCAGGCCCTTGAAGCGCGCCTCGAACTCGCCGCGAAACTTGGTCCCGGCGACCATCGCGCCGAGGTCGAGGGAGACGACCCGCTTGTCGCGCAGCAGCTCGGGCACCTCGCCGGCGGCGATGCGCTGGGCGAGCCCCTCGACGATGGAGGTCTTGCCCACGCCCGGCTCGCCGACGAGCACCGGGTTGTTCTTCGTCTTGCGGCTGAGGATGCGGATGACGCGCTCGATCTCGCCCTCGCGGCCGACGATGGGGTCGAGGCCGCCGCCCTGGGCGAGGGTGGTGAGGTCGCGCCCGTAGCGGCTCAGGTTCTGCGGGAGCTGGTGCTTGACTCGGCCGGCGGGCGAGACCCCGGGCGCGCCGCCGGCGAGGCGGGCGCGCAGCTCGTTGGGATCGACGCTGGAGAGGAACCCGGCCGCCAGGCCCTCGCCGTCGAGCATGATCGCGAGCAGCAGGTGCTCGGGGCCGACCTGGCCCGCGCCCATCTGCACGGCCTGCAGCTTCGCGAGCTGCAGCACGCGCTTGACGCCGGGCGCCAGCCCGATGCCTTCGGCGCGCCGGGGCAGGGCTTTGCCGATGGCCTTGTGGAGTTGGCGCTCGAAGTCGGCGCCGCGCAGCCCGAGCTCCTGCAGCGCCTGGCCTATCTCCGGGACCTCGTCGAGCAGCGCGAGCAGCAGCAGCTCGTTCTGCACTTTCTCCTGGCCCCAGGCCAGGGTGAGCCGGGCGGCCTTTTGGAGCACTTGCCGGGCGCGCGGGCTCAAGCTCGCCATCAGGTTTTCGCGCGCCTTGGGCCGGGTGCCGAGCATGCCCTCCACCAGCGAGTCGAGGCTGGCAGAGGCGCCCGCTCGCAGGGCGTCCCCCGAGGTGCTCGCGCAGCGGTTGCAGAGCGCGACGGTTCTCTCCCGCGCGCCGTCGCGTTGCTGGACGAAGAGCGTAGCGGGCCGCACCCCGCAGTTCTCGCAGAGCATGCCGAGATGACCCCCTGAGGAAAAGGTCGACAGTGGACAGTTCGGAGGCAACGGAGGAGTTGTGAGTTCTGAGTTTTGAGTTGGGAGTGGAAGCCCCGGTTCCTTTGGTGAGCGCTGGAGAGGCCGACCGGGTGCGAAGCGGTAGGGGCGTACGGCGAGGTGCCCGACGGAGTTGTGAGTTCTGAGTTGTGAGTTGGGAGTGGAAGCCCGGGTTCACCTGGTGAGCGCTGGAAAGGCCGACCGGGTGCAAACCGGTAGGAGCGTACGGCAACGCGCCCGGCCGGCCTCGTCTCTTCACCAAGCCCGCGCCTGCCACGGACCGCCGTAAAGCAGGGCGACGAGGGTTTCGTGGGCATAGACCGAGATGGCGCGCGCCGGGGTGCTTGGTCGACCGCGTGGTCGCGGGCGTCGACCGTCGGCTCACGACTCACGACTCACAACTCACGACTGACTCGACTCCCAACTGCATATATCCTCCTGCCTCTTGTTCGGCGGCCGACTCATCGGGCCCCAAGACACCGTCTTAAGGAGACGCACGTGCAAGAACGCTATGAGCCAAAGAGCATCGAGCCCAAGTGGCAGCAGCGCTGGGAGGAGCAGGGGCTCTTCAAGCTGCAGGGCAGGGGAGAGAAGCGCTACATCCTCGAGATGTTCCCGTACCCCTCGGGCAAGATGCACATGGGGCACGTGCGCAACTATCTGATCGGCGACGTGCTCGCCCGCTATTACCGCGCCCGCGGGTTCGACGTGCTGCACCCGATGGGCTGGGACGCGCTGGGGCTGCCGGCCGAGAACGCGGCTATCCAGGACGGGCGCCATCCGGCCGAGCGAACCCGCGAGAACGTCGCCCACTTCAGGGCCGAGATGAAGTCGGTCGGCTACTCGTACGAGTGGGAGCGCGAGCTCGCCACCAGCGACCCCGAGTACTACCGCTGGAATCAGTGGTTCTTCCTCAAGATGCGCGAGATGGGCCTGGTCTACCGGCGCTGGAGCCGGGTCAACTGGTGCCCGGGCTGCGCGACGGTCATCGCCAACGAGCAGGTCAAGGACGGGCTGTGCGAGCGCTCGGGCGATCCGGTGGTCGTCCGCAAGATGCCGCAGTGGGCCTTTCGCATCAGCCGCTATTCGGAGCGCCTGCTGCAGGGGCTCGACACGCTGACCGAATGGCCCGAGCGCGTCACCTCGATGCAGCGCAACTGGATAGGCAAGTCCGAGGGCGCCGAGATCGTCTTCAAGGTCGACGGCTCGGACGCGGAGCTGAAGGTCTTTACTACCCGCGCCGACACGCTCTTTGGCGTCACCTACGTCGTCGTCGCCCCCGACCACCCGCTGATGCCCAAGCTCGTCGACGCCGAGACCGACGAGAAGGTGAAGGCCTTCGCCGCCGACCAAGAGCGCAAGGCCGCCCAGCAGAAGAAGGACGAGGAGCCGGAGAAAGAAGGCGTCTTCACCGGCGCCTATGCCCTCCACCCGCTCACCGGCCAGAAGGTGCCGGTCTGGGCCGCCAACTTCGTCGTCTCCGACTACGGCACCGGAGCGGTGATGAGCGTCCCCGCGCACGACCAGCGCGACTTCGAGTTCGCCCGAAAGTACGGCCTGCCCATCAAGACGGTGATCGGGCCGAAGGACGGCTCGCCCCTCGAGGCCGAGGAGCTGACCGCGGCGTTCGGCGACGACGGGGTGATGCACGACTCGGCCGACTTCAGCGGTCTGGACTCGGAGGAGGGTCGCAAGAAGGTCGCCGAGGCGCTGAAGGCCAAGGGCCTGGGCGGGCCCGCGGTCACTTACCGCCAGCGCGACTGGGGCTTCTCGCGCCAGCGCTACTGGGGCACGCCCATCCCCGTCGTCTACTGCGAGAAGTGCGATCCGGACCACGAGGGCATCTCGGTGCCCTATGACCAGCTTCCGATCGAGCTGCCGGTCATCGACGTCGCCAAGGTGCTCACTGGCCGCGGCGAGCCGCCGCTCGCCAAGGTGCCGGAGTTCGTGAACACCACCTGCCCGAAGTGCGGCGGCCCGGCGCGTCGCGAGGTCGAGACGATGGACACCTTCGTCGACTCGACCTGGTACTACGCGCGCTACCTGTCCCCGCACAACGAGCAGCTCCCGGTCGACCCCGAGGTCGCCAAGCGGATGCTGCCGGTCGACATCTACGTCGGCGGCCCCGAGCACGCGGTGATGCACCTGCTCTACTTCCGCTTCTGGACCATGGTGATGAAGGAGCTTGGCCTGGTCCCGGTCGACGAGCCGGTGAAGAGGCTGGTGACGCAGGGCATCGTCAACGGGCCCGACGGCCGCAAGATGTCCAAGCGCTGGGGCAACGTCGTCTCGCCGCGCGACATCGTCGGCAAGTACGGCGCCGACGCCGCCCGCGCCTTCGTGCTCTTCGCCGGCCCGCCGGAGAAGGACATCGACTGGTCGGACGAGCAGGTCGAGGGGGCGAGCCGCTTCCTCGCGCGCGTCTGGCGCCTCGCCTACTCGCACCACGAGACGGCGAACGAGAAGCGGGCGCTGGGCGGCGAGACCGGGCAGGCGCTCGCCATCCGCAAGGCCGCCCACAAGGCGCTCAAGCGCGTCACCGAGGACATCGAGCGGCTCGGGTTCAACACCGCCATCGCCCGGGTGATGGAGCTGGTCAACTTCCTGACGCCCTTCCCGCCCTCGGCCGATCCGGCCGAGCGCGCGGCGATGGCCGAGGCGGTGCGCCTGGTCGCGGTGATGCTCTCGCCGGTCGCCCCGCACCTCGCCGACCAGATCTCCGAGGACTACGGCGCCACCGCGACCCTGCAGGAGCAGGGCTGGCCGGCCTTCGACCCGGCGCTGGCGGCCGAGGACGCAGTCACCTACGCGGTGCAGGTCAACGGGAAGCTTCGCGGCCAGGTGCAGGTTCCGGTCGACATGCCCGAGGAAGAGGTGAAGGCGCTCGCCGCGAAGGACGAGAAGGTGAGCGCGCACCTGGAGGGCAAGACCGTGCGCAAGGTCGTCTTCGTCCCCAAGCGGCTGGTCAACTTCGTGGTGAGCTAGTGACTCGACCGGATCGACTCAGATGGTGGCGTCGCCGGCTCGTGCCGGCGGCGCTCGCCGCTTCGCTCGCGGCAGGCTGCGGCTACCGGTTCACGCCCCAGGGCGGAGAGCTGCCGGAGGGTGTGCGCACGCTCTATGTGCCGGTCTTCCGCAACCTGACGGCCGAGCCGGGGGTCGAGGGGTACTTCACCAGCGCGTTCCGGCGGGAGCTGGCGCGCGCGGGCCGAGAGGGCGGCGAGGGCTCGGATGCCATCGCCTACGGGACCGTGGAGGAGATCACCGAGGGAAGCCCGATCTACGCCAACAGTCCCGCCGTCCCGGGCGAGGGCCCGCCGCCGTTACCCGAGCCCGCGAGCATGCGGGTTCGGGCCAAGGCGAGCGTGCGCCTGGAGAGGGGTGGCAAGACGATCGCCCAGGTCGCGGTAGTCGGGAACGAGGACTATCGGCCCGGCGGCGAGGTGCCCGTCCTGCACGACGAGGCGAGCCGACGCATGGCGCTGCGGCGTCTGGCGGACGCGCTGATGCGGCAGGCGCTGGAGCGCTTGTCGTCCGGGTTCTGAAGCGCGCCGGCCCCGAAACCCAGCACACAGACCCGGAGCCCTCGGGAGAGGCGAAGAGGGTTTCGCGGCTGCGAGGCGCCGAGCGCGAGAATCCGCGCGGCGCGCTCGCGGCGCGCCGAAGCCGCGAGCATCTGCCGCCGTAGTCCGAGCAGAGGACACAAAACCACCGCGCTACCCGGCATCCATCTGCCGGGCAGTCGGCGTTTTGGCGTTGGCAATCCAGTAGAGGGAACTACTTGATCGCAGCGGCCGCCCTGGCGAGGCGAGCCACATGGCGGCTGACGTTGCGCTTGGGGATAACGCCCTTGGTCGTCGCCTTCTTCAGGACCTTCTCGGCCGTCCGGAGCATCTCCGAAACCTTCGCGGGATCCTTCGACTCGATCGCAGCGCGGGCCTTCTTGATTGCGGTCTTGGCGCTCGAGCGCCAGTAGGTGTTCTTTGCCCGGCGCTTCAGGCTCTGGGCATGGCGCTTCTCGGCGGACTTGATGTTGGCCACTGCTTCCTCCACTAAAACGAAAGCCGCTCGCCCTGGAGCGACGCGGGGCGCGCTTCGTAACAGCTTGAATACATGCTGTCAAGGCGCATGTTCCCGATTGATCGATACGTTACGCCCGGGCCGGGTGTGGCTAACCACCCTGGCTCGCCCCGGTAGCGGGCTTGGGCCGAGCGGCGGAAAAAAGACGGCCTGATTTCAAGGACTTGTCCATTTGCTGTTGGATACAGCAAACCGATCAAACCGCCGTGCTCTCAGGGGAGTTGCGGGGCTCTCCACAGAGTTCGCCACAGCTTCTCCACAGAACCTGTGGACAAAATGTTCGAGCGCTGCGCCTCCAAGGTTGAACGAAACGTTCAGGCCTGCTTTGCCCGCGTCTTGGCCTCGTCCCAGAGCCCGTCCATCTCCTCGAGCGTGACGTCGGCCGGTTCGAGGCCCCGCTCGCGAAGTCGCTCCTCGATGAAGTGGAAGCGCGCGATGAACCGGTCGATGGTGCCGCGCAGCGCGTCCTCGGGGTGCACCTCGACGAAGCGGCCGAGGTTGGCGAGCGCGAAGAGCACATCGCCCAGCTCCTCCTCGACCCGCCTGCTCTCGCCGCCGGCGATCGCCTCGTCGAGCTCAGCGAGCTCCTCGTCGAGCTTGGCGCGCACCTCCTCGAGCCGCTTCCAGTCGAACCCGACGCGGCTTGCCTTCTCGGTCAGCCGCTCGGCACGCATGAGCGCGGGGGCCTCCTTGGGGACTCCGTCGATGACCGACCCGGGGCGCCCGGTCTTGCGCCGGCGCTCCTCGGCCTTGAGCCTGACCCAGCGGCCGGCGACCTCGGTCGCATCGGCGGCCTTCTGGTCGCCGAATACGTGGGGGTGGCGAAACTCGATCTTGTCGGCTATCGCCTGGATGATGTCGGCGAGCTCGAACTCGCCGGCCTCGGAGGCGAGCTGCGCGTGGAAGACGATTTGGAAGAGGAGATCGCCCAGCTCGTCGCGCAGGGGCATGAACGAGCCGCCGGCGGCGACCGCGTCCATCTGCTCGAGAACCTCGTAAGCCTCCTCGATCAGGTACGGCCGCAGCGAGCGGATGTCCTGCTGCTTGTCCCAAGGGCAGCCGGCCTCGGAGCGCAGCTTCTTCATGATGCCGACCAGGCGGTCTATCTCGGTCGCGGCTCTGCTCATCTCGTCCCTCACGACCCCTCCAACAGTTGGGCGCGCGGCACGTTAGCCCGCGTCGGGCCAAAAGTCGCTGCGCCAGTAGCGTCAGGTAGCCAACCGCTTCGCCTTGCCGGCCGATCTTGCGCAAGGCTAGAATCACGCTTGCTTTTTGCCGCCTGGGCGTGAGGCCCGGTGGTCGGTCCCGCATGAACCGAATCCGCCTTCTCGCAGCGTTGCTCATCCTCCTGTCGCCGGCGGTCATGCCGTCCGAGGGCTGGGCGCAGTTCACCTCGCCACGGCTGGACTTCGAGCTGCCCGAGCCCAAGCGCGAGGAGCCGATCGAGCCAAAGCGCGAGCCTGTCGCCGAGGACCCGGTCGATGACGACCTCCCGCCGCTGTCGGCGATAGGCAACCTGCCCGCGGCCCGGCCGCCGGTCGCGGCGCCGGATGCGGGGCTTGCTGCACGCGCGCTTCCCTCCGGCTATCCCGGGCTGGGCGCGCCCGATTCCGGGATGCCGTGGCGAGCGACTCCCTCGCGTCTGCCCGGGCAGGGCGCGCTCGATGCGAGCGTGGTGGCCTCGCCCGATGCCGGAGTCGACGAGTCGGCCACCGCCGACGCAGGCGGCGAGTCGCCCGATGCCGGCGCGCTCATGGACCCCGCGAGCGGCGAGGAGGCAGGGGTGCGCCTTGCGGGGGCGCTCGATGGCAACGCCAAGCCCATCCAGTTGCCTCCGAGCGACTCGCGAAAGCGGATGCTCAAGGCCTGGAAGGCGCGCCTCAAGGCGCTCGGGTCGCGCTCCTTTCGCACCGCCGAGGAGCAGGAGGCCCGGCTCGCGAGGCTGCGCGAGGAGCTCGGGCTGGAGAACCTCTTCACCGTCAGCAGCGCCATCGCCTTCGAGGCGCAGACCCTGATGGAGGTCGACCCCATCGAGGCCAAGCGCCGGGCGCTGCTCGCCGCCTCGCTCGCTCCCGACCTGCCGTACGCGCACTGGATGGTCGCCCGCACCGCGTGGAGGGAGGACCTCCTCAACTTCGGCCACTACCTCGGCGCGACAGCCCGGGCCATCGAGACGACCTTCTCCGAGCCGCGCTGGCGCGCCGCGCTGGTCGCCGACGCGGCGGTCGCGCTGATCTTCGCGCTGCTCGTCGCCTCCGGCTTGGTGCTGCTGCTCATCTTCGCCCGGCACGCCCGCTACTTTCTGCACGACTTTCGCCACCTGCTGCCGCTCGGCGCAAGCCCGCTGCAGAGCGCGCTGCTCGCCGCGCTGGTGGTGCTGCTGCCCTGCGCGCTCGGGTTGGGCCTCTTCGGCGTCTTGCTCGCGATCGCCCTGTGCGCCTGGACGTACATGACGCGCAGCGAGCGGATAGTCACCGGCCTGTTCGTTGCCTTGCTCGGCATGATCCCGTCCGTCGCGCACGAGGCAGCGCGGCTGGCGACTTTCATGGGCACGCGCGCCGAGACGGTCTACCTCGTCGAGCGCGGTGGCTTCGAGAGCAAGGCGATCGAGGCGAAGCTTGCCTCCATCGGCGAGCACGGCAGCGCGCCGTTCCAGGTGACCTTCGCCCTCGGGCGACAGGCGCGCCGACGCGGCGAGGTGCAGCTTGCCATCGAGCGCTTGCGCCGCGCCGCCGAGCAGCGGCCGCGCTCGGCAGAGGCGCTGCTCGAGCTGGGCAATGCGCTGTTTCTCTTCGGCGACCTCGACGGCGCGCGCGAGACCTACGAACGGGCAGGCGAACGGGCGCCCGGCCAGGCTCAGGCCTACTTCAACCTCGCCCGCCTCTATGGACGGCGCGGCCAGATGGTCGCCCGCGAGGACGCGAGCGCCGAGCTGACCAAGGCCCAGGAGTTCGTGCGCAAGACCATCTCTATCGACCCCAAGCTCGGCATGGCCGCTTCGGGCGAGCTCGACTACCGCGCCAACCGCTATCTGGCGCCGATGCCGCTCGCGATGGAGTCGCTCCTCGAGCTGGCGGAGGCCGAGGCGCGACCGGCCGAGATCGAGCACGAGGTCGCCGTGGCGATCTTCGGGCGCCTGCCCATCGCGCTCATCCCGGTGGTCGCCTTCGTCTCGGTGGGCCTGCTCGGCCTGTTCGGCGTCTTCGGGGGCGCGCTTCGCTTCAGCACGCCCTGCGCCAAGTGCGGCCGCCCGGTCTGCCGGCGCTGCGACAAGGAGGTGGTCGGACCGGGGCTGTGCGGCCAGTGCGTCTACGTCTTCAACCAGCGCGGCGTGGTCGACCCGACCGCGCGGGCCGAGAAGGAGATGGGCATCCAGCGCTATCAGAGGCGCAAGGTGAGGGGGGTCAAGGTCGCGAGCGTGCTGTTGGCCGGGGCAGGGCAGGTGCTGCTTGGACGCACCGCGCGCGGCGCGCTCATCATCCTGCTGGTCGCGTTGATGGTCTTCCCAATCGCCTTTTCGGCCGGCGTTGTCGAGGTCCCGCTCGGCCGGGCCCCGGCCGCCTTGAAGTTCGTTGCCGCGGGGCTGGCCATCGCGCTGCTGTGGGCGCTTGGCGCCCGGCGCACCTTCAGGGCCTTCAAGGGCCCGGCCGCCCCCAAGGGCGCACCCGCGGCGCCCAAGAGCTAGGCGCGCGCTTGGGAGCTCGAGCGGGCGCAAGAAGAAGGTTCCGAAGGCGGCGAAAGAGAAGTCGAGGTCGAAAAAAGTTGAGCCCTGAGAACCCGACCAGGTCGAACGGACCGCTGGCCCTCCAGGCCGCGTGCGGAGAGAGCGGCGATGGCGCTTAAGGGAACGCTGAAGGATTTCGGGATCGCCGACATCTTCCAGCTCATCGGCCAGCAGGGAAAGACCGGCATCCTGCACCTGGCCGACGGCGACGAGCAGGTGCACGTCCACTTCAAGGACGGCAACGTCGTCAAGGCCGACTGCGCCGGGCGCAAGCGCAAGGAGCTGCTCGGCGACATGCTCGTGCGCGCGGGCCTGATCTCCCAGCGCCAGCTCGACGAGGCGCTCGAGGAGCAGAAGCGTACGCTCAAGCGGCTCGGCGACATCTTGGTCTCCTCGCGCGCGCTGGCGCGCGAATCGCTGCGCGAGATGGCGCAGCTGCAGACCACCGAGACGCTCTACCGGCTGTTCGCCTGGAAGAGCGGCACCTACGAGTTCGAGGTGACCGAGGTCGACTTCGATCCCGAGTCGATCACCCCCATCCGCTCCGAGAGCGTGCTGATGGAGGGCTTCCGGCGGGTGGACGAGTGGCCGATGATCCGCAAGAAGATCAGCGGCTCCTCGATGACCTTCGAGCGGCTCAAGGAGCTTGTGGACAAGCCGGCCGGCGGCGACGACCTCGACGACGACCTCGACGCGGCCTTCGGCGAGTTCGAGGAGAAGAAGGACGACGAGCCCGACAAGAGCGAGGGCGAGTTCAAGAACCTCGGCGCCAACGAGCGGCTCGTCTACAAGCTGGCCGAGCCTGGACGCGACGTGCAGTTCATCATCGACCGCTCGCGCATCGGGGAGTTCGAGGTTTGCAAGGCGCTGCTCAACCTCGTCAACCTCGGCTACCTCAAGACCATCAGCGGGGCGGGCCGGGTCGACGACTCCCTCGGCAGGCGTCGGCGCTGGGCCGCGCGGGCGGTGAGGCTCGCGGGCCGGGCCGCAACGGGGTTGCTCATCCTCGGGCTCGGGGCGCTGGTCTTCACGCGCCTGGGGTCGATGGCGGCGGCGGGCGGCGAGCGCAGATACGCCGATCCCGCGGCACGGCGCCTGGTCGGCCGAGCCCAGCTCTCGCGCATCGAGGCGGCCATCGCGGTCTACCGGCTCGAGAAGGGCTTGTGCCCCGAGTCGCTCGAGAAGCTCGTCGAATTCGGGATTCTTTCAGAGGGCGATCTGCGTTACCCCTGGCGCGAGCAGTATCACTACCGCAGGACGAGCGACGACGCCTACGTCCTGCTGCCCCCGGTCGAGTGACGCGGCCGCAAGGTCGCCTTGCGCAGCCAGGGGGGTTCGGCAAGGGCTCAGGGCCCGAGGCCCGAAGGAGCGGTGGGACGGATGGAGCACCCGGCTCGAGTCGAGTTCGACAACAACGACCTCGTGCGCACCCTGTGCGGAGGCCACAACGAGAACCTGCGGCTCATCGAGCGGCGCCTCGGCGTGTCGGTCGGGCAGCGAGGCTCGAACCTGCTCGTGGCGGGCCGGAGCATCTCTGCCACACACGAGGCCATGGC
>ENA-UOOH01000545-UOOH01000545.1-fermentation-metagenome-genome-assembly--contig:-NODE-545-length-42300-cov-3.812404_pt1 | contig 42300 bp, 37 predicted proteins | sample MGYA00245778_ERZ724025 | MGnify/ENA primary metagenome ERZ724025 (study PRJEB28704, sample SAMN03018313) | fermentation metagenome | biome: anthropogenic terrestrial biome; feature: soil; material...
TGCCTTCAGGACGCATGATAAATGGATCATTAAAAGCCGGCTTGTCAGGTCCGGTAGTCTTGCTAATGTCTGGTACGTCCAGGCCGGTCCAGGAACCGCCGGCATCGGCGCCGGCATCCCACCAAACCAACCTGCGGTCATCATCGCCGGGCCAGGGGTTAATGCCATCAGGCTGCACCGAGCAGCGGTTGTAAACAATACGGCGGTTCATCGGCCAGGCCCAGCCCCACTCGGGAAACAGGCCCAAATTACCGGGATCTTCTTTCTTACGTGACTGTGCTTTATAAAACATCTTGCCATCTTTCCAGGTGGTGGCTCCGCAGTATACCCAGCACCCGCAGGTGGTGGAACCGTCATCTTTCAACAGGGCAAAACCCTCAACAGGCTTGCCGCTGGCTACCTGGAAGCCGCACAATTCATTGGCCACTTTCATAATATCGGGTTCTTCTTCGCCATGTTGACCATCATAATCCCAGGTTAATTTGGTGATGGGTTCGTCTTCAGAACGGGTACTGCCTTCATAGAGCTTTTGAACTCGTTTGACCAGCTCATTATAAATCCACAGGTCGGCTTTGGATTCACCGACCGGGTCAGCACCCTTCCAGCGGAACTGAACCATCCGGCTGGTGGAAGCAGCTGTGCCTTCTTTTTCATAGACAGCTGCGGCTGGCAGGAAGAAAGCTTCAGTCTGAATGTCTTGTGGAGTGAGCTGCTTTACCTTTTCATTCTCTACCGGTCTTTCCCAGGCTTTGTGGCTCCAGAATTCGGCGGTTTCGTGTAGCCACAGATCGATGCAGACAAACCATTTAAGTTTAGTGAGAGCTTCCTGCTCCTTATTGGCATTGGGGCCGCCCACTACCGGATTGGAGCCGTTTACGAACAGGCCATCGATTTCGCCTCTGTGCATGGCTTCGAATAAGCCGATGTGCGAATAATTTTTGGTATCCTGACGTTTGGGTATATAGTGATATGCAAAATCGTTGTCTTCGGTAGCGGCATCCCCATACCAGGCCTTGAGCAGACTGACAATCCACTTGGAAGTGTGTATTCGCCAGCCGGAATGTTTGATGCCAGACGCTGCCAAAGCCCGGAATTCTTTCAAATTGCTGAATTGCAGATTGCCTGCACCCGGGGTGGTCTTGCGGATATAAGAAATGAGATCTTTATAATCAGCGCTGTCAGTGGGTGAATCGATATAGCCGGGCAGAATGTGATACAGCAAAGCCATGTCGGTGGCGCCTTGAACGTTGTTTTCACCGCGCAAGGCATTGATTCCTCCACCGGGGCGTCCGATATTTCCCAACAATAACTGTACAATGGCAAAAGCCCGGATGTTTTCACTACCCACCGTATGCTGGGTAATTCCCATGGCATAGCATATGCAGCCCGTCTTATCCGGAGCAGAAGTTGCGCAAAACATTTTCAAGACCTCCCGGTACTTGCTTTGGGGAGATCCGGTTATTTTGCATACCGTATCGATGTCATAACGAGAATAGTGTTGCTTCATGAGTTGGAAAACGCTACGCGGGTGCTGCAGGGTTTCATCCTTCAAGATATTGTTGTTTTCATCGTATTGATAATCCCAGCTGCTAACATCGTAACTTTGCTTAGTTTCGTTCCAACCGGAAAAGAAACCGTCTTTAAACTCATAATCATCTCTGACAAGGAAAGCTGCATTGGTATAATTGACCACATAATCATGGTGATAGAGCTCGTTGTCCAGAATATACTTGATCATGCCGCCCAGGAAGGCGATATCGGTGCCAGAACGCATAGGACAATAAAGATCGGCCACTGCGGCAGTTCGTGTGAAACGGGGATCTACACTGATTATTTTGGTCTGGCGTTTAGGATCAAAACGCCCCTTGTTCAGCCATTTCATACCGATGGGATGGTTTTCGGCCAAGTTGCTGCCCATGATTAAAGCACAGTTGGTATTTTTCATGTCAATCATGGAGTTGGTCATCACTCCTCGTCCGAAGGAAGGAGCCAGGCCGCCCACAGATGGTGAATGGCAGAGCCGGGCCTGAGTTTCCAGGTAAACTACACCCAGCGAGCGCATCATCTTGGATAGTAGATAGCATTCCTCATTGTCCAGGGCTGATCCTCCAATTGAGGCTATTTTTTCGGTCCGGTTAACGATTACTTCACTTCCATCAGACAATGTCTCTTTGTGAATGAAACTCTCATCGCGGGTCTGCTTGATCCGCTGGGCGATTTCATCCAAAATCCAATCCCACTCTTTTTCTTCCCATTTCTCTGATCCAGGAGCCCTGTATAAAGGCTTTGCTACCCTCCTGGGATTGATGATCTGCTTTCCGGTTTCAGGTTCATATATTTCTCTCAGATTAAACATGGCTGAACCTTTGGGACAGGCGCATCCTTCATTAACCGGATTATCAGGGTCTCCAACCACGCTCAATAACTTAACAAATTTATCATCCTTTTTTTCCGCATAAACTACCAGACCGCATCCAGAACCGCAATAAGGACAAACAGTTGGTACCGGACTAACATTTTTTGTGCGCAGTTCTTTGATTACCGCTGCAGAAACAATGAGATTAAAACCCAAAGCCGACCCTAAACTTGCAGCTGCAACCGTAGCTCCGCCTCTTTTTATAAACTGACGGCGGGTTATTTTGCCGTTCATTCTCTTCCCCCCATTCAAATCATTGCGATGCAAAGGAATGATGATTACTGCCATTGTGAGATTCTAGATTACATTTGGACTAGCTTGTCACTAAAATTATTAAGCCTGCGAATCTTGCTATGCGGTCCTGACCAAACTTTTTAAGGTGTCCGCCCTAAAACGAAAACCTCCTAACTTTAATCAGGAGGCTGGTCACAGGATGTACACTGACCATAAAGCCGCAGTTTGGTGCGGCTTCCTCCTTGCCTGAAAAGCCAAGAATGAAGTAGCAGTTTGCCTCAGGACTCATAACCTTCATAATCAGATCTTGGAGACTGAGAAAACTGTTCCGGTAGATGACTCTTTTCCAAGCAAGGGAGATAAAACCGTTTCCAGATTTACCGCGGCTAAATCCCCAATGGCTGTCGCTTTAGGGGAATCAGCTCTGGAGTCAGCGTAAGACATATTAAATTTTGACTATTATGCGAGTATACAGGGTTAAAGCAGTACTGTTTCAACAGTGAACATAGGAGAGCAAATTCCTGAAAGGCTATATGGATTCATCACCTTCAACCGGGCCAGTAGCTGGTATTAGAATGAAAAGCAGTCATACCGGCATAGCGGATAGGTTGAGAAAGGCTCCCATTGGTTTAATTCTCCATTTTTGGCACTGTAGTTTGAAACAAAACGAACCACCGGTTCATATGAAGCATGTCACATTAAACGCTTTGTGGTTGACATAAACCCTGCACTTGAAAGCACTTTCTCACCTCCTTTAATACCGTTATCTTAGCGGCTGGAATAATGAAAACATTTCAGCTTAATAAAAGCATTTGTTTATAAGCGGAAAAATGAATTCATTGCACCAACTATTATAGTTCTGCATATAAATTTATATTCCTTCTAATAATATTATATATAACCAAACATTATATATGCTAACAACAACAAACCCTCCCGAGATGGAGGGGAGGGGCGTTTCACCCTTGACGGCAGGCAAGCGTAATCCCCACTGAATCATACATGAGGAGGATACGCAACGTTGCAAGGGCTGGTAATGCCTCAACATAAATTTTAATCATCTAAATGCATATGCGGAAAAAATGGCACGAATCAGCCAATGATAAAAGGCGGTTAGAGCTGGTTCGCTATATTTAAGTAAACTGATAGTGAGCGAAAATAAATCCCCGCTTAATATTGATAAACGGGGATGTAACATATTACTCGTTAACTACGGTTAAGATTTGCCGGCTAACCCGTAAATTTCTTATTAATACCAATTGATTCTTGGCTTCAGTGGCATTCGTCACTGTATTCCTTGACGATGTAAATGGGCCTGCGCTTGGTTTCCAAATAGGTTCTGGAAACATATTGGCCGACTATGCCGGTGCAAAACAGCTGAATCCCGGTAATAAACAGCAGAATACAGACCATAAAGGGCCACCCGTATATAGAACCGCCCCATAATAGGTATTTAGCGGCCATGGCTACAATCATTACAAAAGATACCAAGAAAAAAACCAATCCTATCACCGAAGACAACGCCAACGGAGTGGTGGAAAAGGCCATGATCCCATCCAGTGAATAAGAATAGAGCTTCCAAAACGACCATTTAGTCTGGCCGGCAGCTCTTTCCTGATTGTCATATTCCATCCACTTGGTTTTAAAACCTACCCAGGCGAAAATACCTTTGGAAAAACGGTTATATTCACAGATCTGCAGAATGGAATCCACCATTTGGCGGCTCATCAGCCTGAAATCCCGGGCTCCATCCACCAATTCAATATTGGAGATAGTATTGATTATGCGGTAGAATTGCCTGGCGAAAAACGACCTCACCGGCGGCTCGCCTTTGCGGGTGGTTCTTCTGGTGGCAACACAGTCATAGCCTTCATGCTTTATGATAAGGTACATATCCTTGATCAGCATGGGCGGATCCTGCAGGTCAGCATCCATGATAGCCACATAATCACCCCGGGCGTTTTTAAGACCCGCATAGATGGCCGATTCTTTTCCGAAATTACGAGAAAAAGACAGATATTTAACCCGCTGATCCCGGCGCTGTAAATCTTTAATTAGGGGCAGGGTGCAGTCCTGTGAACCGTCATCGACAAAAACGAATTCAAATGCCACAAACGCCATATCCGCAGCCAGTTTTGACACCTCGGCATAGAAATATGGCAAAACCTCCTGTTCATTATAACAGGGCACTACAATCGATATTTGTTTCATTACAGCACTTCTCCTTGACCTTTATCTTGAAATACTATGTGCTTGCTAAACAGGTAATTGGATATGACCACGATTATATTGGAGATTATTTTGGTCAATAAATCATTGGAGTGAAGCACATCGATCATCACATACATTATTGTCATGTCCAGCAGACCGGAGAACAGGCGGCAGCCAAAAAAGGCCAGACATTGTCCCAAAATGGGAAACAACCCCCGGGCTTTGCTCTCAAAAACAAAGAGATGATTGGTGGCATAAGCGAATAATACCGACAAGATCCAGGCTATGAGATTGGCCTTCAGGTAAGGTAAACCCGCCAGTTTGGCCAGGCCGGAATAGGCCAATATATTGATCAGTGTGGTAAGGCCGCCGTACCCCAGATATAAAACCAGAATCTTATATTTCTGATATTTGGCCTCAACCTGCATATATCCACAAACCTTCTCGGTTAAAACTCAATTTGAATCAATCCAATCTGTGTCTGAGCAATTCTGTAGACTACTAGTGTATTTTTCCCATAAATGGATAAACTATGCATAGTATTTGTTTGAACTTGTATGCCGGTTTTGCCCTTTATCTGACCTGTGACGGGCAGCGCCCGGAAAAATTGCTTGGTTTAGATTTGCATAAGGTTTTTTAGAAATAGAAGAAGGTTGAGATGAGAAGATATAATTTGTTGAAGTATTTATGGGTCGTATTGGGGCTGGTGGGTTTATTGATCATAGCCTACGTGCTTTGCCAAAGCCCTCAGCCCGGGGTAGCCGATCAGGGCGATTTTGACAGGGTCATGAATGTTTCCGGCCTGGAACTCAAACCGGAGCAGATTAATGACCCCGGTTTTGTCAGGTTCCTGGACTACCCGGTAACCGAATACAGAATCTCTGCGGTCAGCGCCCCCAACCTGCTTAAGCGCCTAAGCGCCACCAGCATGGCTTATCTGATCACTTTGATAAACTCAATATGCCTGTTATTGGGAAAGGATACTTTTAAAACCGCATATTTGGCTGCTGCCTATGTAATCATGTACTCGTGCGCCTTTTATGTAATATTCAAGCACCTTAATGTGAAAAACCGGTTGAAATTAACGTTATTCGTATTGATAGCCTTTTTTGTGTTTTTGGACGGCAATTACCTGGTGTGGTTCAACAGTTTGTACGGGGAGCCCATGATGATAACCACACTGGCGTTGTATATCGCGGCATGGCTTTACTATATTTATCACCGCCATATAGTAAAATCGGCAAATACCATATTCCTCACCATGGTGCCTATATTCGCGGCGGCCTTTCTGTTTCTGGGCTCCAAATTGCAGGTTATATCAGCCCTGCCGGTTATTATACTCATGCTCATAAATCTGTGGAGAGAAAACCGGGGGTTGTTGAAACCGCGTCAAGTATGGCTGTTCGGAATTTTTTCCCTTATTCTGGTCGCATATTCGCTGGGATATGCTTATACCAATAAGCAGATGAGTGAGTATACCCGTTATAATTCGTTGTTTTACGGAATATTAAAGGATTCCCCCAACCCCGCTCAAGACCTGCTTGATCTGGGATTAAGTCCCGACATGGCAGCAGACGCGGGAAAACACGCTTTTTTGGAAGAGCGGGAATATGTCAGATATGTTCCCCTCAGTGATATAACCAGGGAAGAATTCTATAATAAAATCAGCAATGCTGATCTGGTCCGGTTTTATATTACCCATCCGCAAAGGCTGGCGGCAGGAATGCAATACACTGCGGATCATGCCTTTACTACTTCAACTGTGCTGGGCAAATATCAAAGGGCGGACATTGAGAAACCGGTGAGCGAATTTGACAGATTCACCGCTTGGTCATCCTTAAGGGAGAAATATCTGCCCAGGAGTCTCTGGTTTTTGATATTTTCTTACGGTTTGGCAACGGGCGTTTCCGTACTGGTGTATATAAAGAGGCGGGGAGTAAAAGAAGTTGAGTCAGGTTTGCGGCTTTTCTGGGCGGTGATGCTGATTGGCCTGCTGCAATTTCCTATGCCGCTGGTAGGGAACGGACAGGCTGATACCGCCAAGCAGCTGTTCTTGTTTAATTTTACCTTTGACATAGTTCTGGTGGTTTTATCTTGCTTGACACTGAGCCTATTGATAGATTTCTGCCGTTCCCCCAAGACCGCACTCCATCGCAGTGTGAAAGGGGGCGCCTTTTAATCGGGGGCAAACCTATTCTTCCGATATTTACTAGAAATATGGTATAGTGACAGCAATTAAATATTTATAGATGATCGGCCATTTCCGCACAGAGTATACAGGAGATGGTGAACAGAACCAAGAGGAGGTGTTATTATGTCCCAAGTTATCGCCTGTTACAAATGGGTAGTTGATGAAGCGGATATTAGAATTAATACTGATTTGACGGTTGATTTGAGCAAAGCCAAGGGAAAAATCAGCGACTATGACAAAAATGCCATTGAAGCAGCAGTTCAGGCCGCCGCTTCACTGAATGGCAAGGCAATAGGACTTACCTTCGGCACTGCAGAGGCGAAACCGTCGCTCAAAGATGCGCTATCCAGGGGACTCGACGAAGCCTGGTATATAAACGACCAGCAAGCCGGTCAGGCCGATGGCGCCGGCACTGCCAGAGCCTTGGCGGCTGCCATAAAAAGAATGCCGGATGTGAGCCTTATCATCTGTGCGGAAGGAGCCAGCGACACCTACGCCAGGCAGACCGCACCCCGCATTGGCGCACTGTTAGACCTGCCGGTAGTTACCTCGGCAGGTAAAATTGAGATCAGCGGAAACACCTTGACTGCCGTCCGTATACTGGATGACTGCCTGCAGACAGTAAAGGTGGAGCTCCCTGCTGTAATAGCGGTGCTGCCGGAAATCAACCCCGCACCCATACCCGGTCTTAAGGCGGTTCTGGCGGCCGGCAAAAAACCGGTTACCGAATTGAAAACGCAAGACCTGGGCATCGATCTGGCGCCTAAAACCTCTGTAACAGAATTTAAGGGCTATATTATGAACCGCAAGAACATCATCTTCAATGAAGGCCAGACTGCCGACAAAGTCAATGCACTGGCAACTGCGCTCAGAAAGGAAGGTGTGCTTTAATGGCAGGCGTTTACATATACAGCGACAAAACCGATATTGCCCAAGAAATCATTGGATTTGCCAGAGCGGCAGGAAAAGAAGCCATTCTGTTGACCCTGAGCGAAAAAGATGCCCAGGCCCTGCAAAATTCCGGAGCCGATAAGATCTATGTTATCGACGGCAAGAGTGAGCTGATAGAAAATTACTCCAAAGCCATCGCTGATTTGTTGACAAAGGCGAATGCAGAATTTTTCGCGGTTGGCGCCACCCCCCGGGGAAGAGATTTGGCCGCCAGGGTAGCCGGGTATCTGGATTGCGCGATGGTCAGTGACGTATCCTCCATCGAGTATAGCGGCCAGAACTTACAATGTGTAAGGATGATGTACGGAGGTGCGGTACAACAAAATGAAGTTTTATCTGGCCTGAGTGTTGTTACCGTTTCAGCCGGAAAATTTGAGACGGTTAAAGGTGAAGCCGCCATACAAACCCTGGAACTTGAAGCCGACACCCGGGTAACCGTGGTGGAAACGGCACCTGTTGTTAAAGTGGGGGTAGATCTCGGCAAGGCTGATAAAGTAGTTTGTGTGGGCATGGCCTTGGATAAAGTCGAAGATCTTCAGATAGCCCGGGATCTGGCCGAAGCCGTCGGAGCAGAGCTCGGCTGTACCAGGAGCATAGCCGAAGAAAGGCACTGGCTGCCGGTAGAGAGCTATATCGGCATATCCGGAGCGGTTATAAAGCCTAGGCTGTACATGTCCATGGGTGTATCCGGACAAATTCAGCATGTCTATGGGATTCGCGACGCACAGCTAATCGTTGCTATCGACATCAATGAGAAGGCTCCCATATTTAAGGCTGCGGATTACGGCATTGTAGGAGACCTGTATGAAGTAGTTCCACTGCTGACCGAAGCACTGAAGAAATAACGCTTTTAAAAAGGGCTTACTGCCGGTTTGTTTTCAGGCTGATAAAAGGCAAACCGAATCTTTGTTTGAGGGAGGGGTAAGTTTTTGAGCAGTGAGGATAAATTTGATGCCATAATAGTCGGGGCCGGACCGGCCGGGAGCGCCTGTGCCTATACTCTGGCCAAAGCGGGCAGAAATGTACTGGTAATAGAACGCGGGGATACCCCGGGATGCAAAAACGTGACCGGCGGCCGCCTGTATACCTACGCCCTGGAGATGCTGGATGAAGACCTATATGAAGAAGCGGCCCTGGAAAGAAGAGTAACCCATGAGCAGATCATGATGCTCAGCGGAGAACGGGCTATTACCATCGACTTCCACCAACCGGGCTTCAATCCTGAAGCTAAGCCCCCCATGTCTTTCACCGTGCTGCGGGCTGTTTTTGATGAGTGGTTGGCGGCTAAAGCTGAAGAGAAGGGAGCTATAGTGGCCTGCGGAATCAAGGTCGACCAGCTCATCGAACAGGAAGGCAAAATCGTGGGGGCCATAGCCGGGGAAGATGAGATGTATGCCGATATAGTCATAGCAGCCGATGGGGTCAATTCCTTCATGGCACAGCAGGCCGGACTGATTCGGGATATACCCGCCAAAACTGTGGGAGTAGGGGTGAAAGAGGTAATCGAGCTGCCGGAAAAAACCATCGAAGAGCGCTTTAACCTCCAGGCCGGCGAAGGCGCAGCCCGCATGCTTTTAGGCTGCACCGAGGGCATACACGGCGGGGGGTTCCTCTATACCAATCAGCAAAGCATATCACTGGGCTGTGTTTTTACCCCTGAAGAAGCAGCACAGCATAAGAAATCGGTGCATGAGATATTTCAGGATATCAAGATGCACCCGGCTATCGCCCCATTGATCGCCGGGGGGGAGACTATAGAATACTCGGCCCATCTGGTGAGTGAGGCAGGATATAGAGGCATTCACAAAAAGCTATACCGGGAAGGATTCCTGATGATAGGAGACGCCGCCGGTTTTGTAATCAACACCGGATATTCCATCCGGGGGATCGACCTGGCTATAGTGAGCGGAATAGCCGCAGCCCGGGCTGTCATAACTGCCGGTGATAATGTGGCGGCAGCCGGGTCATATTACATGCAAGAGCTGAACCACCTGAAACTCATGCCTACCATGAAAGCGGCGGACGGATACTTTGAAATTCTGGAGACTCCCTGGATATATGACAAAGTGCCCAACCTGGCCAATGATGTGTTCAATAGCCTGTTCAAGGTCAGCGGAGAGGTGCCGCAGAGCATGAAGAATACCGTGATGGGAGCTATGAAAGCCAACGGCTTATCACTATGGCAATTGATACAATTGGGCATAAAGGGGGTTAAATCACTATGAGCATAGAGCGCCTTTCAGCAGTAGAACTCCTGAGCAAAAATAAATTCAATGTAGATGAAGAAGAAGCCCATATCGTAATAGACAAAACCATCTGTGCCCAATGCAGTGAGAAACCCTGCCTTTATGTATGCCCGGCGGTTCTCTACAAACTGAACAAGAACGGGGAGATGAGCTTTGACTATGCGGGCTGCCTGGAATGTGGCACCTGCAGAGTGATGTGCAAGGACAAAGGCATTGTCAAATGGATTTATCCCCGTGGAACCTTTGGGGTGATTTATCGACAGGGCTAGTTTTGTCTTGATATTGCAGGGAAGTCTTAAACACCCGTGATGATATTATGGCTCTTGGTTTATATGGCGGGCAGTATACTGCCGGTTTGCAGATACCCGGTATGATATAGGCCTAGAGCCGGGTTAATGTAAAATGATCAGGCCCCTCTGCTGCCGGAGGGGCCAAATTAGTGGGTATGAATGAGACCAACACGGCTGTTATTATCCGTTAACAAGGGAATCTGAATCATCCTATACGCTTCGGGTTATGAACAAAAGTAATTGGATTACACGATGCACAACAAGTACAATTCAATGGCTGGTATTGATAACTGTAAGAATATTTGCCCGCAGCCTGGAAATCGCATACTGCTTACAACTGTGGGAGAAGCTTAGCCGCTTAAGGGTCGGCTATAGAATTATAAAAAATAAGCCATTAAAGATAAAGATGCATTTTAGGAAATGAGGTCAAAGGCGGCATGTATAATCTTCATGCAACAATTGCAGTGGCAGTATTTCTGGCAGCCTATGCCCTAATAATATCGGAAAAAATGCCTCGGGCGGTTACCGGCCTGGCCGGGGCAGTTATCATAGTTCTATTGGGAGTCCTTACCCAGGAAGAGGCCTTTGCAAGCATCGATTGGAATACCATTGGCTTATTGGTAGGGATGATGATAATAGTGAATATCACCCGTCGCAGCGGCGTATTTGAGTATCTGGCCATACTTGCCGCCAGGACAGCCAAAGGTGATCCAGTCATGATCCTGGTGCTTTTAACCTGCATCACCGCCTTTTTATCGGCATGGCTGGATAATGTTACCACCATACTGTTAATCGTGCCGGTCACTTTTGCCATCGTAAACAGGCTGAAGTTAAACGCTATGCCTTTTTTGCTCTGTGAGGTGATAGGTTCTAATATTGGAGGAACCGCCACCCTGATCGGAGATCCTCCTAATATCTTAATCGGTTCTGCAACGGGCCTGGGATTCAACGATTTCATAATGAATCTGAGCCCGGTGGTTATAATTGTACTGGCGGTAACCGTGGGTTTAATGGTTCTGGTTTATAGAAAGGGTTTCGAAGTAGCCGAGGAGGACAAGCAGGAGATCATGAAACTTAATCCGCCGCAGGTTATTAAGGATTGGAATATTCTGAAGAAATCGCTGGCGGTACTGGCCCTGACCGTATTGGGTTTTTTTCTTCATCAAGCCCTGCACCTGGATTCCGCCACAATAGCTTTGGCTGGAGCGGTACTCTTGATGATTGCCACCGGGGAAGAACCGGAAGATATCCTGCTGACTGTAGAGTGGCCGACCCTGTTCTTTTTTATGGGGTTATTCATTCTGGTTGAAAGCCTGGTTAAAGTAGGGGTTATTACCAGCCTGGCCAGTCAGGCCCTGCTTTTTACCCAGGGTAACTTTTCTCTGACCGCCATCCTGGTCCTATGGATATCCGCATTTGCTTCCGCCATCGTCGACAATATTCCCTTTGTCGCGGCCATGATACCTTTGCTTAAAGATTTGGGCGCCATGTCCGGAATGCCCATGGAGCCGCTGTGGTGGTCCTTAGCCTTGGGCGCATGCCTGGGCGGTAATGGAACTCTGATCGGGGCTTCCGCCAATGTGGTGGCTGCAGGCATTGCAGAGAGAAACGGGTTAAAAATCACTTTCTGGGGTTTCACCAAGGTGGGACTGCCGCTGATGATAGTGTCCGTATTTATCTGCCATGTCTATATATATATCAGATACCTGGGGTAGTTGAAGGTGCAATCCGTTCCTGCCGATCGAAAAATCTCATTTTACGTAACCAATACGGAAATTACCAAAATATTTTACATAATTGAATCAAGCCTTTTACCTGGGGGCGCTATAATACAAAGGAAATACAAGCGGAGGAATCAGATATGAAAGGCCTCCCTTTGATAATACTTTATTCTGGTGTGATGCCGGATGGTTAAAGGAGGATCGCAAGATGGGAAAACAAGTGCCGCCCCCGTGGATTCTCAGACATTGGCTGATAAGAGATTTCAATTTCAATAAAGACCTGAACAACTGGGTGTACATAGGCGCGAGTAAACGCCTGCCCAAAAATTTTCAATGCCGGTATTGCGGCCGTGATTTGCAAGCTCATATTGATTTTTTCGGCATCACTCATGGTCAACAGGATCCTCTGGCAGTGGGTGCATGCAAACATTGTGACATCGTATATTGGATGAAGCTGAAATTGGATGCTTTTCACATAAGCCTCAACACCTAATCTCTTGACCTTCATGCCAATGATCACAGTGTTTACGCGGAAAATACGATAAAAGCGATTATGATATGCGCCGAAGGGAATACCAAATAACCAGTACGTTGAGTTACGCATTGTTTGATTGCATTTTTTCGTTTATATTTATACTGGATTGACTGATGCACTTCTGGCCGTGCAATGTGTCTGCCCACAATACGATATGATCCGCAATAAAGATTATTGGCGGTGCACGGAAATCATCTTTTCATCCCATCATGATCGGTTTTAGCGAAGTTTATAAACCGGATTTCTTATCTAATATGGATTAATAACCATGTAGAAAGCAGGAGATGAGCTATGGCAAAAGATGAAAAAACCCCAAACACATCCATCTTAATCATGCCTCAGGTGGTCTTGCCTTCCCATGCCAACGCAGCTGGAAGAATGCACGGGGGAGAAGTCATGAAGCTTATGGACACAGCTGCAGGAGTAGTCGCAATTCGCCATTGCCATTGCAATGTAGTGACGGCTAATGTTACGCAATTGTCTTTTATGGAACCGGTATTTATCGGCGACCTGGTTATTTGCCGTGCCAAAATCACTTATACAGGCAGAACATCCATGGAGGTATTTGTGGATGTTAAGGCCGAACACCTGAGAAGCGGTGAAACCAAAAATGTATCAGAAGGATATTTTGTTATGGTGGCTCTTGATCGAAATGGCCGCCCCACTACCGTACCGCCTCTAATATTGGAGACAGAAGAGGAGCGGCGCTGTTTTGAATATGCAAAGCAACGGATAGCCAAACTCAAGTCAGAAGTTCACCAAGATTAGGGCACATAAGATGAGTACTTAGAAATTGCCAGTAGCGTGACGAAGCCGGGGCTTAGGCCCCGGTTTTTTTCCTCTGGACATAGCGTGGTAGCAGGGACATTACTTTTGCTATACAGGAGAACTGGGAGAGGAAGGGCCTGGAGCGTTATCCAAGCCTTTGTAGTTTCTGGAGGTCGTAAATCCACATTCTAAACCTCTGTCACCTGTTGCCACCTGTTTATTAAAAATGGGGGTATAATTATCCGCACAAAAAATCCCCTCCATGCTCGGAGGGGACTCGGTTTCGTATTGGTGGGCCATGAAGGAATCGAACCTTCAACCTTCTGATTAAGAGTCAGCTGCTCTGCCTAGTTGAGCTAATGGCCCGTTTGTGCCGCAATTGATATTATACCGCCAGTTTTATTAGAAATCAATACAGGAAATAGGAGATTACGAGAAAAATAATCGGAGTTTATCAATATCAATGCCCGTAAACCGGGCTAAAAACATAGTAAACGGCTTTTTGAACTGCTTCAACAGGTATTAATTGCAATCGGCGGGTCGGAAATGCAGTAATCGCTGAAGCGGGTGAGTTAATGGCTGGGATGGCTGGATTTGAACCAACGCATAACGGAGTCAAAGTCCGTTGCCTTACCGCTTGGCGACATCCCAGCGCTCAAAAACATTATGTGAAAGATTCAGATTCTTATACAGGTTTGATATTCCATAAGTGACATATTATTAATTATATAAACCTCAGCTATACAGCGCACCAGGGTGCGCATAAATGGTCGGGCCGAAATATGTATGGAGGACTTTTGGCCTCTGGCCCTTATCGGATTGCCGCCAATGATCAATTGATCAGGACGAAGGGTATATGGAGGGCCCAAAGATATCTTTTATCTGCATGATTATGGTTTCGCTGGGGTAAAATAGTATTCAAACGGCAGTTATGATATTCTGGTTATAGATTTAGCAGCAAGGAGGGACTAATATGCCAATGATGAGAAAAATCATTTATTTTGGCCTGGGAGCATTGAGCTTCACCAGAGAAAAAGCTGAAAAGATGATGAATGAAATGGTGGATAAGGGCGAAATCAACAAAGAAGAAGCCAAACAGTTTATAGACGATGCCATAAAAAAGGGAGCCGAGGAAAAGGAAGAACTGCGTAAGATGATTCACCAGGAGTACCAGGAGATCAAAAACCAGTTCAGCTTTGTGACCAAGAAGGACCTTGAAGCGCTGGAAGCCAGGATTCAGGCCCTGGAAGAAAAGATTCAAACCATTTGAACATAGATTTCAATGACTGCCGGGCATAGCCCGGCATTTCTATTTTTGGAGGTTTTACTGAGTTGATAAACGCTTCGTTATCATATCTGAAACGGCTGCCGCGCTACCGTGAGGTTGCCAATGTACTGGTCAAAAACGGGTTTGGCTTTGTTATTAACAGTGTCGGCAACCGCCATCCCTGGCTGCGGCGCCATAGACATCGTCAAGAGTTGGAGACGATAGGAGATTCGCTGCCTAAACGCCTGCGGCGGGCCTGTGAAGAACTGGGGCCTACTTTCGTCAAGCTGGGCCAGTTGCTGAGCACCCGGGCTGATCTGCTGAGCCCGGAATATATAAGTGAACTCGAAAAGTTGCAGGATAATGTACTTCCGATTCCATTTGAACAGGTGGAAGCGGTTTTAGCACAGGATGGCCTGGATTCCAGCCTTATATTCTCTGCTTTTGAACAGGTCCCCATAGCAGCCGGTTCGATCGGACAGGTGCATCAGGCCACTCTGAGCAACGGAGCACAGGTGGTCGTCAAGGTAAAACGCCCTGGCATTGACCGGCAGATGGCCATCGATCTGGCTATCATCCTGGATCTGGCCAATTATGCGGAAAAATACCAAGGCTGGGCCAAACACTATCGGGTTAGTGAACTGGTTGAGGAATTGGCGGCGGCGCTCTGCAATGAACTGGACTTTCGCAAAGAGGCCCGCAATGCCGAGCGCTTTAAACAGAACTTCGTCTCCAATCCCAATGTGATCATCCCTGGGGTGTTCTGGCAGTACAGTACGGAAAACGTATTGGTGATGGAGTATGTCCCGGGGATAAAGATTTCTGATATTGCTGCTATTCAGGCCGGCGGCTATGAGGTTGGCAGAATCGTGAATCACTTGGTGGAGTGCTTGTTCCAGCAGATTTACCTGGATGGCCTGTTTCACGCCGACCCGCACCCTGGCAATATCGCTATAGCTGAAGGAGAAGCCATTATACTATATGATTTTGGCCAGGTGGGTTTTGTTGACCAGCTCACTCGTGATAAGTACATCGACCTGGTTATCGGTATGATGCGCTATGATACTGAAGGGGTTACCCGGGCTTTATTGAATATCGCCATTGATGATCACCCGGTACGATTGAATGATTTGCGCCGCGACGTGGGTCGTCTGGCACAAAAGTATTATGGGGTTCCTTTTTCCGGCATAAATGTCGGTGAAGCTTTAAGGGAGATCCTGGAGCTATCTGTGAAACATCAATTGCGCATGCCGCCGGAACTTACCCTGATGGCGAAAATGCTGTTAACCATGGAGAGCCTGGTGACCACCCTCGACCCGGGTATAAGCCTGGTGGATATAGCCCAACCTTACGGGAAAAAAGCGCTGAAGGAGCGCTATTCGGCCAAACGCATGGGTCATGAGGTTCGTTCGGCAATGCTGGAGCTGGCAGACATCGCCCGCGCCCTGCCCCGCAATGTCAATAATCTGGCCCAGAGGCTCGAAGAGGGAGAATTAAGGATAAAGATGGAATACAGCAACATCAGGGATATGCTGGTACGCATCGATATAATATCCAACCGGATTTGTCTGGCGATTGTCATGTCCAGCATTCTCATCGGTTGCTCATTGATAGTTAATCAGGCCGAAACCTATTTCCTGCGTCATTTTCCCCTGGTGGAAGTCGGCTTTGTGCTGGCGGTCCTGATCGGTCTATATCTGGCCTATTCCATTATTCGCAGCGGCCGTTATTGAACGGGCATATTAGCTCATCCTCTCCAATATATATGAAGCAGAACCATGGAGGGGGAATCACGGTGCGAAAACCCTTTTTTACCCTGTTTTTAACCGTCCTTTTTACAGCATTATTGACCGCCGCAATGCCTCATGCCGCTAAGGCTGAAGCCTCCACTTTACAGCATATCTTCGTGATTTCATTAGACGGGCTAAGTTATGAAGGATTTATTAACAGTTATGTTCCCAGCATAAAGCATCTGGCTGGAGAAGGGGTAACTGACGAGAAATGTCTGGCCATAAGAGCAGAAACTTCGGAGGCGGCTCAAGCTTCGATGCTAACCGGAACCCTTCCCGAACAACACAAGCTCTATAGTGCCGAAGACCGCGTACAGACAGCTTCGATGCTGGATATGCTCAAGCAGGGCAATCGGTCTTTTATGATCTACGACGGCAGCGGAGGCAAATTGAAGTCCTTCGACTACGGCGCAGCCCACTATGCCAGTTTTGAGGCCTCACTAAGCGACCAGGAGCTGCTAGCGAGGGCGGTTGAAACCTTTAAACAGCATAAGCCTTTTTATAATTACATTGTTCTCAACGATTGCCGGGAGGCTTTTTTGACCCTGGACGATAAACAGTATTACCGGACGGTCGCCCAAACCGACCAGGCCATCGGTGATTTTCTGGCTTTTCTCCGTAATGAGGGGCTGTATTATAGCTCGATTATCATTGTCACTTCACCGCGCAGCTCTTCACCCAGCGACCAGGTACCTTTGATTATTCACGGTCCCGGATTTCAGGTGGGAACCCGCATCGGCAATAGCATGATCGTTGACATCACTCCTACACTGTGCATGCTTTCCGGGCTTAAGCAGCCGCCGAGCAGCCGGGGCGTCCCATTATATGATGCTTTGCTCTATACCAGCAATGAGAGAATGGGCCAGCTCAATCAATGGGTAAAAGCCCTGCAAGAGGAACGGATCATCAACTGGCAGCAATACTACCTGTTGCAGGACGAAATCTATCGCAACTACCATCAAATAGCCTCCATGAAAGAAGAGCGGCAGAGTATTTTTGATTATGCCGGGCAAAGAGAGGGGGTAATAGCTGATATCAACCAGCGTTTGGCGATTGAGCGGTTTGTTTTCCTGGCCATCTTTGTGATCATGCTGGTGGGGTATGGAGTGGAATACTTGATATTGAAGAAGAAGTTTCTGTTGTTCAAGTAATCATTCAAGCTGACCGCGGCTGTTAAGGCCGGGTCAACTTGTGCCAGATGGTGTCGAGGGTGTCCATAAAGGTCATGATTTGAATGCGCTCGGTTTCTGTTGCCGGCTGGCCGGATTCCAATTCATAACTGGCGATAAGCTGAGCCTGGAAAACCTTTTCGAGAAAGTCCATATCCGCGTTGGAGAAGTATTTCTCCAGCCTTCGGGCCACAGACAGTTCTTCAGGGCTGAAATTGGGCCTAGGGAGCAAATTGATCACCTCCTGATGTTTAAATAAATAATATGCGCCGCAGCGATAAATAGTTCAGGAAAAGATTTGCTGCCGGTGTAGAAATACAGTATACTTTGGCATATTATTGCAGCTGTAAAAAATCGACACAATATTTCTGACTATGGCTTGACTGGCCAAGCTATGACATGTTATTATGCTTCAATGAAACAATTAAATAGATAAAAACGATGATCAGAAGAGTAACTGCTCAGTTTGGCCGCAGAGAGCCGGGAAGGGTGAAAACCGGTGCGAGCGGGTAGTGAAAGCCACCTGAGAGTTCCGGTTAATACGCGAGTAGTAAGCCGGACGGCATTGCCGTTAATTTAGTTAAGCCGGGCTGACGCCAATTAGGGTGGTACCGCGGGAGCAACTCTCGTCCCTTGAGGATGGGGGTTTTTTATTTGCCCAAATGGCAAGGGTAGGCTCCCCGCCATTAAATAAACCAGAAGGAGGAATCGCTATGGAACTAAAAAGACAGATCCTCAATCTGATCGCTCATGAAGCCCAGTTAAGCCCCAAATTGATCGCAACCATGTTAGGTCAGGACGAGAAAGTCATCGTCCGCGCCATCAGAGAGATGGAAGACGACAAGGTCATACTGGGCTACAATACCGTTATCAACTGGGACAAAATGGAGAGCGACGGAGTAACCGCAACCATCGAGGTCAAGGTGACTCCCCAAAGAGAAGTGGGATTTAACGGGGTCGCAGAAAGAATCTGCAAGTTTCCCGAGGTGCGCAGTGTGCATTTGATGAGTGGTTCTTATGATCTTTCCGTAGTCGTAGATGGCTACAATCTGAAAGAGATCGCTTCCTTTGTTTCGCATAAACTGTCCACCCTCGATGAGGTACAGAGTACAGTTACCCATTTTGTGCTGAAAACCTACAAAGTCGATAATTTCGTATTTGAAGATCCCCGTGAAGATGAAAGGCTGGTGATTAGTCCGTGAGCAGCATGGAGAAATACGTTTCAAATGTGGTCAAATCCGTGCCTCCATCGGGTATTAGAAAGTTCTTTGACCTGGCCTCGCAGATGCAGGGGGTCATATCCTTGGGGGTGGGAGAACCCGATTTTGTTACTCCGTGGCATATACGCGAAGCCTGCTTCCATGCCCTGGAGAAGGGATATACCATGTACACCTCCAACCATGGACTTATTGAACTGAGAGAGGAAATCGCCCTTTACCAGAAGCGCAAGATAGGGGTATGCTATTCTCCCGAGGACGAGATTCTGATTACCATTGGGGTCAGTGAGGCTGTTGATCTGGTTATGCGGGCGTTAATCGAACCCGGTGATGAGGTCTTGGTTCCAGAACCGTCTTTTGTATGTTACGCCCCCGGAGCTATGCTGGCCTATGGCAAAGCGGTGCCGGTGCAGACCTTCAATCATGATCAGTACCGGCTTAAGCCTGAAGAGCTGGAAAAGTGCATTACGCCTCGCAGCAAGATTCTAATTCTGGCTTATCCCAGCAACCCTACCGGGGCCATTATGCATGAAGAAGACTTAACCGCCTTGTTGGATATTATCATCAAAAACGACCTTATAGTAATCACTGACGAAATCTACTCGGAATTGACTTATAACGGGAGCCATGTGTCTATAGCCTCTCTGCCGGGGATGCGTGACCGCACGGTTTTATTGAACGGCTTTTCCAAAGCTTTTGCCATGACCGGCTGGCGAGTCGGCTACGCCTGCGGTCACTCCGACATCATCGACGCCATGAAGAAAATACATCAGTACTCCATCATGTGCGCCTCGATAATGGGGCAAAAAGCAGCCTTGGAAGCCTTGCGCAATGGAGAGCATGAGATGAAAAAAATGGTGGACAGCTACAATTACCGGCGCCGTATCATGCTGGCCGGATTTGATGATATCGGGATGAGCTGTTTTGAACCGAAAGGGGCTTTCTATTGCTTCCCCTCAATTCGCTGCACCGGCATGAGCAGCGAGGAATTCTGTGAAAAGCTGCTGGAAGAAGAAAAGGTGGCGGTTGTGCCCGGCAATGCTTTTGGTTCCTGTGGAGAAGGCTTTGTCAGATGCTGTTACGCCGCCAGCGTAAGCAATATCGAAGAGGCTGTTTCAAGGATGGGCAGCTTTCTCAATCGACACAGAAAAGCCTAAATCGCGCTAACATATTCCTAAAATGAAGAAAGCAATCGAAACACCGAGAAACGTTCAGTAATATTACGATATTTTATTAAAGGAATTGTCTTATCCGGGTTGAACCCCTTTTGTTAGGGAATACAAAGGGGGTTTTTCTACTGTATACAGACATTTGCCTAAACGATATAGAAATTCTTAACAATTATAAAAAGTTGACTCCCGCTGCGCAGCGTGAATTGTTAGAGTATATGCGCTACCTGCTGTGCAAGCAGTATAAGCGTGACGTGATGGTGGCGGTTTTCCACAATAAACTGATTAACAATCTGCTGCACAGCCTCCTGCGCCTCATCGAACGTGATGAAATAGACCTCAGTCAGGTAACCCGCCGGGTGATGCAGATCAAGGAGCTGTACTACGGTTTGTTCGAGAAGGTGCACAACAACTATGCCGAATTGATAGAAGATCTGGACAGCAATGAAGCGGTTAAGGAATTCGGGCGCAACGGGTTTTCCAATTTAGAGCAGGCTATCAGGAGCAGCCAGATAAATCGCATCAAAATGGAGGTCATAGAATTTTACCAGGGTTTTGAAAGTCTGGCCCGGCACCGCGAAGCCCGCAAAATAGTTGCAGTCTAATCAGCCAAGTTACGGTATAATGAAGGGCAGAAAGATATCGGAGGCGTAGCAAATGAAACTGCGATTTCTAGGAGCTGCCCGTAGTGTAACCGGCTCATTTTTTGTCATCGAAACAGGAGAAACCAGATTCGCAGTAGACTGCGGAATGTTTCAAGGGCCGAGAACCCTGCAGGAACGAAATTATCAGGAATTCACCGTTAACCCCAAATCTATCGACTTCGTGATCGCCACTCATGCTCATATCGATCATATCGGACTTATCCCCAAACTGTATAAACAAGGCTTTGAAGGCTTGGTGTATTGCAGTCATGCCACAGAAGAGCTTGCCCAGATCCTGCTGCCGGATTCGGGCTACATTCAAGAGTCTGAAGTGGAGCGCAAGAACCGCAAGCTAAGCCGGGCTGGCAAACCCCCCATCGAGCCAATTTATACCGTTGATGAGGCGCTCAAATGCCTCAAGCATTTCCGCTCCATAAACCAGGATGAAATCATCGATGTTGCTCCCGGGGTGCAGGTGCGGCTGCGCGATGCCGGGCATATACTGGGTGCTTGCATCGTGGAATTATGGATAGAAGAAGACGGCAAGCGCCTTAAACTAGTGTTTAGCGGTGATTTAGGCAATTCCAAACAGCCTATCGTCAAAGATCCCAGCACCATTGAAAATGGTGATTATATCATTCTGGAATCCACTTATGGCAGTCGTTTTCATCCTCAATTGAGCAGCCGCAGTGAGGCCCTTTTGGAGGTCATCAATAAGGCCGTAGCCAAAGGCGGCAACCTGGTCATTCCCGCGTTCGCCGTGGAGAGAACCCAGGATCTGCTTTACGATTTATTTCTGTTGAATGTGCAAGGCAAATTGGATCCGGAGATTATCGTGTATATTGACAGCCCGTTGGCTATCGCAGCCACCGAGATATTTCAGAAGCACATCGAATTTTACGATGATGTAACCCGTCAATACGTTGAGGAAAACAGCAACCAGCATCCTTTGAAACTAATAAACCTCAAATATACAAAAACCCAGGAAGAATCGATGGGCATAAACGCCCGCCAGGGGAAAACCATCATTATATCAGCCAGTGGCATGTGCGAAGCGGGGCGCATCAAGCACCACCTGAAAAACAACCTGTGGCGCCCGGAAGCCACCGTCTTATTTGTGGGTTATCAGGCCGAAGGCACCCTGGGTAAACGGATCCTCAGCGGCGAGAAGATAGTAACCATTCACGGGGAAAAGGTTGCGGTCAAAGCCGACATCGAATTTATAGAGGCCTATTCGGCCCATGCCGATAAAAACGGCCTGACCAGCTGGGTGCAGAATTTCGTAACCCCACCCAAGGGAATTTTTCTGGTGCATGGAGAAGATGAATCCCTGAACTCTCTGGCCGAGTACTTCCGCACCGAAATGAACCTGCCGGTTTATATTCCACAGTGGCTGGATGAGTTTACCTTGGGCGCGACCGAGCACCTGGAAGCCAAGATGGAGTACCGCGAAGGTGCTGTTCCACAGGCTTTGCAAGCCGAGCAGGCCTATCTGGCTTTATCGCTAAAGCTGCATGACATGTTTAAGGAGAACTGGAAAGAGGGACGTTACGATAGAATCATGAAGTCTATTCAGGAAATTGAACAGCAGCTCAACCGGCAGGGTTTTTAATCAAATATAAGTATGGCAGGCTGCTGTTTTAGGCGGTTGATTTCCCGATAAAATGGCAATCAGTATCCGTCAAGGTTGGAAAGCTGCAAAATTTCTCTGCATTTAAATTTCATTCTGATTGAACGCCATTTATGGACGTCAATGCTTGTTAATCACAAAATTACTTGCCTTGTTAGAGCTTGGAATATAATGTTATAATGCCTTTACCTGCTGGTTGGAGGAATGTTCTATATGGCTGACAAATCTGCCTTTCTGGAGATGATGCGCTGGGGCAATGTTAATGTACCCGGCATTATTTTTGAGTATTCCAAGGAATTAGATCTCACTACCGACGACATAGGAATCCTGACCACCATCTTATATGCTTACCAACAGGGCAAACCACTTTACCATACCGGGGTGGAAATAGGCAAAATGCTGCAAGTATGCCCATGCCTGAGCAAACAGAAACTGACCCGCAAACTGTCCCGGTTAGAAAAGCTCGGTATCATTGCGCTTTCGGAGCCCGGCAAGGGAACGGTCGATAAGACCGTCTATATCGAGCCTTTAATGGACAAGCTGGAGAGCCTTATGATTCGCGACCACCCCCAATTATCGGTGCAAGGCGAGAAAGCCGTGCCGGCCGGGGTCAAAGTGGTTATAAAGGAGTATCAAGATCAAATCGAGCAGTTGCAACTGCAGTTGCAGGAACAACAGCTGCAGACCTCTCCAAATTCGGTCAATCAGGCTGATTTTAAAAAGGTGGCTGATTTCATTGCCGAGAAAACCGGCAGCCTGATCAGTCCCACCATGGTATCAGAACTGCGGCGCTGGCTGGGCGATATGGCTTTAAAGCCCGAACTGCTCTTATGCATGCTGGAGCTGTGTTTTGAACGCAACATTAAGAATCCTCGGGAAATCAGTCACATTGCCACTGACATAAAGAAATATGCCATCAGCAGTTTGGATGGCATGGAAATATACTTCAGCCGGTTTGTGGATCGCAACAATGGGCCCGCGCAGCGTAATCAGGCTTTTGATCCCGACCTCCTGGAATTTGGCACTTTTACCGGTATCGATATGGGAGCTGAGGCCAGGCGCCGCATTTATCAGAAATGGCGCTATGATTGGGGCTTTTCACATGCCATGATCATGAAAGCCGGTGAGATCATGTGCCAGCGCACCAAAAGCGGGGGCTTGGAATATGTAGATAGTGTTTTGTCAAACTGGATGAGCAAAGAAATACGCCAATTGGAGGAAGTGGACGCGGAGATGCGCAGTTTCAAGCTATCGAAGCAGAAAACACGGGCGGGCGGTGACGGCGCAACCCCCGGCAATAAAACCAAACCGGCTGTAGATTATGAAATTTATATACCACCCAATGCCGAGGAAATCAAAACTAAGGTATAATTAAAAACGGGGAGCATCCCCGTTTTATATTTAGGATGGTGACTTATGCCCGTTAGTATCCGCCAACAACTATCAGATGAAATGATGTTTGACCTGGAGAGCGAGAAAAGGGTTTTGTCTTCAATGCTTCACTCTGAAGAGGCCTGCATTGAGGCTCAAAACAGCCTCACCACGGCGGACTTTTATTCACCCAAACATGCCACTATTTTCGAGTTGACCGGTATCCTATTCGCCCGCGAAATAAGACCTACTTATGTGGAGGTTCTCAAAGAAGGACACTCCCTGGGTCTGTTGAAGAGCACCCGGGATATAGAAGAACTCAAGCATATTGTCGAACACTACATTGATGACGAAAATATAAAATACTGGATCAAAAGGGTGCGGGACAAAGCCAGGGTGCGCAAGTTTGTGGAGTTTTTAAAGAACAGCATGGAACTGCTGCAGAGTGAGAGCGATCAGGAAGTGGAGCAGCTGTTGATGGAGGCCGAAGAAAAGCTTACCAACCTGACCGCACTGGAAATCGATGATCGTGTTGACACCCCCGAGGATATGGCCAGCCTGGGCTATGATGAAGTGGAAAGGCGTTTCCTGCGTTACCGGGAGATACAGGAGGTTCACAAAGGGGTTATACCCCTGGATGGTTTGACCACTGGATTCGACAGTCTTAACCGTATCACCCTGGGGTATAAGCCGGGCGACCTGATCATCTTGGGGGCTCAGACCGGTCATGGTAAAACCGCGTTTGCATTGCATACCGCAAAAGCGGTGGCAGTTGATCAGGGCATGAGCATGCTCTATTTAAATACTGAAATGAGCCGCCAGCAGATCGCTCTGCGCTGGGGGTCGATTTTGTCCTCGATCGATCATGACCGCATCCGCATCGGAGATATCAATGAAAATGAATTGTCTATCATCTTAAACGGTTATTCGCGATTGCGCGGCAGCGGTTTTTATTCTTATCCCTGTCCCAATTTGACCCCGGAAAAAACCATATCCATTGCGCGCAAATTCAAAACGCAAAAGAAGATCGACCTGATGATTATCGATTATATCGGGCGTATGGAGAAGCATGACCCGCGCTTGCAGGAATGGCAGATGTTGGAACAGATTGTCAAAACCCAGAAAATGCTGGCCCAGAACCTGCAGGTTGCGGTGATGTGTCTGGTACAGCTGAATCCGGACGGCACTCTGCAAGGCGCCAAGCGGATGAAAAACGAAAGCGACCTAATGCTGAAGTTAAGTCCGATACCCCGGGAAGACCTGGCTGAGGATGAGGAACTGAAAAAGTACGTCAATCCCAATTACTACATATCCATTGAAAAAAACCGGGATGGCCGCAGCGGGGTGCGCATACCCATTCAATTCGACTTGCAGAAGCAAACCATGAAGGATGCCGAAAGGATGGCCAGGTGATGCCAACCAACGCTGAATGGAAATTGCTTTATGATGATACTGCTACAACAATTATGGATTTATTTATAACTGGCAGGATCGATAGCGGGGAATTACACTTCCTGCTCAACCTGTTGGAAACGGTGATAATCAAGCGGGAGCAGCGGGAATTGATTAACCTGTTAAAAAAATGGCAGCCCAGGGCAGACTGTAACGAAGTCGACGATATTATAAAAGCTACTCTATTAGCTGTAGATTTTAAAGACCAGAGCAATTTGGAGCACAATCTGCTTATTTTGCGGGATCTGATCAACCTGGGTGAATAGCCTTTTGCATGGGAGGTAACACAATATGGCAGGACATTGGTTTTGTGAGCAGAATACCCCGGGGTATTCGGTACAATGGAAGGTTCTCCAGCAACTCCATCAAGAGACCACACCATTCCAGGAATTGACGATTGCCGAATTGGCGGAATGGGGGCGCACCCTCATACTGGACGGAGCGGTGCAGTATACGGAGAAGGATGAATTCGTTTACCACGAAATGATAGCCCATGTACCGTTGATGAGCCACCCTCATCCTCAGCAGGTGCTGATTATAGGCGGAGGAGACGGGGGTACCCTGAGGGAGGTTTTGAAGCACCCGCAGGTGGCCCGAGTAGATATGGTGGAGATTGACCGCCGGGTTGTGGAAATATGCAAGGCATATCTGCCCGGGGTAGCCAGCGGTTTTGAGGATCCCCGGACCAGGCTCCATATTGATGACGGCATTAATTACGTTCGTGAAACCGGGCAGAAATACGATGTGATTCTGATCGATTCCTCCGATCCGGTGGGGCCGGCTATTCAGCTATACAGCCGCTCCTTTTATCTGGATATTTACAATGCCCTGGCTGACGACGGCATGCTGGCGGTACAATCCGAATCACCGCTGTACTACGGGCAGATATTTGACACCGTTGTCGCCAACCTGAAAGACATATTTCCCATAACCCGGGTTTATCTGGCCACTGTGCCCACTTATGTCAGCGGGCCCTGGTCTTTCACGGCCGCCAGCAAAACTTATGATCCCTTGCAAATAGCTGATGACACAGCCATTATCAATGGTTTAAAATATTACAATAAACATGTTCATCGAGCGGCATTCGCTTTGCCGCAGTTTATACTGGAGAGACTGGGGTAGTACGGTAGATAAACCGGTTCATAAACCTGGTCTTGGTGAGAAGGTCGGAAGGATTGTTGCAGGCTGTATAAAATCAATCAGGCTTAGATTATGGTGTTTCTTGACGGGCCAACCGAAAGAAACACCTGTGTTTTTAACTCGGAATACATCGCAGTAAATGCGCCGCATGAAACGGGCATAAAGCCCCGGAGAATCTTTCAATGTGCCAAGATCATGGGTTAGGCGAAATTAGTTATTGATAGAAGCAAGGTGTAATATAATAACAAATGGAGGTTTGGCGATGGACGACTTTATCGACCGCCAGGCCAGGCCGCAGATATTCAATCTCAAGCCATATGTGCCGGGCAAACCAATTGAAGAAGTAAAGCGGGAGCTGGGGCTTACCGATGTTATTAAAATGGCATCCAATGAGAACCCGCTGGGACCGGCGCCGTTGGCCAAACAGGCAATTATTGAACATCTGGGTGATATGCATATTTATCCGGACAGCAGCTACCGCGACCTTAAAGCCAAACTGGCCCTAAGGCTTCAGGTGGATACTGACTGCGTGGCAGTGGGCAACGGTTCTGATGAGATCCTCAAGATGCTGGCGGAAGCCTTTTTGAATCCGGGCGACGAGGTCATACTGCCGCATCCCACCTTTTCGGAATATGAATTCGTGAGCACGGTGATGGGGGCTAAATGCATCCAGGTTCCTTTGCTGAACAACACCCATGACTTAAAGGCCATGCTGGAATGCGTCAGCCCTAGAACCAAGATCATATTCATATGCAATCCCAACAATCCTACCGGCACCATGGTGACGGGGGAAGCGTTGAGCGGATTCATAAACCGGCTTTCCCGGGATGTGCTGCTGGTGATTGACGAGGCTTACAGCGAGTATGTGGAAAGCCCGGAGTATAGGAGCGCCCAGGCGTTATTGGAGAAAAGGCCGCAAACCATCGTTTTACGAACCTTTTCCAAGCTGTACGGTTTGGCCGCCCTGCGCCTGGGATATGGCATCAGCAGCCCCGCGATAATCTCAACCCTGGAAAGGGTCAGAGAGCCTTTCAATGTCAATAGCCTGGCGCAGTATGCCGGCATGGCAGCACTGGATGATGCCGAACATATTGCCGAAAGCCTCAGATTGAATCGCTGCGGCAAAGCCTATTTATACCAGGTCCTGGCTGGTTTGGGGCTGGAATACACTCCTACCGAGGCCAATTTTATATTTATTGACACCGGACGGGATGCCGGGATGGTTTTTCGGGGAATGCTCAAAAAAGGGGTCATTATACGCAGCTGCGAAAGCTTTGGATGCCCTACCTCGATTCGGGTAACCGTAGGGACCCCGGAGCAAAACCAGCGCTTTATCAAAGCTTTGCAATCGGTTTTACAGGAAATTGAGGGATGACAAAGACTTATGGTATTTTTCAGCAAGCATTATACTGAAGCTGGAGTTGCAGTGCAGCTGCAGGCGGTTATTGACGATGCCTTAAAAGACATCACCGGTCCGCCGGTTATCCTGTGCATCGGGTCAGATCGTCATGTTCTGGATTGTTTTGGGCCGTTGACCGGTTCCATGCTGAATCAGGCCGGTATTTCGGTTCCGGTGTATGGGGATCTGGATCACCCCCTGCACGCCTCCAATATACCCCGGGAACTCCGGCTGATACAGGAGGCTCATCATGACCGCTTTGAAATTGCCATCGACGCCTCAGTAGGGACTGAGGTCGAAATCGGCACGATAAAAGTCCGGCGGGGTCCGGTATTGCCGGCTAAAGCGGTCGGCAAGCGCCTGCCAGCCGTTGGAGAGCTGGCCATCACCGGGGTAGTTGGGGTCAGACAGAATCAGCGCACTGCCCGCCCCATCACATATGGTTCACTGGCCCATGTATACCATATGGCCTACCTGGTCAGCCAGGCTTTGATCCATTGGGATGCCACCAGATGCGGGAACAAGTGGAGTTAATTGTTATTTACATAAAAAGTTAACCTGTGTTATCATTCATTTGAATCAATACCCGGCCAAGCTGCGGTATTGCGGGTTATGTCTCTCCATCCGCCCGGGTGGGAGGCTTTTTTGTATATTGCCAAAGGGTTAAGGAGGATTAGTATGAAAAGACTTATGATAGGCAATGAAGCCATTGCCAGGGGGGCGTTTGAGGCTGGAGCCACGGTGGCTACGGCATATCCCGGCACACCCAGTACAGAAATTGTGGCAAGCTTTGCAGAGTTCCCCGGGGTATACGCAGAATGGGCTCCCAATGAAAAAGTCGCCATGGAGGTAGGCGCCGGAGCTTCCATCGGGGGGGCCAGAACCCTGGTAGCCATGAAACATGTGGGCGTGAATGTGGCTGCCGATCCTTTATATACCTTTTCATATACCGGTGTTAACGGCGGCCTGGTTTTAATATCGGCTGACGATCCCGGCATGCATTCTTCTCAGAATGAGCAGGACAACCGCGGCTACGGGATATTTGCCAAATTGCCGGTGATTGAGCCTTCCGACAGTCAAGAAGCCCTGGATTACTGCAGGCTGGCCTTTGATGTGAGTGAACAGTTTGACACCCCGGTGATGTTCAGAATCACCACCAGGCTGGCCCATTCACAGACCCTGGTGGAAACCGGCCAGCTAGAGCGGCGCGAGCTGCCTCTTTACAAAAAGAATGCTCCCAAATACGTAATGCTGCCCGGCTTTGCCAAAAGCCGTCATATAGAAGTCGAAAAGAGTATTTTGCAGTTAAAAGAGTATGCCGAACAAACCCCCTTGAACCGCATCGAATGGGGTGACAGAGAACTGGGCATCATCACCAGCGGGATCTGCTACCAATACGTTAAAGAGGTTATACCCGATGTCTCCATCCTTAAACTGGGTTTGGTAAATCCGCTGCCGGAACAGCTGATTCGATCCTTTGCCGCCGGAGTGAAACGGCTGGTGGTGGTTGAAGAGTTGGAACCGGTTATAGAGAATTTTGTTAAAACCCTGGGAATCAGGGTAGAAGGCAAAGAACTATTCACACTTCTGGGCGAATACAGCCCGGAATTGATTGAAGAGAAGCTGCTGGGCGTTGACAACAGCGACCCATTCGGGCTCAGCACCCAGGTGCCCGGCCGCCCGCCGGTCATGTGCGCGGGCTGCCCGCATCGCGGCGTGTTTTATACTTTGAAGAAGATGAAACTGGCGGTGATGGGAGACATCGGCTGCTATACCCTGGGGGCCATCGCACCACTGGAAGGCCTGGACTCCTGCATTTGCATGGGGGCCAGCATAGGAACCGCCCTGGGCATGGAAAAGGCCCGCGGGGCTGACTTTGCCGATAAAGTCGTGGCGGTAATCGGCGACTCCACCTTTGTTCATTCCGGCATCACCGCTCTGATAGATGTGGTGTATAATCAGGGGACTTCGACGGTATTGATTTTGGACAATGACACAACTGCCATGACCGGGCATCAGGATCATCCCGCCACCGGGCTTACCATTCGCCGGGAGCCTACCGCGCGCCTGGATCTGGAAGCCCTGGTTAAGGCCATCGGCATCCAACATGTAAAGGTGGTCGATCCCCTTAACCTGGAGCAGTTGCAGGGAACGCTGCAAACTGAGCTGGAGCGGCGCGAGCCTTCAGTGATAATCTGCAAGCGCCCCTGTGTGCTGATACCCCATGAGCCTTCCACGCAGAAGTACTATATAGATCAGGAGATCTGTAATGGCTGTTCGGTATGCATCAGGCTGGGCTGTACCGGTTTGGTCTATCTCGATTCTCCGGTGAAGGCGGAACGCAAAGCCGTCATAAACGATAATTCTTGTGCGAATTGCGGCCTCTGCGCACAAGTATGCAAGTTCGACGCCATAAAGGCAGTGGAGGGATAAGCATGGATAAGCAAAAGGTGACCAATGTTCTGATAGTAGGAGTGGGCGGCCAGGGGACCCTCCTGACCAGCCGGATTCTGGCCGATGTAGCCGTGCAGATGGGCTTTGATGTTAAAGTATCGGAGATACACGGCATGGCTCAGCGCGGCGGCAGCGTGGTATCTGAAGTGCGCTACGGGGAGAAGGTTTATTCACCCATTATCAAAAAAGGCGATGCGGATATACTTCTGGCCTTCGAGAAAATCGAAGCCGCCCGTTGGCTCGATTACTTGAAGCCTGATGGCCGGGTGATTATTAACAACGAGAGGATCGATCCCTTGCCGGTGATGAGCGGCAAGGTAAAATATCCGGACGATATCGTAGAGCGCATCAAAGCTCTGGCCCCCAATACCCTGGTTGTGGACGCCACCAAGACCGCTATAGCATGCGGCAACGTAAAAGCCGCCAATGTGGTATTATTAGGCGTCCTGACGGCTGCCATTCATCTGCCGGTGAACGAGGTGGAACAAGCCATTAAGCACACCGTGCCTGCCAAAGCCCTGGAAGTAAACCTCAAGGCTTTCCAAGCCGGTTTGGAATTATATTCTTCCGTAGTATAGAGTCAGATTGTCTATTTAAATAATACAAGCCATTGTAACCCTACCTCTTTCGGTAGGGTTATTGGTGTTACCAATGATCAAAGCGAGAAAAACCAGCGGTAGAAAAAATTTGACATTACAAAGGTTATCAACAGAGTCAGCCAGGTCCAGTACCAGGCCCATTTAATATACTTAATCAATTGAGTGTGTTTTTCTAAAATATACTCAATCAAAGTAATAGCCGACGTGAAGGCAAAATAATGCAGTATTTGCCGGCTGACACTTTCCCCAAAAGGGTAGTAAAGGTTAAAGAAAATACATATCACCGGATAGGCAAAGAACTCGAAAGTGAAGCTGGACCGGGTTGCTTTGGGAAATATGCGCAAAGGGTATTCTATAAATCCCATCTGCACCACTAATAGTCCAGAAAGCCAGGTTAAACTCTGTTTGAAAAAGAATATTACCAGGGCTTCGCGAATTCGCTCAACCGGCACCACCCAAAAGAGAAGCGTAAGCAATATTATCCAGGAAGAGAATTCAATGATCTTTTCTTTGGACATGGCTCCTTATCCTTAATAGAGACGTTACATGAATCTCAAAGCAGTTTTTCTTATACACTGTTAGATGAATAAAAAATCTGATGAACTTATTCTGCCCAAATCCCACTGGAAATGCTTTTTGTCGAAAAAAATTTCCCGGATCAGGAGGCCGGGGCCGTTTCTTTATTATCTCTTGCAGGTGCGGTATGATATCTATAATATTTTTTGCCAATAATCCGGAAGTAATTGTCATTATGCCAATCCTGATGATGAAGGGGAGAGGAAAACATGTGTCTTATTCTGCTGGCCTGGGATGATCATCCCCGATATAAACTGGTCGTCGCCGCCAACCGCGACGAGTTTTACCAGCGCCCCACTTCAAGAGCGGAGATTTGGGAAGACTATCCCCATATTCTGGCGGGAAGGGACCTGCAAGCGGGCGGTACCTGGATGGGCATCACTAAAAACGGGCGTTTTGCAGCCTTGACCAATTACCGCGATCCTTTTAACCACAAGAATAACGCTCCTTCCCGAGGGCTGCTGGTTCAGAATTATTTACAGAGCAGCCAGGACCCACAGAGCTACATAGACTCACTTGAGGATGGGGGAAGGGCATATAACAGCTTTAACCTGCTCTTGGGAGATTATGAAACCTTATTTTACTTTTCCAACCGTGAAAGAGTCCTTCGCCCAATACAGCCGGGAATCCATGGTCTGAGCAACAGCCTGCTGGATGTTCCCTGGCCCAAAGTCAGCAAAGGAACCGACGCTTTAAGCGAAGTTCTGCATCAACCGCATTTCGATGCGGAAGATTTATTCGTCATTCTGCGAGACCGGGAATATCCCACGGATGAGAACTTGCCGGATACCGGAATAGGATTGAAAAAGGAAAGGATGCTGGGCCCGGTGTTTGTGGCCAGCAGGGAATATGATTACGGCACCAGGGTGTCTACAATATTGCTGGTGGATCGTCACAATAAGACGCAGTTCTGGGAGCGCAGTTATGAGCCTCTGGAGATGGATAAATGGAGTCAGGTATATTATGAATTCCAGGTCCCCAAACCCAAGGGCAGGCTGAAAGATCTGCCCAATATAGGGAAGGATTTGGAAAGACGCCTGGCTTCCATAGGGGTGGATGACATAGATGTCTTGATGGAATTGGGGAGCAAAGAGGCTTTTCTCAGACTCCGCCAGCTAGAAGGTGATACCTGCTATAATACCCTTTGCAGCCTTGAAGGAGCCATTCAGGGAATTCGCTGGCATAACCTCAGCAGTGCATCAAAACAAGAACTGAAAGAATTCTTCAAACAGCGCAAAATATAAGATTTATCCTCAGCCAAAGTGCCTCGGGTCAAGCCCGGGGCTTTTTTTATGGGGTAAATATTTTAACACCGTGATGCACACCCTTTGAATGTACGAATAGCTTAGAGGCCTAATGGCCTGCAGCGAGGATGATGGGCAGACTGCCATGAAAAATCTAAGTTTAGCAGCAAGGAGGTATTACTATTGTCAGACCTGGACATGATGGCCCTGCCGGAACATATTGAGGCTGTCGGCGGCTATGTGATCGCCACCTACTACTTGCAGACCGGCAGAGAAGTGGACATCGTTAAAAAAGTCACTTCCATTGCAATAGAACAGACCACAGGCACCTGGGTGCCTGTTCCTGAAGAGACCGCGGAAGTACGGGAAAAATATGTGGCCAAGGTGGTTGGAATCTACGAGGTGCCGGGCAATGAATATGAGGTCCCCACGCTGCAGGAGGTGCGCCAGTGGGTATTTCAACTGGCTTTCCCTGCCGTAAACTTTGGACCACAGATCCCAATGCTGCTGTCAACCATCATCGGGAACATCTCCATGATCGGTCCCTTAAAACTGCTGGACATCAAATTCCCGCCGGATTTCCTGGCCCAGTTTAAAGGGCCAAAGTTCGGTGTTTCAGGGGTGCGCGATCTGCTGGGGGTATATGATCGGCCGCTGTTAAACAATATGATCAAACCCTGTACAGGATACACCCCTGAAGTGGGGTGTCGCCTGTTTTCACGCGCCGTGGAGGGCGGGGTGGACATTATCAAGGATGACGAATTGATCGCCGACCCTCCCTTCAACCCGCGTCAGCAGAGGATCAAATTATACATGGAGGCAATCCGCCAGCACTATGAAGAGACCGGACACCGGGTTCTATACACTCCCAATATCACCGATGGGGCCCTCAAGGTTTTGGACAACGCCAAGCAGGCCATCGATGCGGGAGCCAACGCCATCATGATCAACTACCTGACGGTGGGAATCTCCGCCTTGCAGGCTTTGGCGGAAAATCCCGAGATCAATGTTCCCATTATGGCCCATCTGGATTTTGCCGGCACTATGTACGAATCCCCGGTGTCAGGCATGAGCTCCTATCTGATACTGGGTAAACTGGCCCGCCTGGCCGGAGCAGATATGGTGGTTTATCCCAGTCCCTTCGGCAAGTTTCCCCTGTTGCGCGAACGTTACCTGCAGATCGGCCATCACCTGGAGAATCCCTGGTGCCATATCAAACCTGTTCTGCCTATGCCCGGCGGAGGGGTGATGCCCAATTGTGTACATGCTATTTACAGGGATCTGGGGCCGGACAGCATTATGGGCTGCGGCGGTGCTATTCACGGCCACCCTATGGGCCCGGTAGCGGGAGCCCGGGCGATGCGGCAGGTGATTGATGCGGCAGTAGCAGGAATCCCTCTGTTTGAGGCAGCCAGGCAGCATCCTGAATTGCAGGCGGCGGTCGACGCCTGGGGTCTCATGGAAGAGGAAGAGGTCGGCATTTTTGATATTAAAGGTTAATGAAGGAGGTATTTTTAAATGGCAAAACAATACACCAGGGAACAAGTTAAAGCCCGGCTAAAAGAGGTCACTGATGCAGGCCGTCCTATCATAATTGCCGGCGCCGGCACCGGCATATCAGGAAAATTCGCCGAGCAGGGCGGAGTGGATCTGATCGGGGTTTACAACTCCGGATTATTCCGCATGGATGGCAAAGGTTCTCTGGCCGGGCTGTTGCCTTATGGCGACGCCAACCAGATCGTGATAGATCTAGCCCACCGGGTGTTTCCGGTGATAAAGGAAACCCCCATGATCGCGGGTATTTGCGGAACCGACCCCACCAGGGAAATGCGCCCCTATCTGATGCACCTGCAGCACCTGGGCTTTTCAGCCATCATGAACTTCCCCACCGTAGGCTTAATTGACGGCCGCTTCCGTCAGGAGTTGGAAGACACCGGCATGGGTTACCCGGTGGAGATAGACACATTAAAAATAGGCAAAGAACTGGGCCTTTTCACCCTGGGATATGCTTTTAACGTTGAGGAAGCCCGCCTGGTAGGCCAGGCCGGGCTGGACGTATTGATCTGCCACATGGGGCTGACCGCCGGAGGTTCGATCGGCTCCAAGTATGCCGAGGATAAACTCACCCTGGAAAAATCGGCGAATCTGATAAATGAAATGACCAAAGCGGCCCGGGGCGGGTACCAAGACATCATGATCTTCTCGCATGGCGGACCGATCGCCTATCCTGAAGACACCCGGTACATTTACGAGCACACTGAGTCAATCGGCTTCCTGGGGGCCTCCAGCATAGAGCGCATTCCTATCGAGGTGCCGCTCAAAGAAGCCTGTCAGCAGTTCAAAAATATTTCCATCAAGAAGCATTAGACCGGCAGTGATTTTGGCCTGTCGCCCGTGAGAAGCAGCTGGCCGGGCATCACCAGTTTCAGCAGCCATTTCCGGGCATAACCGGAAATAGGGGGTAGGTGAGATTGAGGCAGATATGATAATCGCTGTGGATACCACCCTTTCAATAAGTGAATATACTCCGGCCAGAGATGACAGCATTTGCATAGTGATTGATGTCATCAGGGCCAGCAGCACCATAGTAACGCTCCTGGATAAAGGCTGTCAAAGGGTATATACTCTGGCCGGGGAGGAACAGACCAGGCAATTGGCTGCCCAGAGGGGTATGCTCACCAGCGGCGAATGGCAGGGGATAAAGCTAAGCGGGTTTGATATGGAAAATTCACCTGCGGAAGTATTGAGCTTTCCCGTACAAGGAAGGGAAGTAGCCTTGTGTACCAGCAATGGCACCCGGGTAATCAACACCGCCAGGGGGTGTTTGGAGCTATTTATTGGATGCCTCCTGAATGCGCAGGCCTGCGTGGGTGCTGCCCTGATCACAGCCCGGGCGGCTCAAAGCGAAATCACGCTGGTATGTGCCGGACAGTATGGGAGGTTTGTACTCGATGACGCTTACTGTGCCGGATATCTCTTGCGGGAGATGGAAGTATTGGCCCGGGAATCAGGCGTGACTCTCAGGCTTTCTGATGCCTCCAAGGCCGCCGGAGCTTTAACCATCGCGTATCCTGACGCCCGGGCGGCTTTCCGGGAATCAGCCAGTGGAAAAAGGCTTCTTGAAATCGGCGGAAAAGATGATTTTGACTTTTGCCTGCAGACCGATACTTCTCCGGTGGTTCCTCATATGAAATTGGAACAGGATTTAATCTGGTTTAGCAACTGGGGAAGTTAACCTTTAACAAAAGGAGAGAAAATATTTGGCGAACAAAGAGATTATTGTAGCGGGGATCCTTGACACCAAAGGGGAGGAAATCAAGTTTTTGGCAGAGCGGGTCAGAGCCGCGGGAGGTAATCCCACCATTCTGGAGCTGAGCGTAGGCCATGAAGTGGGATGGGCCGACATAAGTCTGAGTGATGTGGTAAAAAGGGTCGGCAAGACAAAAGAAGATATCTTTGCTTTAGACCGTAACGCGGCCTCCGATTTGATCGCCGGCGGCGCCATCAAACTAGTCGATGAACTGCGAGAAGCCGGCAAGCTCGACGGCATCATCGCTTATGGGGGTTCAATGGGGGCCAGTATAGCCACCAGGACAATGCAATCGCTTCCCATAGGCGTTCCCAAGATCATGCTCACCACCATGGCTTCGGGGGATGTGTCGCCATATGTCGGCACCCGCGATATCTGCATGATGTACCCTATAGCTGAAGCAGGGCTAAACAAGGTTACCCGTCAGGTTATCAATAATGCTGCCGGGGCCATTGTGGGCATGGCGTCGGCTCCTGTTATGAAAGGCATTGAAGAAAAACCGTTGATCGGCTGTATGATGTTCGGTGTCACTACCCCTTGTGTGCTGCGGGCCTCGTCTATTATGGAAAAGGCCGGCTATGATGTTATCATCAATCACGCGGTAGGCAGCGGAGGCCGTTCCATGGAAGAGCTGATCAGGGACGGTTATATAACCGGGGTCCTGGATATCACCACCCATGAAATCGGCGATGAGATGTTGGGAGGAGTGCTGGGGGCCGGTCCCGACCGCATGACTGCTGCCGGGGATCTGGGCATCCCTCAGGTAGTGGCTCCGGGGGGACTGGATTTAATTAATTTCGGGCCCAAGCATACCGTGCCGGAGAGGCTGCTAAAGGAGACCGACCAGCCGGGGCGGGGATTGTATGAACACAATCCTACCGTAACCTGTATCGGGGTATCAATGGACGAGATTTATCGCATAGGCGAACACATGGCTCAAAAACTGAATGCCGCCAAAGGCCCCAGCGTACTGTGTGTGCCCATGCAAGGCTGGGGAGCTTGTGATCTGGCCACACCTGACATCGAACTGGGCTGGTCTGGGCCCGGATCCGGTCCTACCTGGGCCGCTGACATGGAAAACCCGCGCTGGTCGCGGCGCTCGGTTGAATATGTGAAAGCCCTCAAGGCAAAAATCGATCCCAATAAAGAAAATCTCGAAGTTATTCTGGTGGATAAACACATGAATGATCCGGATTTCTCCGACTTAATGGCAGGGCTGCTGTTGGAAATGCTGCAAGGCAGCTGGAGCAAGGGCAACAAATCCGCTTTGCCATATGTGATCCCGTTCTAAGTATATTTCACGAGGAGGCTTGCTATGGCTGTACAATATCTGCGCAATGAGGTGGTGGAGCGGTTGCAGGCCCAATCCCAGGCGGGGCAGCCTCTCTTGATGTTCGGAGCTGGTACGGGGTTGACTGCTAAATGTGCCGACCTGGGCGGAGCTGACCTGGTTGCGGTTTACTCCACAGCCAAATACCGTATGATGGGGCTTCCTACCCTTTTGGCCTGGATGCCCTATGACGATTGTAATGACTGTGTTAAGAAAATGGCGCAGGAAATAATACCGGTAGTAAAAAAAGCCCCCTGTATTGCGGGTATAGGTGCGCACAACCCGGCGCTAAACCTGGAGCAAATCATAGATGAAATGATGCTGTTGGGTTTTTCCGGCATTACCAATGAACCGTTTGCAGGGCTTTATGGAGAGCAGTTTGCCAGGCAATTGGAAGATGCGGGGATCGGCTTTTCCCGCGAAGAAGAGCTGATCAAAACCGCGCGCAGAATGGATGTGTTCACTGTGGCCTGGGCTTTTAATGAAGCGGAAGCCCGGATCATGGCTGAGGCAGGTGCAGACGTAATCGGAGCCATCGTAGGTGTAACCGGCGGGGGGCTGACCGGAGCCAAGGGGGTAATGAATATTGAGACCGCCACCGCGGAAGTGCAAAAAATGTGCCGGGCGGCCCGTTCTATAAACCCCAGGGTTTTCGTATTGACTCACGGCGGGCCATTTGCAGATGTAGATACCGCACAGTACTCTATCGCCAGTACTGACGCCGATGGTTATGCTTCCGGCTCCAGCGGGGAACGGATGCCCACTGAAAACGCAGTGATAGAAATCACCAGGAAATACAAAAACATGTCAATCAAAAGGGCATAAGTTTAGGGAAAGGGGGAAGCGGTGCTGAGCAACCGTCCCCCTGGTCCTGCAATGCTATGGTTCAGTTGCCGGTGGGCATATTGGGCATAGTGGTAATGGTTGTCCCTGCGGGAATTTCAAAAAGGCTCTCTGCTTGAGGGCCAATCTGATAATTCTTATACTCGATCACAACCGGACCCTCGGTGGTGGTTTGCTCTATTCTTACCGGCATACCGATATCCTTGCGCAGCCACATCTTAGCGGTGTCGCTACCCTCCGTGGAAGTAACCACCAGACAATCATAACCATCTTTGTTTTCTTCACCGACCACTTTCAGATTAGAAGTATCGCCAGACTCGTTCACCCACTCATTGGGGAGCTCGGCGGAGTCCTGGAGAGTGGTCATTTTCATCGCGGTCTTTTGGTCAGGATTATATAAGTACATTTCCCCCTGGGCATTAGTGATAGTGATCATCTTCATGCCCATAGCCTCCATCTCCATTCTGAGTTTTTCACCGCTGATATACATCTTGCCCTGAGTGTTCAAGGAACTTCCCTGACCGCTCATAGTCATCACCATTTCAAATGACATTTGTTTGGCCTGAAGAGCCGTTTCCATGATGTCTTTCAAGCGGTTGTCGCCGGTCTGCTGGGCCGGGGGTGTCGTTGAGGCGGTCGGTGTTCCGGGATCCTCTTTCTTACTGGAGCAGCCTGCCAAGCTGCCGAGCATCAGGGTCAAAACCAATAAAGCTACAATCCATCTTTTCAATCTACTTGCCCCTTTCTTTTCATAAATTTTCCTCATCTGTATGCAGGGTAACAATTATCAGGTATGCTGTCAAACCCAATTTGAACGCGAAAATAGCCCTGTCCATAATTGAATCTGCACCGGCACCTGGGGGCCGGAGCTATTCTTGAAGAACCCGGCTTTCGATCTGCTGTTTCACTGTTTTTAAAGCATTAACAGCCAGATATGGCTATCTTCAGGACCGGGTACTGATATGAAGAGGTTAATGCTGAATTAATGGGAAGTATAGCGTAAAGACATGAATGAACCGGAGACAGCAAGTCTTTTTATAAGAAAATGTCTTGGTGTCCCCGGTTAAATATTAGAGGATATCCTTAGCGCGGGCGCAGGTTTTCATGTGCCCTTTTTCAATGCCATCACAAAAGGGCATGGCTTGGGATTGGCCGCACCGGCATAAGGCCACCGGTTCCTGGCGGGGTATGGTGTTGCCATGGTCATCGATTAAATCGGCATGGCCGGCAATAATAATCGGACCCTGGGCGAGTATTTGTATACGAGTGTCTGCCATTATATGACCTCCTGCAATTTTGCTATTTGTATCATTTCCATAGCGGCCTTGCCGCATACATGGGACTGCGATCAAAGGCGGCGCTCTAAATATGGGCATTAAAGGCCTTATAAGGGCCAAAAAGGCCAAAAAATAGCCTCAAATCAATATCAGCTGATGAGAAGGCCGATACAACTGGCTTATCCATGTTGGAGCTATTTGTCCAACTAGCTGGAAATAAGTTATATTTAATATAATAATCATGTAAACTCTAACAAAATCGAACATAATCGGCCATTCTCAAGCTTAATTCCAGCAGACCCGGCTGGAAGCGGGGGATCCAAATATGGGGTGAATCCAGTTAACTGGTAGGGCCGCCCACAGCCCGAATCCGTCAGCTAACCTCGTAAGCGTTCAAAGGGGGAGAATGGGGAATTCTATTCCTTCTTAATAATCCTGCGTACTTATCACTTGAAGGACTTTCCCTTTTTCCTGATTTACTTCTTTAATCTATCAGGATCGAATGGTCATCACCCACTAATTGACAAGTCCGGTATGCCTTTGCATACGGGTTAATTTAGTGCACCCTTAAATTCGGACAGAATGAAGGGAGGGATAACAGTGGGTAAAATAGAGGTCCGCAATCTGACCAAAATCTATGGAAATAATGTTGAAAAAGCGCTGCAGATGCTGCGAAATGGCTGCGACAACCAGGAAATACGCGAAAATACCAAACAGGTAGTCGGGGTCAGAGAGGCCACTTTTTCTGTAGAGCAGGGAGAATGTTTCGTGATTATGGGGCTGTCCGGCAGTGGCAAGTCAACCTTGCTGCGCTGCATAAACCGCCTCATCAAGGCAACAGATGGCGAAATTGTGATAGATGGAGAAGACGTGAACAAAGTGTCTTCGCGCCGCTTGGAAGTGCTGCGCCAGGAAAAGATAGCCATGGTTTTTCAGCGTTTCGCTTTGCTGCCGCATCGAAATATTTTAGACAATATCGCTTACGGCCTGGAAGTGCAGGGCGAGCCGCGCCCCATACGTTATGAAAAAGCATTCCAGGCCTTAGAACTGGTCGGTCTGAAAGGCTGGGAAGATTCTTATCCGGGAAATCTCAGCGGAGGTATGCAGCAGCGGGTGGGCATCGCCCGAGCTTTGGCAACCGATCCCGATATACTGCTCATGGATGAACCTTTCAGTGCACTGGATCCTTTGATAAGGCAGGATATGCAAGATGAACTCTTAGCTATTCAGCAGAAGTTGCAAAAAACCATATTGTTTGTCACTCATGATCTGGACGAAGCGTTAAAAGTAGGCGATCGCATCGCCTTGATGAAGGACGCCCGGATCGTGCAAATAGGAAGTCCGGAAGAAATCCTGCTCTCACCAGCCAGTGATTATGTAGCTCGTTTTGTGGAAAACGTCAATCGTTCTCGGGCTTTGACGGCTTCAGCTGTGATGGTCAAGCCCCGTGCCGTGGCTCATCCCAAAGACGGCCCTCTAACTGCCTTAACCTTTATGGAAAAACATGGCTTATCTACTATATTTGTTACGGACCGGGCCGGGCACCTGCAGGGGTATGTGCAGGCTGAGGATGCCTCGGCTCTGGTCGAAGCGGGTATCAGGGAATTAGACGGCATTATCAACCCCGAAGTGCCAACTGCCGCACCGGATACTATGCTGTCCGACCTTTTGGACACCCTGGCCTATACCAAGGTGCCGTTAGCGGTTGTTGATGACCAAGGCAGATTGAAAGGCGTATTGGTGCGAGGATCGGTGATCGCAGGCCTGGCCGGTGAAAGGAGGGGTAGTCATGAATAGCATTCCGAGATTGCCACTGGCCCGATGGACTGACGATCTAATCAATTATTTACAGGGGCATTGGGGCGCCTCCACCCAAGCTTTCTCCGATCAAATGGAAAGCTTGATCAAAGGGCTGCAGCAGCTTCTGATCAGTATTCCTCCGGAATTGTTCATCATCGTAATCGCACTCCTGGCCTGGTGGCTTGCGGGTAGAAAAATGGCTATTTTTTCTGTAATCGGTTTGTTTTTTATCTACAATGTAAAACTGTGGGAGGTTACCATGGAAACCTTATCCATGGTAATAGCAGCTGTCTTGTTGTGTGCTGTGGTGGGGATCCCACTAGGCATTCTTTCGGCAAAAAACCTTACTGCTCATCGAATCATTGCGCCGGTTTTGGATTTCATGCAGACATTACCGGCGTTTGTTTATTTATTGCCTGCTATTCCCTTTTTTGGGTTGGGCGTCGTTCCGGGGGTTCTAACTACTATCATCTTTGCCATGCCACCGGTAATTAGGCTAACCGATCTTGGACTGAGGCAGGTACCGGAAGAATTAATTGAACTCGGGAGATCTTTTGGTTCCACCTTTTTTCAGATGTTGTTCAAGATCGAGCTCCCCCTGGCCAGGGCAACTATCCTAGCCGGTATCAACCAGTGCATCATGCTGTCACTGTCTATGGTTGTTATCGCTGCGATGATAGGTGCCAAAGGACTGGGCGGTGTGGTATGGAGAGCCATACAGACGCTTAAATTCGGAATGGGGTTTGAAGCGGGAGTGGCTATCGTAGTGATTGCCATTATCCTGGATAGAATCACCCAGAATCTAGGAAAGAGCAAATAAAAAAGAGGAGGTATGGTTGTTTATGAAACGGAGAATGGCATTACTGTTGCTTGTGGCCATAATAGCGGTTTTCGCTGTGGGGGGGTGTTCGAACAATGCGGACAATCCCAATGCAGGGGATAAGAGTGTAAAAGAGCAGTTTAAAGGCAAAATTATCGGCATCGATCCCGGAGCCGGCCTTATGAAGGCTACGGATGCTGCTGTTGAACAGTATGGGCTGGATTATGAAGTTGTTG
>ENA-UOOH01000546-UOOH01000546.1-fermentation-metagenome-genome-assembly--contig:-NODE-546-length-42289-cov-6.301700_pt1 | contig 42289 bp, 41 predicted proteins | sample MGYA00245778_ERZ724025 | MGnify/ENA primary metagenome ERZ724025 (study PRJEB28704, sample SAMN03018313) | fermentation metagenome | biome: anthropogenic terrestrial biome; feature: soil; material...
GGCATACTCATAGCCGTAGCAGCAGCAGTGCTGGTCTTCTACATCCTGTACAGGACTACTACGGGGTATGAGATCAGGGCCGTGGGCGCGAACCCGGATGCCGCGCGCTACGCCGGCATCAACGTGCCCAGGGCGATGGCCGTGTCGATGCTGCTCGCGGGCGCCATGGCGGGGCTTGCAGGGGCTGTGCAGGTGTGCGCTATACAGTACAAGTTCCTCGACCTTTTTGTGTTCGAGGGGTTCGGGTTTGACGGCATCGCCGTGGCCCTTGTGGCCAAAGGGAATCCTTTGGGAGTCATCGGCGCAGCGGCCCTTTTCGGCGCGCTTTCGCGCGGTTCGCAGATGATGCAGGGCATGGCGCATGTGCCCAAGGAAGTCGCGGGCATAGTGCAGGCTGCGATCATCCTGCTGGTTGCGGCTGAAGGCCTGGTTGAGGGCTGGTTGCGCATTCCCGGCATCGGAGCCCGCGCGCGCCGGGCGGTCGCCGCGCGAAAGGAGGACGCCTGAAGCCAATGGATTTGAGCATGATCAAGGTCGTCATCACAAGCCTCTTGGCGTCCACAGTGTACCTGGCGGCGCCGCTGATACTCACCGCCATCGGCGGAGTGTACAGCGAGAGGTCCGGAGTCGTGAACATCGGGCTTGAAGGCATGATGCTGTGCGGGTCATTCGCCGCTGTTCTCTTCTCATACTTGACTGGCAACCCATGGTTTGGGTTTTGGATGGGCGCTGTGGCGGGCGGGCTGGTGGCCGCCATCCATGCCGTGGTGTCGATAAGATACAGGGCCAATCAGACCGTGTCCGGAGTGGCCATCAACATCCTGGCCACGGCGCTCACAGGTTTCCTGCTCCGGGCGATATTCAATCGCGCTGGGCAGACCGAGCGCGTGGCCAAGCTGGCCAATTGGACTATACCGTTCCTGAGGGAGATACCCGTCATAGGCCAGGTATTCGGGAGAAACACTCCGCCTGTGTACATGGCGTTCATAGTCGCGATACTGGCGCACATTGTGTTGTTTAGGACTCCGCTTGGGCTCAGGATCCGAGCGTGCGGTGAGCACCCGGAGGCAGCCGACACTGTGGGCGTCAACGTTGCCGGCATCCGCTACCTGTGCGTGATACTCAGCGGCTTCCTTGCAGGCATGGGGGGGTCCACACTCTCCCTTGGGCAGCTGTCGTTCTTCCGGGAAGGCATGAGTTCGGGGCGAGGGTTCATCGCGATGGCAGCCGTGATATTCGGCAAGTGGACGCCGCTGGGCGCCATGTGGGCGGCATTGCTCTTTGCGCTTGCCGATGCGGTGCAGCTCACTGCGCAGACGTGGGGATTCACTGCAATACCCCAGGAGTTCCTGCTGATGTTCCCGTACATTGTCACCATGGCGGCGCTAGCCGGGGTCATCGGCCGCTCCACACCGCCGGCCGCCAGCGGCAGGCCGTACGTGAGGCGAGGAGGGGCGTAGCGCTCGAGGAATTCTTGTGGTTTGGTGGAATGATTAGCACTGTGGATATGAAGAGCATGTCGCGCGACGAATGCAGGGGCTTCTTCGAGTCCATGGGGGAGCCTGGATACAGGGCTGACCAGGTCCTCGAATGGCTTTACCGTTGCCGTGCCTTGTCGTATGAGGACATGACCAACCTCCCTAGGCCGCTCCGAGCTGAGCTCGCCGAGGTTGCCCCGCTTCGACCGCCCGAGGTCCTGGCCCGAAGCGTTTCGCAGGGCGGCGATACCACTAAGTACCTGATGGGCTTGGCCGATGGAAACGCCGTGGAGGCCGTGCTCATGGAGCACGACTACGGCCTGAGCCTGTGTGTGTCGTCGCAGGTGGGATGCGCGATGGGCTGCGCGTTCTGCGCATCGGGCCTTGGAGGCCTAGTGCGCGACCTGACGTGCGGCGAGATGTGCGATCAGGTGCTGGCCGCAAACGACGATGCGGCGGAGAGGCTGGACGGAGCCAGAGTCAGCTCCTTGGTGGTGATGGGCAGCGGCGAGCCGCTTCTCAACTACGACAATGTCATCAAGTTCATTAGGCTTGCTAAGTGGGACCGGGGTCTCGGCATCGGCGCCCGGCACATCACCGTCTCTACCTGCGGGATAGTGCCGGGCATCCTGCGCCTGGCGCGTGAGGGCATTCCGGTGACCCTGTCGGTGTCTCTGCACGCTCCCGACGATGCGACTCGGTCGTCGATCATGAAGGTGAACGAGGCATATCCGATAAGTACCTTAGTGAAGGCGTGCGTCGATTACGCCGAGATCACCGGCAGGCGGGTAACTTACGAGTACGCTCTCATAGCCGGGGTGAATGATTCGCCTGCTCACGCGGGGCGGCTGGCGGGCATGCTCCGCGGCACGCTATGCCACGTGAATCTCATACCGCTCAACCCGGTGCCGGAAACTGGGTATGTCCGTCCTGCATCTTGCGCCGTGGATGCTTTCGCCCGCGTTCTGCAGTCGCGCGGCATTGAGGCCACCATCAGGCGGGAAATGGGTTCCGGCATCGATGCCGCCTGCGGGCAGCTCAGGCGGAGGCGGGCGCCGGGGGGAGGGGCCAAGGAGGCAGATCCAGTGTGATTCGAGCAGCGCTGGTCGTGTTCAGGCTGGCTTGCCTGGCAGCGCTCTACTGGTTCCTGTATAGGGTGTGCGCTTGCCTGGTTGCCGATGCGAAGGCCTCGTTGACCGCCGCCCGTTCGGAGGAAGAGGAAGGCGATGGCTAGAAGTGGTCATAGATGGGGTGAAGGCCATGATGTGTGTTTGTGCAACAGACGTAGGGCTGGTCCGTGAGCGCAACGAGGACGCCTGCTTCGTAGGAGCGGGTTGCTGTGCGGTGGCTGACGGCCTGGGCGGCCACAGGGCCGGCGAAGTGGCCTCCCGCATAGCCATGCACGCTGTAGAGCAGGAGCTGTCGCGGAGCGGATCGGCCGAATTCGACACTGCGCGTTGCATCAAACAGGCGAACGCCGCCGTTCTGGATGCGTCCAGGCATGCCAACGCTCTGGAAGGTATGGGCACTACTCTGACTGTGGCGACTATCAGCCCCGGGGCGCTGAAGGTCGGGCATGTGGGCGACTCCAGGGCCTACCTGCTCACTGCGAGCGGAATCGAGCAGCTGACAGACGACCACTCGGTTGTGGGGGAGATGCTCCGGTCGGGGCTGATCACCGCCGAGGAGGCCGTTGCGCACCCCAAGCGGCACGCCATCACCAGGGCTCTGGGCTTCTTCGATGATCTTGAGGTGGACGTGGGCGAGTGGCCGGTTCAGCCGGGGGATGTGGTTGTCTTGTGCACCGATGGTCTTCATGACTTGGTCAGGCCGGAGGAGATCTATGCCGCGTTCGGCAGGTCGCCCGATCCATCGCACGCATGTCGCGACCTGGTGTCGCTGGCCCGCTCGCGCGGTGGTCACGATAACATCACCATCGCTGCGGGCGTTGTTTCGGAATCGGATGCGCCTGGGGCTGGGCCAGGGCCAGGGGGCAGCGAGTCATGCTGACGGCCCAGGGGCCTTGCCGCCGCGATGCCGAGCGGTCCTTGGCGGGCATCGTCCTGCTTCTGGCCGGGCTCTGTGGGGCATCTCTTTCGATAGCGAGATCCGGCAGCATGCTCGGATGGGACACCGTACTCTGCTTCGCGTCGGGCGCCGCTTTCGCTGCGGCTCATCTGCTATTGGCGGCGGGGCGGTTCGACGGCGATCAGGTGATCATGGGGTTGGTTGCAGCGGCAGCGGTTCTTGGGTATGCCTCGGTTTTGAGGCTCAGGGCCGATCTGGCTCTGCGGCAGCTGTCGTTTGTATGGGTCGGGGCGGGCGTGATGGTTGCCGCAGCGTTTTGGCAGCGCTCGGGCAGGGACTGGGGCTTCGGGATGGCCTCGGCTGTGGGCGCAGCCGCTCTGCTTGTGGCGACATTGCTGTTTGGGCAGGAACGGGGGGGCGCCCGGTCGTGGATTTTCATCGGCGGCATGGGTTTTCAGCCCTCTGAGTTCGCAAAGATCTCGTGTGTGCTGGCGGGGGCAGACGCACTGTCGGCGTTGCCTACGTGCGTGCCGTCGATGTCCGTGCCGCCCTGTCGCGCCAGCCTGCGCCAGATGTGGGCATCGAGGCCTGTGAGGCGACTCCTCCTGGTATGGTCGGCAATTGTGGTGCTCACAGTACTTCAGCGCGATGTGGGCACGGCTGCGATAATCTACATATCGTGTGTTCCGCTTGTGTACGTGGCTTCGGGGAACCGCGGGGTTGTACTGGGTGCCGCGGGCCTTGGAGCGGCAGGTGTGGCGCTCGTGGGCAGGTTCTTTTCGCACCTTGGAGCGCGGTTTGCCGCGTGGCTCAATCCATGGGCTGATGCCGCAGGTTCATCCTATCAAGTGGTACAGGCATTCTACGCGCTGGGGAGTGGAGGCATGCTCGGCCGCGGCTACGGGTCCGGCTCTCCGTGGTTGATACCGGCCGCTCCCACCGACATGCTTTTCGCCGCCGCCGCTGAGGAGATAGGGCTGGCCGGGTCTTTGGGAGTCATCGCCATATACTTCTTACTGGTCGGCCATGCTTACGCTTGCGCCATGCGCCAGCCATCGCCGCGCCGGTCGCTGGCTGCAGTGGGCGCCGCCAACATCCTGGCGGTGCAGACCTTCGTCATCATCGGGGGCAACCTGGGAGTGCTGCCCCTTACCGGAGTTACGCTTCCGTTTGCAAGCTACGGCGGAAGTTCGATGATCGCAAGCCTGGCCCTGGCGGGCATCCTTCTGGGCTCCACGGTCGGATTGGGGCCAGTGCCCGCCAAGACGCCGGCAGCTGGCGCAGACGCCGGCGGCAACGGCAACGGTGACGATTCGTGAACCGCAGGATAGGCAGGTTGGCGGCGGCCTGGATGGTTGGCTGCGCCGTGCTTGCCTTGGCGGCGACGTACTATCAGGCGGCCGTGGCCGATAGACTTGCGTCCAGCCCGGCCAATCCGCGCATTGCCAACGCAGAGAAGGGCATATGGCGTGGAAAGGTGGTTGACCGTAATGGAGAGGTCCTGGCGGAATCGCTTGAACGCGGGCCCGGGTCACGGGTGTACCGCGGACCCGGATCGCTTGCGCCGCTATTGGGGTACGCCCACCTGACGCTGGGCAAATCGGGGATCGAGGCGGCGATGGATCCATGGCTTCTGGGAAGGAGTTCGTCGTATGGCCGCACCGGCCTGCTTTCCACCATCTCAAGCCAGCCGGACAGGGGCTACTCGGTGCGGCTCGTCATAGACTTGCGCGTGCAGCGCGCCTGCGAGGCGGCGCTGGCAGGGCGGCGCGGCGCCGTGGTTGTGGTGGACGCCGCAAACGGCGAGGTGCTGGCGGCGGCCAGCAGTCCGTGGGCGGACCCGGCGCGGCTTGAGTCGGCATGGGACGCTATCCTTGCGCGAGAGGACTCTCCCCTTATGTGCAGGCCGTTCGCTGGGCTGTACCCGCCGGGCTCCACCATCAAACCGGCGATAGCCGGGGCGGCCATCGACATGGGGCTGGTAGGCACTGGAACAGTGTACGACTGTCGAGGCTCGATCCGCGCAGGCGGCACCATCATCAGCGATGCCGCGGGCGCGCACGGGAGCGTCGACTTGGATACGGCCATCGCGCTCTCGTGCAATACGGCCTTCGTCCATCTGGCGCTGGCGGCCGGTTCCCAGCTGCCGGAGGCCCTTGGCGGATTTTGTCTCTCAAGACCCCTGCCGCTCGAGGTGCCCACCGCCTCCGCGGCGCTTTCGAGCGAGGCGACTGACGATGCCCTCGGACAGCTTGCCATCGGGCAGGGCGACATGGTGGCGACGCCGTTGCACGTGGCGATGATTGCTGCTGCAGTTGTCAATCACGGAGTGATGATGCGTCCTCGGCTTGTCGCAGAGGTCTATTCCGATAGCGGCGCAGTCGTCCGGCGCTCAAGCCCCCGGGTGCTGTGTGTCCCCATGACGCCTAGCGCTGCCCATGCAGTGGCCGGCGGCATGCGGGCGGCGGTGGAATGGGGCACTGCCCGGGCCGCGAATCTTCCGGAGTACACGGTAGGCGGCAAGACGGGCACGGCAGAGAATCCCCACGGAGCGCCGCACGCGTGGTTTGCCGGTTACGCCCAGCATGCGGGGCGAAAGGTGGCACTTGCTATCATCATCGAGAACGGGGGCTCCGGCGGGCAGGTCGCAGCGCCTCTGGCGGGCGGGATTTTCAGAGCAGCTTTGAGCGGGAGGTGAGGGAGTGACCGGCGAACTCCTGGGTGGCAGGTATTCTATGCTCGACACAATAGGCGAAGGCGGCATGGCCACAGTTTACCGTGCCAAGGATACATTTCTGCAACGAACAGTGGCTATCAAGGTGCTCAGGCCGCAGTATGCGTCGGACGCCGAGTTTCGCGAGAGATTCAGGCGGGAGGCCCAGAGCGCCGCGGCTCTGTCTCACCCCAACATCGTCAACGTGTACGATGTGGGCAGGGAGAACGGGTCCAATTACATCGTCATGGAATGTGTGGACGGTCGAACTCTCAATGATATCATAGTGAGCGAAGGCAGGCTCAGTGTGGATAGAACGGCCGACTACAGCGCGCAGATACTCGACGCGCTGGACCATGCGCACTCAAACGGCGTAATTCATCGCGACATAAAGCCGCACAACATACTCATAGCGCGCGACGGACGCGTCAAGGTAACTGACTTTGGCATCGCGCGAGCGGTGTCGGCGAGCGCCCTCACGGAGACCGGCAGAGTAATCGGCACCGTTAACTACACCTCGCCGGAGCAGGCGCGCGGGGCTGCCGCCACTGCCGAGTCCGACATCTACTCGCTGGGAGTAGTGATGTACGAGATGCTCACCGGCAGGCTGCCTTTCGCCGGCGATACGCCGGTCTCAGTCGCCCTCAAACACGTGCAGGAAGAACCGACTCCGATTTCGATCTTGAGCCCGGGGGTTGTGCCCCAGTTCGAGCGTGTAGTCATGCGGGCGTTGGCCAAGAACCCCGAGGATCGATGGCGGACCGCCCGGTCCTTCAAACATGCGGTTGTCCGGGCCCGCCAGGCGGCGGCGGACGGGAGTGGGCAAGGCGTGCCTCTTGTCGTCGACGGCGAGGAGAGCAAGGCCCCGCCGCCGCGCAAAGGCAATGACGAGCACAACATCACCAGGCCGTTCGAGAAGCCAGGGGAGGGCTTTGAAGTGCAACGCGACGAACCCAAACGCGACCGCTCAAGGCGCCTCAAGGTGTGGGGCGCCGTGGCGGTGGTGATCGTGCTAGTGGCAGGCGCCGCCGTGGGCGCGCTCCACGCGTTCAGGCAGTGGATCCAGGTGGAGGAGGTTCCTGTGCCCGAGGTAGTGGGGCAGACTCTTCCCGAGGCCGAGGGGGTCATGCGGCGCAACCGGCTCGTTCTCGACTCGTCGGTCAAACGCTACGACGATGAAGTGGAGTACAACCGGATCATCTCGCAGGACCCTGTAGCCGGCGTGAAGCGCAAGGTGCATTCGGCGGTGCGCGTGGTGGTCAGTCTGGGTCCGGAGATGATCACTGTTCCCGATCTGTTCAACAAGACCGAGCGGGAGGCCCGGTTCGAGCTGGAAGGCCTCAAGATCTCTCTGGGCGAGAAGACCGACGGGTATCACGAGGAACTGCAGCCTGGCAGGATAATGGGCCAGGAACCGGAGGCGGGCATGTACGTCTCCAAGGGATCGAAGATCGACATTGTCATCTCGGCGGGTCCTCCTCCGCCGCCGCCCGAAGTCCCGCTGGTTCGCGGCATGACGCTGGATGAGGCCACGGAGACATTGCGTGCGGTGGGGCTCGCTGTGGGAGAGGTGAAGACCAGGTTCAGCATCTTCTACAAGGATGGGACGGTCGTTGATCAGTCGCCCGCGCCTTACGTTCAGGCCGAGCCGGGCACGGCTGTGGACCTATGGATCGCCGAGAGGAATTCGGAAGGCGGCGGATCCACGTCCGATGCGGGCTCGCGCCGGTTCGCGGTTGCCTACACCGTTCCGCCCGGTCCGTCCATGCAGGAGATCGTGATCAAGGTGATCGATAGCTATGGCGAGCGGATCAGCTATGGGCCCCGCTCGCACAGCCCGGGCGACAGCATAGCCCATGTAGTGGAGGTATTCGGGCCCGGCAAGATCGAAGTGTGGGTAGACGGGCGTCCGGTGAGAGCGGACGATGTATGATACTGGCATCGTGATGAGGATATCCGGCGGACTGTGCTGGGTGCTGACCGATGCGAGAGGCGATACTCTGCGATGCGCTGCCCGCGGCAACGTCAAGAAACGCGAGGGCCGAGTGTACGTGGGCGACCGCGTGCGCATATCCTGCGGGACGGGCGGCGATGGCGGCGTGCTGGAAGAGGTGCTGCCCAGGCAGACGTATCTGACTCGTCCGCAGGTGGCCAACGTGGACCAGGCCATCGTGGTGATGTCGATCGCCCGGCCTGAGCCCAACCTCTATCTTCTCGACAGGCTGCTGGTGCTGGTGGATCATTCGCGCCTGGATGCCGTGGTCTGTTTCACCAAAGCCGACCTTGCCTCTGGGGGCGAGCACTCGCGCCTGGTCGACATCTACTCCGGGGCGGGCTACAGGACGATACTGACGAGCGCCCGCGCGCGCCTGGGCATTCGCGAGCTATCGGCTGCGCTGGCGGGCAAGACGTCGGTGTTTGCGGGCCCCTCGGGGGCGGGTAAGTCGGCGCTGCTCAACGCGGTCCAGCCCGGTCACGACCTGGCCGAGGGCGAGCTTTCCGCGCGGATAGAGCGAGGGCGCCATACCACGCGAGAGGTGTGTCTCATTCCTCTGGACGGTGGAGGCGCCGTCGCTGATACGCCCGGTTTCTCAGTCCTCGATATCGAGTCGATCAAGCCGCGCGAACTCGCCGTGACCTTCCGCGAGATGCGCGAGCATCTGGCCGGGTGCAGGTTCGTCGGGTGCGTGCATAATGCCGAGCCGGAGTGCGCGGTCAAATCCGCGGTGGAGGAAGGCAGGATAGATCAGGGACGCTACGGGCGCTACCTGATGTTCCTGGAGGAACTGAGCGAAGCGGAGAAGAGGCAGTACAGGTAGGAGGTGTTCATATGGCGCTGATGAAAGTAGCTCCGTCCATTCTGTCGGCCGACTTCGCCCGCCTGGCCAACGAGATCGGCAGGGTGTCGGCGTCCGCCGACATGTTGCATGTAGATGTGATGGACGGGAGATTCGTTCCCAACATAACGATGGGCCCTCCTGTGGTGCGGTGCATCAGGAAGGCTACCCGGCTTCCGCTGGATGTGCACCTGATGATAGTCGAGCCGGAGCGGCACGTGCAGGCCTTCGCGGAAGCGGGCGCCGACATAATATCCGTCCACGCTGAAGCTACATTCAATCTCCATCGCGCGCTGGAGGACATCCGCGCGTTGGGGTGCAGCCCGGCGGTGGCCATAAATCCGGCCACGTGTGTATGCGCAATACAGCACGTGTTGCACTTGGTGGACATGGTGCTTGTCATGACGGTGAACCCAGGGTTCGGGGGCCAGCGTATGATCGCAAGCGCGCTTCGCAAGGCGGGCGAGGTTCGCGCCATTGCAGCGAGGGAGGGGCTCTCCCTGGATATCCAGGTGGACGGCGGGATCACCTCCGACACTGTTGGGCAGGCGGCGTTATCGGGCGCCAACGTGTTTGTCGCCGGCAGTTACGTGTTTGGCGCGGCCGATCCGGGCGATGCCGTGAGCAAGCTGCGACAGGAGGCTCAGAAAGCGCTGGCGCAATAGTAGTACGGTGGCAACCCTTCCGTGTCATTACAGCGTGGGCCGTCATGTGCGTGTGATATAATCATCCGTGCAGCTTGAGGGCTGTTTACCAGAGGGGAGGGTGCGCCTTGAAGCTACCGGACGTCAATATCAAGCTAGTGGCGGCAAGCCTGGCTGTCGCCCTGGTTCTGCTTTTCGGAGGGAACGCCGTATTTCGCATGACATCGGTCTCCATTCCCGTTGAGCGTCTTCTGCGGCCGATGGCCGAGATCAAATCGCATTCGATTGAAGAGACTCCGTACGGGACGGTGCTCGATATCGAACTTGCCGATGTGACGGACCTTTCTGAAACGTTCAGGAAGGTGGCGCTGGCCGCGGCGCGGCTTGCCGGGCGAGACGGGGTGTGGATACGGATCCGCGATTCGCGCGATGCGGCTTTGCGCGATGTGTACTACCGTCTTCATTTCTCGTTGCAGGAGGCCATCGCTACCGGCTCATTCGGCGAGATGGAACGCCGGGCCGAGCAGGCCGCGAGCGAGGCCGACCTTGCAGATGTCAGTATCGTGGTGGACTCGGATTACGTATATGTGGCGATGTCTCATGGTGCAAGCCAGCTGTATGAGGTGGTTCCCAGACGACCGTATGAGGCCGCCGCGTTGGGCGCGACTTCAGTCGCGCGGTCCGCTGCGCGCTCCTTCGGCTCTGAGGGAGGTGTGCGCATATGGTGAGAGACATTATGATCGGTGCGTGGGCTGCGGCTCTGGTGTTCTGCTTGGTTGTGGGGTACGATCCCGCCCTGGTGGTGTTGGCGGGGGGAGCGGCCGCGCTCGCCCAGTTGCTCCTGTCGGGGCGCATCACCGGCCAGCGCTTTGAGGTGGCTCGCCAGACGTGCGCCGGACCCAAGACGACTAAGCTGACCTTTGGAGACGTGGGAGGCCAGGAGAGCGCCAAGCGCGAGCTGGTTGAGGCGCTCGAGTTCATAAAGAATGAAGACAGCGCCGTGCGCCTGGGCATCCGCCCGCTTCGCGGCATATTGCTGAGCGGACCGCCGGGCACCGGCAAGACCCTGCTTGCGAGGGCTGCCGCCAGCTACACGGACGCGGCCTTCATATCTGCGGCCGGCAGCGATTTTGTAGAGATGTACGCCGGTGTTGGGGCCAGGCGCGTGCGCGACCTGTTCAGTACGGCGCGCTCCACAGCTGCGGCTCAACGCAAAAGGACGGCTGTAATATTCATCGACGAGATAGACGTGCTGGGCGGTGTGCGCGGCAAGCACTCCAGCCACCTGGAATACGACCAGACCCTCAACCAACTGCTGGTGGAGATGGATGGGCTGGTGTCGGCCTCGCGCAACGGGGTGAGGGTGCTGGTGGTGGGCGCCACCAACCGCGCGGACCTGCTCGATCCGGCTTTGCTCAGGCCGGGCAGGTTCGACAGAGTGGTCAGTGTAGACCTGCCTGACCGTGAGGGACGCCGTCGAATACTGGAGATACACACCAAACGTAAGCCGCTTGCCGACGATGTGGACCTGGGACGCGTAGCAGCCGAAGCCTTTGGATTCTCCGGCGCCTACCTGGAGAGCCTGACCAACGAGGCGGCCATCATGGCGCTGCGGGCTGGACGGGCCCGGATTACCATGGACGACTTCTCCGAGGCCATGGAGAAGGTGATCATGGGCGAGAAGATCAATAGGCGTCCGGACGTGGACGAACTGCTCAGAGTGGCGGTACACGAGGTGGGGCACGCAGTGGCCAGCGAGCTGCTGAGGTCGGGTTCGGTTGCGGCGGTGACGGTGTCGAGCCGCGGCAAGGCCCTTGGGTACGTGCGGCAGTCTCCCCAGTCGGACACCTACATCGAAACCCGTGTGGAGCTGGAGAGCAGGATGTCGACGTTGCTCGCGGGGGCTGTGTCGGAAGAACTCATCCTGGGCGAGCGGAGCACCGGGGCTATGCAGGACATCGAACAGGCTGTGGAGACAGCCCGGAAGATCGTTAACTGTGGTCTGTCGGACCTTGGGATCATCAGCGAGGAAGATATACCGCGCGAACAGTACCACGAGGCCATATGGCGTCTAGTGAAGGCTCAGGAAGACCGCACCCGGTCTCTGCTGGGCGAATACTCGGAATTCATCCGGAATGTCGCTGGCGAACTCATGGACGTGGAGAGAATAGACGGAGATTCATTCAGAGAGCGCCTGGCCCAGGCGGCGTAACGGATGGGCTGGGGCGGCGCGCAGGGGGCAGGTTTTGAGATGAAAGCGGAGATTCTATCGGTCGGCACTGAGCTGTTGCTGGGGCAGATCGTGGACACGAACGCTGCGTACATTGCGCGCCGACTGGCGGAGCTGGGCATCACTCTGCACCGGAAGACTACCGTAGGCGACAACTTGGCCCGGGTGTCCACTGCAGTGCGCGAGGCGCTGGCGCGGGCGGATGTGGTGATCGCCACCGGCGGCCTAGGGCCCACGGAGGACGACCTCACTCGTGAGGCGGCGGCTGATGCGCTCTCGGTGCAGCTTGTGGAGAGCCCTGAAACCATCGCTGATCTGGAGAGGTTCTTCGCCTCCCGCGGCGCCCGCATGACTGAGAACAACCGCAGGCAGGCATTGATGCCCGAGCCCGGCGCCGGACGGCTCATACCCAACCCGATCGGCACCGCTGCTGGCGTTGTGTTTGAGTCCGGCGATAAGCGGGTGATATGTCTGCCTGGCGTGCCTCGTGAGATGGAGCGGATGGTGGACGATTGGGTTGTGCCGTACATCCGCGATCGCCTGCTCGGGGCAGGCGGCGCACAAGTGATCAGGTCAAGGGTTGTCCGGACTGCGGGGATCGGGGAATCGACTCTGGAAGAGCGGATAGTCGATCTGGCCCACGGGCGCGACAACCCCACAGTGGCCACCTACGCCGGCGGAGGCGAATGCCAGGTTAGGGTGACTGCCCAGGCCGACACTTCGGCCGAGGCGGATGCGGTCATCGAATCGGTCGTGTCAGTCCTGTGCCAGCGGCTCGGGGCGCTAGTATACGGCTTTGACGGCGACACTCTGGAAGAGGCGATGGGCCGTCTGTTTGCCGAGGCGGGCCTGACCTTGGCCTGCGCCGAGTCGTGTACCGGGGGGCTGATATCGGCTGCGGTCACCAGCGTGCCAGGCAGTTCCGAGTATTTCGACCGCGGTCTGATCACATACAGCAACCGCGCCAAAGTGGAGCAACTGGGAGTGGACGAGAACACCCTGGCCACGTGCGGAGCTGTGAGCCGCGAGACGGCCGTTCGGATGGCCGCAGGCGTCGCGCGGGTTGCGGGGGTGGATATCGGCCTCTCCGTCACTGGTATTGCAGGCCCCGGCGGAGGCACGGATGCCAAGCCCGTGGGTCTGGTCCATTTTGCCCTGGCCGACCTGGGTCGGCCATCGGTGATCGCTGCCCGAATCAGGTTTGGAGGCGACCGCGCCTCGGTGCGGAGCCGGGCGGCCAAGTTCGCGCTGGATCTGGCGAGGAGGCATCTGGAAGATCACCCTGCGCCTAGGCAATAATAACCCGGATGGGCGGTGTTGCTTGTGGAGGAATACCGACGCGAATCTGGAACTTCCAATGTCAGAACGTTCATCGCGGTACCCGTGACGGGGCCGGCGGTGGAAGCGATGGGCTCGATGGTGGGCGACATGAAGCAGGCTGGAGCCGCTGTGAAGTGGGTCGAGCCCCGAAACATGCACCTCACGCTGAAATTCATGGGCGATCTGCCGCGGGCGCGCATCCAGCCGCTGGCCGATGCAGTGAGCCGGGCCGTGCAGGGCGAACTGAAGTTCGAGATGACGCTTCAGGGCGCGGGCGCCTTCCCCAATCTGCGCAGTCCGCGCGTGCTCTGGGCGGGGGTGGGCGCAGGGGCCGACTGCCTGGGCCGGCTGGCGCGTTGCATCGACGAGTCCACGGTGGCCGCGGGTTTTCCGCCGGCCGACAAGCCGTTCCGCCCGCATCTCACCATCGGAAGGGCCCGCGGCGACTCGGCAGGGGCGCTGGCAGCTGATATCATCTCGCGCAATTCCAACGCTTATTGGGGTCTGGTCGCCGTGGATGGGATCCACGTGGTGGCCAGTGTACTGACTCCGTCAGGCCCGGTTTACACATCCCTTGCGCGCATTTCGCTCCAGTGACCGCCGAACATATGTGCGGCAGTTGTGGTATGATTGAGAGGCGAAACTGGGCTGACCTGGGAAGGAGCGATCGGTTTTGAACGAAAAGCAGAAGGCGCTGGAGATAGCGGTTACTCAGATCGAAAAGGAATTCGGAAAGGGCTCCATTATGCGGTTGGGCGAGTCGACGGGCGTTGGCGTGGTCGGCGTGATCCCCACCGGCGCGATCGCGCTCGACGTGGCTCTGGGCGTTGGCGGGATACCCCGCGGGCGGGTCGCCGAGATATACGGCCCCGAATCGTCCGGCAAAACCACTGTGGCGTTGCATATCATCGCCGAAGCGCAGAAACTGGGCGGGGTGGCCGCCTTCATCGACGCCGAGCACGCGCTGGACGCATCCTACGCCAAGCGCCTCGGGGTCGACATCGACAACATGCTGATATCGCAGCCCGACACCGGAGAGCAGGCCCTCGAAATCACAGAAGCCCTGGTTCGAAGCGGCGCTGTCGATGTGGTTGTGGTCGACTCAGTGGCCGCGCTCGTGCCTCGCTCCGAAATTGAAGGAGAGATGGGCGACTCCCATGTGGGGCTGCAGGCCAGATTGATGTCGCAGGCGCTGCGTAAGCTGACCGGCGCCATCTCCAAATCCAATACTTGCGTTGTGTTCATCAACCAGATCCGCGAGAAGGTCGGCGTGATGTTCGGGAATCCCGAGATTACCCCCGGCGGCCGGGCGCTCAAGTTCTACGCGTCCGTTCGGCTGGAAGTGCGCCGAGTGGAATCGCTCAAGCAGGGTTCTGAGCAAATAGGCAACCGCACCCGGGCCAAAGTGGTCAAGAATAAGGTGGCTCCGCCTTTCAGGGATGCGGAGTTCGACATCATATACGGCGAAGGCATTTCCCGGGAAGGTTCGCTACTGGACGTGGGCGACACAACCGGTGTCATAACTAGAAGCGGAACGTGGTACTCATACGGTGATCTTAGGCTAGGCCAGGGCAAGGAGAATTCCCGCCAGTTTCTGAAGGCCAACCCGGAACTGGCTACGGAGATAGAGTCCAAGATCAGGGAGTCGGTCGGGCTGACCAACCCCGGCGCCGGGGCCCAGGGCGATGCGGGGACGGCTGCTGAGGCCACCGACAAGGCTGCAGGGTCGGGCGAGCCGGCCTCGGAGGGCGGCGCCAGGAAGGGGCGAGGCCGCGGTGCCAAGGCATGAGCGCCCGCGCACGCTAGCAGGGGCGCGCTCCGCTGCATACCGGCTCCTCACGGTGCAGGCTCGCACGGAGGCCCAGCTTAGGGCGGCTCTCTTGCGTCGAGGCTACAGCGAGGAGCACGTTGCCGAGGTAATGGCAGAGATGGTGCGCCTGGGTTACATCGACGATGTGGCGGCGGCGTCTCGTTGGGCGGAGTATGCGGCCGGCGAGCGCCGCTATGGCGTGCGGGGCATTGCCTCTAGGCTCTCGGGCCGCGGAATCGATCCGGAGCTTGCGGCGCAGGCGGCGCAGGCTGCGTACGAGGCGGAGGGAGTAGATGAATACCAGGTAGCGTGGGATCTGGCCGTCCTCCGAATCTCTCCGGGCTCTCAGGGCGAGCCGCCCGCGGGTCAGCTCAGGGAGCGAGCCTTGGGGCGAATCGCAAGGTTTCTTGAGCGCAGAGGGTTTCGCGCCGACACGATATCCCGGGTGGTGAGGGATCTCGCCAAGTGAGCGAGCTGGGCTGCTGGGCTGGGTCAGCTTGACAGTGCTTGGGCACTACATATAGAATCTAGTCTGGGACTGGGGTTTCCCCACCCTGCGAAGGCCGTGCCTCATGTCCCGTTCAAGCCGAGTTGGCGCTCGGCTTTACTTGTACTGTGACTAAATCAGTCGATTACGGTTATGTCGTTCTGTGCTAAAGGAGGTGGATCAGCATTAGCCCATTCATACAGATGCTTGTTTATGTGTTGATAGCCGGCGTCGGAGTCGGTGGAGGATATCTGGCCCGCAAGTGGTTGGCAGAGGCGAAGATAAAGTCCGCGGAAGACGAGGCGCAGCGCATAGTCGAGGAGGCCGAAAAGGACGCCGAATCCAAGAAGCGCGAGGCGGTCGTGGAGGCCAAAGAAGAAGTTCACAGGATGCGCAATGAGTTCGAAAAAGAGTCCCGCGACAGGCGGGTTGAGCTACAACGTCTGGAGAGAAGGTTGCTTCAAAGGGAGGAGTCGCTCGACAGAAAAAGCGATCAGATCGAGAAGAAAGAGAACGCCCTGGAGAGGCGTGAGCATGACATAGAAAAGACGCAGGCTGAGGCGGATCAACTGTGTCGCCAGCAGAAACAGGAACTGGAGAGGATCGGGGGGCTCACTTCAGAGCAGGCGCGTCGACAGTTGCTGACTGAGGCCGAGGCCGAGGTCCAGCATGAACTGGCGATCATGATAAAGGAGTGCGAGGCCCGGGCCAAAGACGAATCCGACAAGCGGTCCCGTGAGATCATAACCCAGGCGATACAGAGGTGCGCCGCCGATCACGTGGCTGAAGTCACGGTGTCGGTGGTGGCGCTGCCCAACGACGAGATGAAAGGTCGCATCATAGGCCGTGAGGGCCGGAACATACGCGCTTTGGAAACCCTCACTGGAATCGATCTCATCATCGACGATACGCCTGAGGCGGTAATCCTGTCGGGCTTCGACCCTGTCAGGCGCGAGGTCGCTCGCGTTGCCCTGGAACGTCTGATCCAGGACGGCAGGATACACCCTGCCAGAATCGAGGAGATGGTCGAGCGCGCGCGCAAGGAAGTGGACGCCGTGATCCGCGAGGAGGGCGAACGGGCCACTTTCGAAGTCGGCGTGCACGGCATCCATCCCGAGCTGATCAAGCTCCTGGGCAGGCTGAGGTTCCGCACAAGCTATGGCCAGAACGTCCTGCGACACTCCATTGAAGTGGCTCAGCTGGCGGGCGCCATGGCTGCCGAACTTGGAGCGGATGCCGCCCTTGCCAAGCGCGGAGGGCTGCTGCACGATATAGGCAAGGCCGTTGACCATGAGGTTGAGGGCCCCCACGTGACCATCGGCGCCGACATCGCCAGGAAGTACCGCGAATCGCAGGCTATTATCAATGCTGTCGAGTCTCATCACGGCGATGTCGATGCCAAGACCATCGAAGCCGTGCTGGTTCAGGCGGCCGATGCAGTATCAGCAGCGCGCCCCGGGGCGCGCCGCGAGACTCTGGAGACCTATATCAAGCGTCTTGAGAAGCTGGAAGAGATAGCCGACTCCTTCGAGGGCGTCGATAAGGCCTACGCCATCCAGGCTGGTCGCGAGATCCGAATCATGGTCAAGCCTGATAGGATCGACGACACGACATCGGTCAAGTTGGCGCGCGACATTGTCAAACGAATAGAGCAGGAATTGGAGTATCCGGGCCAGATAAAAGTGACTGTCATACGTGAAACAAGAGCGGTAGACTACGCTAAATGACAGGGTGCCCGAGGTCTGTGGTATGCGTAGAATGATCAGCAGGAATCCGGGCCGATCATCGGAGGAAGAAGGTGGTTGCGGTGAAAGAGGTGCGCGCAAGAGAGGGCGATGGCTCTTCGACCAGTGTTGGCTTGCTGGTGTCGATTTTGGTACGGTATCCGGAAATCTGTACCGTCTCGTACACGCCAGATTCGAGGGTCCTGGGGTTCTCGTTCATGGTGGCGAGGAGGGTGGATGCCGACGAGTTTGACGCTTTCAGGCGCCTGGCTCTAGCGAGCATCTCAGTCTACCTCGACCTTGTTAGGCTTGATGACGCGCCCGTAGCCGAGATCAGCTCCTCTTACCTCGGAAGCGTAACCCAGGTTCAACTGACGCGCGACGTCGCCACCCTAACCGGCGACGAGATATCTCTGCTCATCGGGTTGATTCTGGATGCCTTCGGCGACGACCTGGCGACTGACAGATCCGAGGATATGGAGGAAGAGGAGATGATCGTGCAGGAGGAGTTCATCGCCAACCTCCTGGACGACCTCAAGGAAACCACGCAGGAAAAGCGCCTCATAGGGTTCCGCGAAGAGGGCAGAGTAATGGTGTTTAACCGGCCTGCCTGACGATTCGGGCCTGGAGCGCGAATACGACTGCGAAAGGGGTGGCAGGCTGTTATCTGAGCCTGCCCTCCTTTGCCCTCAAGGAGGAATACACTTGAAAGTCGCAATGTTCGGTGACGTTATCGGCAGGCCGGGGCGCACGCGCGTGCTAGCGGCCGTTGCCGCGCTCCGTGCCAGGAGAGAAGTGGACTTCGTCGTGGTCAACGGCGAAAACGCCGCAGGAGGCATGGGCCTCACGCCTGAAGTGGCGCGGGAGATGCTCGATGGTGGGGTGGATGTGATAACCACCGGAAACCACGTGTGGAGCAAGAGAGAAATGGCTGACTACCTGAGCAAAGAGAGCCGTGTGCTGCGTCCTGCTAACTACCCGGTGGGAGTGCCGGGGAGGGGGTGGACGATAGTATCCGGAAGCAGCCTGCGCCTGGCGGTGCTGAATTTGCAGGGTCGAGTGTTCATGCAGCCCATCGATTGCCCGTTCGTCCGGGGTAGGCAGGCAGTGGAGGAAATCGGGTCTTCTGCCGATATTATAGTCGTAGACTTTCACGCGGAAGCAACCAGCGAAAAACAGGCGCTCGGGCTTTATCTTGACGGCAGTGTAGCCGCGGTGGTCGGCACGCACACGCACGTTCAGACTGCTGATGAAAAAGTGCTGGCGGGAGGCACGGCTTTCATCACCGATCTGGGCATGTGCGGCCCAGTCAACTCGGTCATAGGCATGGATCCCGACACCGTGATTCCGAGGTTTCTCACAGCTCTGCCTTCGCGTTTCAGCGTTGCCAGGGGACCGGTCGTCTTGTCAGGGGTTATTGTAGAAGTTGACCATTCCACTGGAAGAGCTAGGGGAGTACAGCGATTTATTGAGGAGTTTCACGATACCATTCGGTGAGTCACGTGCCAAGCAGTAGAAGGGATTTCCCAATAGAGGGCTAATACTTCACCTTGGAAGCATCAATACGATCAGCCGGCAGGAGGATAATAGCATGGATGTCCTAAAGGTTTCTGCAAAGTCAAGTCCAAACTCGGTAGCCGGAGCTTTGGCAGGGGTCATCCGGGAGCGCGGCGGCGCTGAAGTGCAGGCCATAGGCGCCGGCGCCATCAACCAGGCGGTCAAGGCCGTGGCGATTGCACGAGGTTTCGTTGCGCCAAGCGGCCTCGACCTCGTGTGCATTCCGGCGTTTGTCGACGTTGTCATCGATGGCGAAGAACGCACCGCGATTAAGCTGATCGTGCAGCCTCGGTAGCCATCGCATCCCATCGTGTGTTGTCCACTCTGGTGCCGGGCCTGTGCCCGGCACTGTGCGTGGTGCTGCGCTGTGCACGGCGCTGCTGGCGGGCGTGGTCAACAGGTGCGACGAGCCGACTCTGGATACAGTTTCTTAGAGGTGAACCGCTCCTCTGGGGCGAATCCAGAACCCACACTGGGAGGTGGAGTCGTAGCAGAGGAAGGGTTAGTATGTGCGACGGGGAGAGTGTGTTGCTCCGCCCAATGACGGAGCGCGATCTTGGAACGATGGCGAGGTGGGATGCGGATCAAGAGCTCACGAACCTGATGGGCGGGGTTGTCAGATGTGAGGACGAATCGCGCGCCAGGTTTGCGAAATTGCTCGGCGACAGGAACAGCGTGACGATGGCAGTTCTCACGCAGGGCGGTCTGCTCATAGGCGACATAGAGCTGACCGAGATAGCCTGGCGCAGCGGCGATGCCGAACTGGTGGTCCGGATCGGCGATCCCGCATACCGGGGGAGGGGCATCGGCGCCCGCATCGTTAGCTCCATGTTGACGGTGGCATTCGAGCAACTGAACCTTGCGCGCGTGTACCTCAGGGTATGCGCTGATAATCACAGGGCGATCAGGTGCTACCACAAGTGCGGATTTCGCCGCGAGGGGGTGGTCCGCCGCAATCTAGGTCCCAACGACGATGCGCGCATGGTTGTGTTGATGACCATTCTCAGGTCGGATTTCATCAGAATGGAGGCCGCGTCCTAGACTGCGCTATGGGCCGACGGCTGCAGCATCTGAAAACTCCAAGGCGTAGGCGATGTCTCTACGCGTGTTGGGGCGAATCGCGACACTCCATATGAAGAGGGCTAACGCCCTCTTTTCTCTTTGCGCCGGCGGCCCGCACCACGCACGAGCCTCCCCGCGACCGGATTGCGGGGCCCGCGGTGAACATTATGTCAACCGCCTGAGTCATTTGACACAGGGTTCGCGCCAAGGCTGGGCAAAAAGACACAGGTTCGCCGCGACCGCCACCCCCTGGGATCCGCAGCCATTTAGTCCCACATCAAACCGTCAGCTACACGCGGCGGGCCGCGGCGCTCCTCCTTGCGCCAGCGGCCCGCACCACGCACAAGCCTTCCCGCGACCGGATTGCGGGGCCCGCGGTGAACATTATGTTAACCGCCTGAGTCATTTGACACAGGGTTCGCGCTAAGATTGGGTGCGGACGCGAACGGTGTCTGGCACGGGGGCCTGGCGCGGGCGCGGACTAGTGCGGGCGCGGACCCGCGCAGGCGATGGGCAACAATGACGAAATATCTGACGATCGTTGCAGGAGAAAGCGTTTGGGCCTCGAAATGATAGTCCAAGTGGAGTAGAGTGGAGCAAAGTGGTGGACTACGGTGTTCATAGGAGAGTTCCGGCACTCCCTGGACAACAAGGGGCGAATCATAGTGCCTTCCAGATTCCGCGAGGAACTCGATGGCAAGGTCATCCTGACTCGCGGCCTCGACACGTGCTTGTTCGGGTTCGCCGAGGGCGAATGGCGGAACCAAGAGCAGAAGCTCACTACGCTCCCGATGACCATGGCCGATGGGCGCGCCTTCTCCAGGTTGTTCTTCTCGGGCGCAAGCGAGTGTGAGCTCGACCGCCAAGGCAGAGCACTGATACCGCCTCATCTCAGGCAATACGCTCGCATCGAGCGGGATGTCGTGGTGATCGGCGTTTCGTCAAGGTTCGAGATATGGGCCCAAGAGCTATGGGAAGAGTATCTACTGCAGGTGTCGGGCTCCTACGAAACCATTGCGGAGAAGCTCGTGTCCTTGAGTTGATAACGGCGGCTTTCGCCAGCGGGCAGCCGCCGATGTAGCGGGAGCTGACCGATGGACTACAGACACCGACCAGTAATGGTAGAAGAGGTTATGAGTTACCTAGCGCCGGCTCCGGGCGATGTGATCGTCGACTGCACCCTGGGCGGCGCGGGCCATTCCAGGGTGATAGCCGGAGGGATTGGCCCCGAAGGCGTGCTCATCGGGATAGATCGTGACCGGCGAGCGCTGGAAGCGGCCGCGGTGGCGCTTGCCGACGCGCCGTGTCGGGTGTGCCTGGTGCACGGAGACTACGGCGACATAGAAGATCTTCTGCGGCAGCTGGGGCATGGCGCTCCGGACGGCGTCCTGTTCGACTTGGGGGTCAGCTCTCATCAGCTGGACGCGGCTGAACGCGGCTTCACCTATAGGGAGGACACCCCACTCGACATGCGGATGGACCAGGAAAGCCAGCTCACTGCGGCGCACATAGTCAACACGGCGTCAGTTCGCGACTTGGAGAGGGTAATCTTCGACTACGGTGAGGAACGGTGGGCCCGGCGCATTGCGCGCCGAATCGTCCAGGAGAGGCAGAAGGCCCCCATACTGACTACTGGGCGCCTTGTGCAAGTGATACTCGAGGCGGCGCCGGATGGGGCGACGCGGCGCGATGGGCCGCATCCCGCTCGCAGGACGTTCCAGGCCCTCAGAATAGCGGTCAACGATGAACTCGGTTCGGTTCGGAGGGGAACGGAAGGAGCGGTCAGGGCGGCCGCCTGCGGGGCGCGCATAGTGACCATCTCGTATCATTCGCTGGAAGACAGGATCGTCAAAGAGCTTTTCAGAGCCAGGGAGCGCCCGTGTTCCTGTCCGCCGTCTCTTCCGGCTTGCGTGTGCGGCCGGAGGAAGGCTCTCGAGGTGATCACGCGCAAGCCCGTTCGTCCTTCGGAGGATGAGGTGCGTGTGAATCCCAGGGCGCGAAGCGCCAAGCTCAGGGCGGCAATCAAAGTTCTAGGCCCGGGAGAGGATGAATAGTGATGGAGTGCAGTTATGCAAGAATTGGACAGCTAGGGCGCGAGTCGGCCAGGCGCAGATCGTCGCGGACCGCGCGGCTCATGGCCGCGTGCGGTCTCGTGGCTCTACTGGCTATTGCCCTCCCGGTCACCTTCGTCGCGCAGAGGGTTGAGATTGTGCGCGCAAGCGACAGACGCGATGAAGCCCGGGCACGGGCAGAGTCGCTCAAGAAGGAATGGGGACGCAAGTCGCTTGAGCTTGCCCGCGCTGAATCTCTGGATAGAGTGGACTGGGTGGCCCGGGCTGAGCTGGGGATGATCGATCCGCTCAGCACGGGAGTAGTGCTGGTGGACGCGCGCCCCGCGCCGGATTCAGTCGCCGCGGCAGTGCCGGCCGGCGGGACCGCCGCCGTATCAGAACCGCCCACTGTGCTTGCCAGCGTTGCCGGCGTTGTGGAGCAGATGGCAGTCGCGGCGGTATCAAATCTGGTTGCCGCGTGGTCTGTCGTTCCGCCGGCCCGGCTCCCGTCGGTGCTTGAGTGATCCAAATAACGTGTGGGGGCTTCTGTGGTGTCGGTTCGACGTGCATCTCGCCCATCATATCAGGCTTCGCCGTCGGTCATCGCGAGAAAGCGGGTCTATGTCCTCTTTATCCTGATGACTGGCGTTTTTATTGCGCTCATCTTCAGGTTGGGCTGGGTGCAGATTGTGAAGGGTCCCGAGCTTCACGCGCGCGCTCTGGAGCAGAGAATGCGGCCTGTTCCTGTGGATCCGAGGCGCGGCACGGTCTACGATAGAAACCTGCGGGAACTGGCCGTAAGCATTAGCGCCGATTCGGTCTATGCTATTCCGGCGGAAATTCGCGATCCAGTCGCCGCGGCGCGCCAGCTCGCATCGGTCTTGGAGATGGGGCAGGACACGCTCCTCGCGAAGCTCACCACTAGGCAGCAGACTGTGTGGCTCAAGCGCAAGGTGGAGCATGATGTGGCGGCGCGTATCAAGGAGATGTCGGCTCCGGGGATCGGGGTCGCCGAGAGCGGCCAGCGCTTCTACCCAAGGGACACCCTGGCAGCGCAGGTGATAGGTATCGCCGGAATCGACAACCAGGGCCTTGAAGGCCTGGAGCAGCTCTACGACTCGGAGCTCAGGGGCGTGCGCGGTCAGATAGTCGCTGAGCGCGACGCCACCGGCAAAGAGATACCCGAGGGAGAGCACTCCTACGCCCCCGCCAAGGACGGAAACAGCATCGTGCTCACCATCGATGAAGTGATACAGTACATATGCGAGCGCGAGCTGGAACGGGCAATAGCCGACACCCGATCCGAAAAAGGGATTATCCTGGCCATGGACCCGAAAACAGGCGAGGTCCTGGCGATGGCGATGCGCCCGACCTTCAACCCAAATGACTACGGCCGCTACCCCTCGAGCCTCCGTCGGAACATCGCCGTATGCGACATGTTGGAGCCAGGTTCCACGTTCAAGGTGGTAACTTCGGCGGCCGCGCTGGAAGAAGGGGTCGTCACGCCAACCACTGGGTTCTACGACGCGGGCCACATCAAGGTGGAAGATCGGACCATTCGGTGCTGGAAGGCTGGCGGTCACGGCTCCCAGACCTTCACCGAGGCCGTAGAGAACTCGTGCAACCCGGTGTTCGCTACCATCGCCATTAGGCTCGGGCCGGAGACGTTTGCCCGGTATGTCCGCGCGTTCGGCCTTACCGACAAGACGGGCATCGACTTTCCGGGGGAGGCCGTGGGCATGATGCACAGCGCGTCTCGGATGGGGCCGGTAGAATTGGCCACCAGCGGGTTCGGACAGGGGATTTCAGTCACCCCTCTCCAGCTCCTGAACGCACTGTGCGCCATCGCAAACGGCGGCACGCTCATGCAGCCGATGCTGGTTCGAGAGGTTCTCGATCCATCCGGCGCCCTGGTGCGCCAGTTCGCTCCCACCCGCATCAGGCAAGTCATATCGGAGCGAAGCGCCCGCCAGCTTTCTGCAATACTTGAGTCGGTGGTGGTCAACGGGTCGGGCGCGCGGGCGGCAGTTCCAGGCTACGCTGTGGCAGGGAAGACGGGCACAGCGCAGAAGCCTGAGCGTGGAAGGTACGGCGACAAGCGGGTGGCCTCGTTCATGGGCTACGCTCCGGCCAACGATCCGCGCGTGGCAGTCCTGGTCGTGCTGGACGAACCCAAGACCGACATCAAGTACGGCGGCGTGCTTGCCGCGCCCGCGTTTGCGGCTGTGATGCGGGATGTGCTGCGCTACATGGAAATTCCGCCGATGGACGTTGCGGGCGCGCCAACGCAGCAACTGGCGTCCATCGTGGCGACTGTGCCTGACGTGATCGGCAAGACCAACCAGGAGTCGCTGGCCATGCTGCGCGCGGCCGGGTTCGGGGTTAGGGCGGAGGGCGCCGGCGATGTCGCGACCAACCAGGTCCCCAAAGCGGGCTCGCGCGTGGCTGCGGGGACGACCGTTGTCGTTTACTTTGGGCCTGAGGAACTATATGATCTCGAAGACGATTTTGTGGAAGTGCCGGACGTGACTGGGAAGACTCTTAAGGAGGCCGTGCTCCTCTTGGGCGCCCGAGGGCTTGCAGTGCAGCCTGAGGGGCGCGGCATCGTGTCGCGACAACAGCCTTCGGCCGGCGCCGCGGTCAGGCGGGGTTCGGCCATAACCATTACCCTAGAGGAATGAGAGATATGCCTGTGAAGACCCTGAATCAGCTGCTTGCGCGCCTAGACGCGCCTGAGATCGAAGGCGATGGGCAGACCCGGGTCACGAGCCTGGCTTACGACTCTCGCAAAGTGGCCGGCCCCGGCGCCCTCTTCGCGGCGTTCGAGGGGGCGCGCTTCGACGGTCACCGTTTCATTGCCGAGGCGGTTGAGAGCGGGGCAAGTGTGGTGTTGATTTCGCGTGGACGCGAGGTGGATGCGCCCGAGGGCGTCACCGTGGTGCGCGTGCCCGATACCCGTCGCGCGCTGGGGGTCATCGCCCGCGAGTTCTATGGCGACCCATCGGCGCGAATGGTGGTGGCCGGCGTAACCGGCACCAAAGGCAAGACCACTACCACGCACATCATCGCCCACATCCTGGAAACGGCGGGCATGTCCGCAGGGCTCATCGGCACAATTGGATACAGGACCGGATGCTCAGTCCGTCCGGCTCCCAATACCACGCCCGAGTCCGCCGACTTGCAGGAGATCTTCTACGAGATGCGCAGCGGCGGCCTGGGTCGGGCAGTGATGGAGGTCTCATCGCACGCCATCGCGCTCAGGCGCACAGAACTGGTCGACTTCGATGTCGCGGTCTTCACCAACATCGGCCACGACCATCTGGACTTTCACAGCACGGTGGACGAATACGCCGAGGCCAAGGCTGGGCTCTTCCGCGGGCTTGGACGCTTCGGCCCAAGATCCGGCAAGCCCTGGCCCAAATCGGCTGTGGTCAACATGGACGACCGATACTCGGTGAAGATGATGCAGGCGTCCCGGGCCTCGGGCGCCCACATCGTAGCATACTCAGCCGAGCCTGGGCGACGGCCGGACTACTGCGACGACCTGGCGGCGGCCGAGGAGGTCCGGATCGGGCCCAGCGGCATATCCTTAGCCGTGCGGCATGCTGACTCGGGCGAGCGCGTCCTGGTGAAATCGCGTCTGATGGGAGCGTTCAACGTGTACAACGTCCTGGCCGCCATGGCCGCCTCGTACGAACTTGGGGTATCCATGGAGCAGGCTGCGAGTGCGCTGGCCAGTTTCGCGGGCGTGCCCGGCAGGTTCCAGTCGGTCGATTTGGGCCAGGAATTCGCGGTCATAGTCGACTACGCGCATTCACCCGACTCTCTGGCGAACGTGCTGGCCACCGCGCGCGGGATCACCGAGGGCGCTGTGATCTGCGTGTTCGGCTGCGGCGGCGACCGCGACCGAACCAAGCGTCCGCTTATGGGCGGGATAGCGTCCCAGATGGCTGACTACTCCATCGTGACCTCCGACAACCCGCGCAGCGAGAATCCGGCGTCCATCGCCCGCGAAGTCACGGCGGGGATGGGGGCGGATCGGGAACGGTGGGCGGTGATCCTCGACCGGGCGGAGGCAATCCGCGAGGGCCTCAGGCGCGCACGCCCCGGCGACCTAGTGTTGATCGCGGGGAAAGGCCATGAGACGTATCAGATTTTCGCCGACCGTACCATCGATTTCGACGATGTTCAGACGGCGCAGGTTGTTCTGAAGGAGCTGATCGCGGGTGCTTGACTACACCCTAGCAGATGTCGCGCGCGCCGTGCGGGGCGAGTTGGTGCAGGGCTCGGCTTGCGCGCGGGTGTCGTCCGCCTCAATCGACAGCAGGACCATCGCCGATGGAGCGCTCTTTTTCGCCCTGCCCGGCGAGCGTGTTGACGGCCATGACTTCGTGAGCGCGGCCCGGGCGGCGGGAGCCACAGGAGCCGTGGTCTCAAAGACACGCGCTGTGGACTCCTACGGCGGCCTGCAGCGAGAGTTCGGCTTGATCATGGTGGATGACCCCATCCGAGCCCTCGGCGACTTGGCAGGATGGCACAGGCGCCTTATGGACGCCACGGTGATAGGGGTTACCGGCAGCGCGGGGAAGACTACGACCAAAGACATGATCGCGGCCGTGCTGCGGGCGGACCTTTCGGTGCTCGCTACAGAGGGCAACATGAACAACCAGATCGGGATGCCCCTGACGCTGCTTGGGCTGGAGCCTGACCACGATGCGGCGGTGCTGGAAATGGCCATGCGGGCGCCCGGGGAGATCGCCGCCCTGGCCCGCGTGGCGCGGCCGGACGCAGGCGTGATCACAAATGTTGGTCTCTCCCACATAGGACTGCTCGGTTCGCAGGACGGGATAGCCGATGCCAAGGCGGAGCTGATCTGCGCGCTGCCGGCCCACGGGTTTGCGGTTCTAAGCGGCGATGACCCGCGTGTCCGGGCCATGGAACGGTTCGCGCCCGGGCGGGCGGTGTTGTACGGGTTCTCTGGGGACTGCCGCATTCGGGCGATGGATGTAGTTCTCTCCGAGGAGGAGACGTCATTCGCGGTGGCCGTGGACGGGCAGGCTTTGTCCTCCATCAGGCTTGTGGTGCCGGTGCCCGGGCAGCACAACGTGCTAAATGCTCTGGCGGCCCTGGCGGTGGGCTGGCGCCTTGGGATCAGCTTCGAGGCGATGGCAGAGGGCCTGGCCTCGTTCAGGCCGTCTGCAATGAGAATGCATTTCCTGCAGGCGCCAGGCGGTTTCACGGTCATCGACGACTCCTACAACGCCAACCCGGCGTCTATGAGGTGTGCCATCGATGCCGCGCTGCAGCACGCAGGCGGGCGGCGGGTCATCGCAGTCCTCGGAGACATGCTCGAACTGGGCGATGCTGGGCCTTCTGTCCACGCCCGGCTGGGCGAGTACGCCGCAAATGCCGGGGTGTCGGCAGTGGTGGCCGTGGGGCCGCTGGCGGCGCGGGCACGAACATCGGCGGTGGAGGCCGGTCTCGATCCCAAGCTGTGCTGCGCGTGCGCTGACAACGCTTGCGCTGCGCGGGCCATCGGCGAGATAGCGGGCGCGGGCGATGTAGTGCTGGTGAAGGGATCGAGAGGAATGCGCATGGAGCAGATCGTCTCGGCTATCTCGGGCGCGTCGGGCGATTTCCGTGACGGTGATAGGTGATTGATGATGTCTGCAGTGGTTGTCCGATCTCTCATTGCATCTGCCATAGCTCTTGCGGCGGCCATGATTACAGCGCCGCCCATCATACGTTCCCTAACCCGCCTGAAGGTGGGGCAAGTGGTCAGAGACGATGGGCCCGCGTTGCATCTGAAGAAGATGGGAACCCCTACTATGGGCGGCGTCATCATGCTCATAGCCACATTAGCTGGGAGCCTAGCCGCAGCTGGGTCGCCTTCGCGCGAACTGGCATGGGCACTCTTTGTCAGCACCGGATGCGGCCTGATCGGAATGGTGGACGACTACATCTCCGTCGTCGCCCACCGACCGCTCGGTCTTCGGGCTCGGCAGAAACTGCTGCTCCAGTTGATGCTGGGGCTGCTTTTGGGCGCCTATGGCTACGTCACGCCCGGGGTGGGGTCGGCTATTGCGATCCCCTTTGCCCGAGGTGTTCAGATTGACCTTGGGGTATGGTACATACCCTTCGTGGCGCTGGTGCTGGTGTCGACGACCAACGCGGTGAACCTCACCGATGGTCTGGACGGTCTGGCCGGCGGAACTGTAGCCATTGCAGCCTTTGCCTACGTAGCTATCGCGTCCCGGCTCAACCTGCCGGCAGTGGGCGTGTTCGCGGGCGCCCTGGGCGGGGCGTGCCTCGGTTTCGTATGGTGGAACGCCCATCCGGCGGCAGTGATCATGGGCGATACCGGGTCGCTGGCGCTGGGCGCAGCTCTGGCATCCATGGCGGTAATGACAAGAACAGAGCTGCTCTTGGTCATGATCGGAGGCGTGTTCGTGGCCGAGACTCTATCTGTGGTGGTCCAGGTGATCTCGTTTCGGCTCACCCGCAGGCGGGTGTTTCGGATGGCGCCGCTTCATCACCATTTTGAGCTCGCGGGAGTGGCAGAGCCCAAAATCGTTGTTCGGTTCTGGATTGCCGCCGCGTTCTTTGCCGCGCTGGGATGCGCAGGACTGTAGACCGAGCTGCGTAGGGATGTTGAGTTGAAAGGAGGGACGCCGGCTCGCCGGCGGGCACAGCATGAGTGAGCACAGGGGCCTTCCTGACCTGATGATATTCATCGCCGTGCTTGCGCTGCTCAGCATCGGCATAGTGATGGTGTTCAGCGCGAGTTCAGTCATGGCCTACCACGAGCTGGGCGACCCGTACTACTACCTGAAACGCCAGTCGATGTGGGCCGTCATCGGCCTCGCAGCCCTGGTCATCTGCATGAACATCGACTACCACGTGTGGGCCAAGCTCGCGGGCCCGCTGATGATACTGTCCGTAGTCGCCCTGGTCTTGGTGCTCGTGCCGGGCGTTGGGGTTCTGATATCTGGTTCCCGGCGATGGCTGGGAGTCGGTCCGGTGCGGGTGCAGCCATCGGAATTCGCTAAGCTGTCAGTGGTCGTCTTTCTGGCGGCCTACCTGTCGGCATCGCCTGGGCGGGTCAAGAACGCTGTTCGTGGGGTATTCATGCCTCTGGCGCTTGTAGGCGCATGTGTGCTGCTGGTTCTGCGCGAGCCCGACCTGGGCACCTCCATAGGCATGGCGGGTGTGGCGTGGCTTATGCTGATGACCGCCGGCGCCGACCTCGGCTGGCTCTTCGGTCTGGCGGCAATGACCGTGCCGGCGGTATACCTTTATGCCAAACACGACCCGGTGCGGATCAGACGCCTCACTTCATTCCTGGACCCCTGGGACGATCCGCTCGACTCGGGTTTCCACATTATCCAGTCCCTCCTGGCGCTGGGCTCAGGCGGGCTTGTCGGGACGGGGCTCGGGCTGTCGAGGCAGAAGTTCTACTACCTGCCTGAGCAGCACACGGACTTCATATTCGCCATCATCGGCGAGGAGCTGGGCTTCTTGGGCGCGGCCACCGTTGTGTTCCTCTACGGGTTATTCGCGTGGCGTGGGTTCAGAGCCTCGCTCAATGCCCCCGATGCCTTCGGATCGCTGCTTGCATCGGGCATCACCATAATGGTGGCTCTGCAGGCGACGATGAACATCGCAGTTGTCACCGGCTCAATGCCCATTACCGGCATCACGTTGCCCCTGATAAGCTCGGGGGGGTCTTCCCTCGTGCCTATGCTGGCGGGCGTGGGCATACTGCTCAACGTGACGCGTCATGCAGGACAGAGATAGGCGGGAGTTGCATCAAGTGAAGGATCCGAAAGCCGGCGATGCAGTCGGCGGACGCAAGCGGTTTTTGCTGGCCGGAGGCGGCACCGGCGGACACATCTATCCCGCGCTCTCAATCGCCCGGGAACTTCTGTCGCGATATCCTGGGGCCCAGATGCTGTTCATCGGAGGTCGGCGCGGCCTCGAAGGCGAACTCATCCCCAGAGAGGGCTTTGCGTTCAAGGCCATCGCCGTATCGGGCTTTGAGCGCAGATTGTCGCTGGACACACTGGTTACCGCTGCCCGTGCAGGCTGGGGCGTGGCGCAGTCGCTGTCCATAGTGGCGCGATTTTCCCCGGATGCGGCTATAGGCACCGGCGGGTATGCATCGGGCCCGGCCATGCTGGCCGCGTCTATGCTGGGTGTGCCGGTGCTCATACACGAGCAGAACGTGGTGCCCGGCGCCGCCAATAGGATGCTGTCGGGGCGCGCTTCCATCGTCGCTATCAGCTGGGAAGAGTCGCGCAAGTATCTCAAACGCCCCGCGACGGCCGTGCTCACTGGCAATCCAGTCCGCCCAGAGTTGTTGACTGCCACACGTGAGGAAGGGCTTCGAGCATTCGGCCTCGACGGATCCAGGCCGGTAGTGCTGGCGTTCGGAGGCAGCCAGGGCTCGGACAGCATCAACCGGGCGTTCATTGGCGCCCTGCCGGCGCTTCTGACTCTGGGCAACGCCCAGTTCGTGCTGGCAACGGGCAAAGACAAATTCGAAGAATCGGTCGCCCTCGCGCGCGATGCGGGAGTACCTACAGCTATTTCCTCAGACGGAATAGCCAGGGCAGGGCGGGGGGACATTATCATCATGCCATACATTTACAATATGCCGCAGGCCCTCGCCTGTGCTGACTTGGCGCTGGCTCGATCCGGCGCGATAACCCTTGCGGAACTGGCTGTCCGGGGAGTGCCCGCAGTGCTGGTCCCGCACCCGAACGTCCCCGACAACGTGCAAGAGAGGAACGCGCGGGCGATGGAATCGCGGGGGGCGGCGCGCGTGGTGTTGGATCGAGAACTGGAACCAGCGGCGCTGGCAGGCATTATCGGATCCCTCATTTCGGACCCCGGCGCCCGCCGAGCGATGGGCGCCGCTTCGCGTTCGGCGGGCATACCCGATGCAGGCCGGCGGGCGGCCGACTGCGTGGAGCGGATCATGAGGCGCGCCGCCCAGTAGCCCGCAGCACGCTGGGCAAGCGGGCCAAAAGGCACAGGACATGCTCCCGGATAGGCCTTTGGGCATACGATAGAGTCGTCGGGGGCGCGCAAGCGGCAGAAGAGGTGCAGTCCATGGAACAAGACGAACGCATACACTTCATAGGAATCGGCGGCAGCGGGATGAGTCCCCTTGCGCAGATCATGTCCGGTCTGGGCTGGCGCGTGTCGGGTTCGGACATACGTTTTTCCCCACATCTCGCAGACCTTGCGGCCCTGGGCGCTCGAGTTTATCAGGGCCACGATCCTTCTGTGGTCCGGGGCGCGACCTCGGTTGTGGTGTCGGCGGCGGTGCCAGCCGACGATCCGGAGCTTGCCGCCGCGCGCTCGCTGGGGATACGCGTAATCACCAGGGCTGAGCTCCTTGGCGAGATCATGAGGCCCCGCCGCGGGATAGCGGTTACGGGTACACACGGCAAGACAACCACTAGCGCCATGATAGCGCAGATCATGGAGGAGGCTGGGCTCGACCCCACCGTAGCGGTGGGGGCCGGACTGCCGTGGGTTGCAAGCGGCGGAAAGGCGGGGAGCGGCGAGTTCATGGTGGCAGAGGCAGACGAAGCCTACCGGTCCTTTCTCAATCTCGATCCGGAGGTTGCCGTAGTCACCAACATCGACGACGACCACCGCGACCATTACGGCTCGTTCGAGGCCATAGTGAGCGCGTTCACGCAGTTTCTTCAGAGGATCAAGCCCCTGGGCATCGCCGTGCTGTGCGCTGACGATCCCAATGTAGCTCGCGCAGCGTCTGGGCTGGAGCGGACGGTAGTCCGGTACGGGACGGCGGTCGAGGCCGACTACACCATGTCAGAGCCGCGCTCGATGGGACTGGGCTCGCGATTCACGGTCGCGCGCCGCGGAAGGCCCATGGGACAGGTTGAGCTTTCGGTGCCCGGGATGCATAACATGAGTAATGCCATGGCCGCGATCGCCGTCTGCGACCAACTCGGTATCGACTTCGACCTGGTGCGATCGGGACTCGCGCGGTTCTTTGGGGCGGACCGCAGATGCCAGGTGTTGGCCCGTACGCCCGATGTTACGCTCATCGACGATTACGCGCATCACCCTGCCGAGATACGAGCGACCCTGGCCGCGCTGCGGCAGGCGGCAAGCGGGAGATTGGTGGCTGTGTTCCAGCCCCAACGCTTCTCCAGAACTAGGCTGTTGCACGACGAATTCGTCCGTTCGTTCAGCCTCGCGGATGTGATCGCAGTAACTGAAATCTACTATGAGGGCACCGGAGAATTGCCCATGCCCGGCATCACCGGGCAACACCTGGCCCAGAGCATCGAGGCATATGAAGGCAGGCCAGTGGTCTTCCTGCCCGACCGGGACGCTCTCGAGGGTTTCCTAAGAGGCGCCGTCATTCCCGGCGATACCATCGTCACGATGGGCGCGGGCGACATATACAGGACATCGCGGCGTTTCGCCGAAGAGCTACTGCGCTCGGGGGCGCGACCCGGGCCATCGGAAGACGGGCGGTGGTAACTCGATGACGAGCATGGTCAGCGGCGAACAGGCAAGGCGTCTCGAGAAGGCTTACGGCGGGAAGGTCATGATATCCGAGCCGATGAAGAAGCACACGTCGTTTCAGATCGGCGGACCGGCTGACGCGCTTGTGGAGCCGCACGATGTGGAGGCCCTGCGGAGGGTGTTGCAGTGGGCATGGAGCGAGAGCCTGCCCGTTTTCGTTCTGGGCAACGGAACTAACCTGCTCGTGGCGGACGAGGGGATTCGGGGAATCGTGGTCAGAGTGGGGCCGGGCCTTGACGGCATCACATTCGAAGGCGAGTGCGTCAGGGCGGGGACGGGAGTGAGCTTGCCCGCTCTGGCCAGAGAGTGTGCCGACCACGGGCTTTCGGGGTTCGAGTGGGCGGTGGGGATACCCGGCTCGCTGGGGGGCGCGCTGACCATGAATGCGGGCGCATACAGCCACACGGTGGGGGATGTGACCCGGGAGGTAAGAATGGTCGGTCTGGACGGCGCCCTCTCGGTGAAGACAGGCGAAGAAATGCAGTTCGCGCAGAGGTCCAGTCGGCTTTCGCACGGCGATTCAATAGCGTACCAAGCACTGCTCGCCCTGCGTCCGGCAGATCCCGGGAGTGTCCGCGCCCGCATGGCGGAGTACATGAAAGACAGAAAGGTCAAGCAACCTCTCCACTTGCCCAGCGCGGGATGCGTGTTCCAGAACCCATCGGGCCGGGGGGCCGGCAGATACATAGACGCGGCTGGGCTCAAGGGGCTTCGAGTAGGAGGGGCCGAGGTGTCGCAGGTTCACGCCAATTTCATCGTCAACGCAGGGGGCGCCACCGCCCGCGATGTGCTTATCCTGATGGGCGTGATCCGGCGAACCGTCTACGAGAAGTTCGGCGTAGACCTGGTGCCCGAGGTGCGGGTAGTAGGCGGCTAGGTTGGCCGCCGCGTCCGTCCAATAAGGCTTCGAGGTGGAACTAATGGAGTCGCTCAGGATAGAAGGAGGCCGAGAGCTTCGCGGGAGGGTGTCGGCGCCCGGCGCCAAGAACTCCTGCCTTAAGCTGCTGGCCCTATGCATAATGGCCTCTTCCGAGTGCACTATCGTCAACGTGCCTTCCATCACCGATGTCGATACCATGTGCGACTTGCTCAGGGCGATAGGAGCGGGCGTTCGGCGCCGGTCGGGCTCGGTCGTGTCGGTCGACCCGGCTTCCATGGCATCCACCCGCCTGCCTGAGCAGCTGGTCAGGTGCATGCGTGCCTCAGTGCAGGTACTGGGGCCGCTGCTCGCCAGATTCGGCGAAGTGCAGATGCCGTATCCCGGCGGATGCCCTATAGGGTCTCGTCCCATAGACCTGCATCTCAGAGGGCTTGCCGCAATGGGCGCTCAGTTCTCTGAGGAGCACGGCTACATCACCGGGCGCGCGGATCGCCTGGTCGGGACGGAGATACATCTGGACTTTCCGAGTGTAGGCGCGACCGAGAACCTAATGGCCGCGGCATGCCTGGCGGCTGGGACCACGGTGATACGCAACGCGGCCCGCGAGCCTGAGATAGTGGACCAACAGAACTTCCTCACGCGGCTGGGGGCGCAGATCCGGGGCGCCGGCACTGACACAATCAGGATCACCGGCGCGCCGCAGCTCGGCGCCACTACCTACCCTGTGATGCCCGACAGAATACAGGCTGGGACCTACATGATTGCCGCCGCTGCTACCCGAGGCGATGTAACAGTCACCGACGTGGTTCCGGAGCATCTGGACGCGCTTGCGTCCAAGCTGGCCGAGGCGGGCGCGGCCGTGATAACTTCGGAAGATTCTGTGAGGGTTGCCATGGGCGATAGGCCGGCGCCGATCACAGTCAAGAGCATGCCCTATCCGGGATTCGCCACCGACCTGCAGGCGCCCATGGCCGCCATGCTCACAGTGGGCCGGGGCACGTCCGTCGTCACCGAGAACATCTTTAGCAACAGGTTCCGTTACGCAGACGAGCTCGGCCGCATGGGCGCTCAGATCTCAGTGGACGGCAGGACCGCCATAATCCGCGGAGCGGGGGAGTTGACGGGCGCACGGGTCGTAGCCCCCGACCTACGCGCAGGGGCTGCCCTGATAATTGCGGGGCTCATGGCTCGCGGCGAGACCATTGTCGACGGTGTGGAGCACATCACACGAGGCTATGACGGTCTCCGGGAAAGACTGGCGTCGTGCGGGGCCCGCATCGACTACACTTCGGGCGCCCCGACCGCATCTGCGTCTGCACCGGGATCGGCATCGGCATCGGTGTTGGCGGCGTCCGGTGGCTCGTGAAATCCCCTTCAGGCATGGTATAATGGGTCAGGCTGGTCGCGCCGGGCGGAGGTGCAAGCTGTGCCTGACCATTCTGATACATCTGAGACGCCGGAGCGCCAGTGGATGATGGCGTTTCCCGCTATCGCGTTCCTTTTCGTCGTTCTGTGTATCGTCGCCTTCTTGCATTCTCCGTACTTTGAGATCAGGCAGGTGCGCGTGAGCGGCGCCAACTACCTCTCAGAGTACGAGGTACTGCTGATCGCGGATATCCCGGAAAAGGCCAACGTGTTTCTCATCCCCACGAAGCGAATTGAGCAGAGGCTCGCCGCCACGCCCAGGATACGCAAGGCCCGCGTGGAGAGGGTCATCCCCGACACGCTCCAGATACGTCTGGAGGAGCGTACCACCGCGGTGTACATGCCATATGGAGGCTACTTCATCGATATCGACGAGTTCGGCTCTGCGATTGCTGTGTCAGAGGCGGTTACTGACCCGGATGTGCCTCTGCTTGTCGGGGTGGTTCCCACATACGTGGCCGTTGGCGAGCGCGTCAAGCCTGAAGCGCCTGTGGTTTGCGGGGCAGCGGTCGGGGCCGCTCTAGTAAGGCAGAGGATACCGAACCTGTCGGAGGTGGACGTGTCCTCCCCTCAAGACGTGGTGATAAGGACGTCCGATGGTATCCGCGTGCTGGCGGGCGGCTCGGAGGACATCGAGGAGCGCGTGCGTCTTCTCGATTCGATCTTGGCCTCAGTCAGGGAACGAGGAGTGCCGGTGGATTACATCGATGTCCGAGTGGAGGCCAAGCCCGTGACAAGGACGATGAGATAAACCGGCGGACGCAAGAGGGAAATGGACGGAGTTCTAGAATCATGCAACGATACGGCGACCCGGTTCGGCGCGGGCGGAGGGAGCTAGTTTGGGCAAGAGAGACATTAAAGTCGGGCTCGATATCGGATCGAGCAAGGTATGCGTGATCATATGCGAGCAACGCGACGACTCGTCCCTGGATGTGGTGGGCATGGGAGTCAGCCCGTCCGCGGGCCTCAGGCGCGGAGTGATCGTAGATATTGATTCCGCTGCGGCGGCCATATCCGATGCCGCTGCGCGGGCGGAGAACATGTCGGGCTGTGCTCTGGTTTCGGCGGTGGCCAGCGTGTCGGGAGCGCATGCAGCCACTACATACAGCAAGGGGATCGTGGCTGTGGGCAGGCCCGACAAGGAGATCGGCCAAGACGACGTGGAAAGGGTGCTCGACGCCTCCAGGGTGGTTGCGATTCCGCCGGATCGCGAGGTCATCCATGTGCTCCCGCGGGAGTTCGTGATAGACGGGTGCCGCGGCATCCGCCGCCCGGTGGGAATGTCGGGCATACGGCTTGAGGTTGAGACGTGCATAATCACCGGTTCGTCCACGTCTATTCAGAACGTGCGCCGCGCGGCGGCGCGCGTGGGGCTCGACATCGATCAGCTGGTTCTGCAACCCATCGCGGCTGCCGAGGCAGTGCTGACCGACTCCGAGAAGAACCTGGGCGCCCTGATGATCGATATCGGCGGCGCCACCACCGACATCGCGTTCTACCTCGACGGTACCTTGCAGCATACGGCGGTGATACCCGTGGGCGGAAGCCATATGACCAACGATGTTGCTCTGGTGCTGCGTCTGCCTGTGGGCTACGCCGAGGAGCTCAAGATCAAGTACGGCGCGGCCCGAGCCGATATGGTGGAACCCGAAGAGATGTGCGGAAACGACATGGGAGTGTCGCGCTATAAGCTGTGCCAGATAATCGAGGCGCGGGTGTACGAGATAATGGAGATGGTCAAAGCTGAAGTGGACGCTCGCGGCTTCGCCGGGCAACTGCCTGCGGGGATCGTAGTGACCGGCGCCGCCGCTCTCATGCGCGGAGTCGTTGAGGCGGCACAGGACGTGCTGAAACTGCCGTCGCGCCTGGGCGTTCCTACTGGGGTATCGGGCATGGCTGATGTCGTTGCAAGCCCTGCGTACGCCGCTGCTCTGGGTTTGGTGAAGTACGCGTGGGGCCAATCAGCCGCGGGGCCCGGGTCTGGCGGTCGGCGGCGAAGCGGATTCGCGGCGAACGTTCGCGACTGGTTCCGGGAGATATTCTCTGCATGAGGTGAGAGCTGCAAGGGGGATGCGAGGTGTTTGAACTAGAGGTTGAAGTCGATCACCTGGCCAGCATTAAGGTGGTAGGTGTAGGCGGAGGCGGCAGCAACGCCATAAACAGGATGATCAGCGCTGGGCTCCGAGGGGTCGAGTTCGTCGCCCTGAACACGGATGCCCAGGCTCTGAGCATGGCGGATGCTCCCAACAAGATACAGATCGGCGAGAAGCTCACCAAGGGGCTTGGCGCCGGAGCGAATCCCGAGATCGGCAAGAAGGCCGCCGAGGAGAGCCGCGAGCAGCTGGGGCAGGTGCTCGAAGGTGCCGACATGGTCTTCATCACCTGCGGGATGGGCGGGGGCACGGGCACGGGCGCCGCGCCCATCATTGCGGAGATCGCCAAGGAGCATGGGGCGCTTACAGTCGGCGTAGTGACCAAGCCGTTTGCTTTTGAGGGCAGGCGCCGAATGGCCCAGGCCGATCAGGGGATTTCCGCGCTTAAGGAAAAAGTCGACACGCTGATAGTCATTCCCAACGACCGTCTGCTGCAGGTAGTGGAGCGCAACACATCGATCCTGGAGGCGTTCCGAGTGGCAGACGATGTGCTGCGCCAGGGCGTTCAGGGCATCTCCGACCTGATCATCGTGCCGGGCCTGATCAACCTGGACTTCGCCGACGTCAGGACGATCATGACCGATGCGGGTTCGGCCCTGATGGGCATCGGTATCGCCTCAGGCGAGAACCGCGCTGCCGAAGCGGCTCGCACCGCCATATCCAGCCCATTGCTGGAGGCATCGATCGACGGGGCCAAGGGCGTCCTCATGAACATCACAGGCTCGTCCAACCTAGGGCTATTCGAAGTGAACGAAGCGGCCGAGATAGTATCGAGTTCGGCCGACTCCGATGCCCTCGTGATTTTCGGAGCCGTTATCGATGAATCCATGGGCGACGACCTCAAGGTCACCGTGATCGCTACGGGATTCGAAGCGGCGGCCCGTACCCAGGCTGTACCGGCGGGCGCGAGGCATCCCCAGCTAGATAGGGTTCAGATCAGGCCGCTGGGCGGCGGCGACGATCTGGATATCCCGCCTTTCCTAAGACGCGCTAAGTAAGGCCAGCGCTGCCGCTTTAACCGCATAATCCTGGCGCCGCACAGCGGCGCGCCGGCATCCGAGCAAGCCGGGCGCGCCGCATTTGCGTCTGGGGGTCGCCGGCTCTTTGCGCAATCCTTCGCGCCTCACGGAATCCTTCGCTCCAGCCATCGCCTGAAGCCGACACGTTTCGGAGTGAGGGGGTGCTACAGTGAATACAATTGCGTAGTAGGGGGTGCCGCAAGTGATCCTCATATATCTCGACTCCCTGCTGCTTGTGGCGGGCAGCACGTTCGCCCTTGACCTCGTCACTTTGTGGGCCGTGCGGCAGATCAGCGGCCGAGACGCGTCCGGGTGCAGGCTTGCGGCTGCGGCCGCATTCTCCACTGCAGTCTTCGTGACCTGGGTAGGCCTGGCGCAAGCGGGGCTGACCAACTTGAGGTCCGGCGCATCGCTTTTGGCCGCGGTCTTGGCGGCCGGCGGTTCAGTGATCTTCGTCTTTCCTGGGATGCCCCTGCGCTGCCTGGCCTCAGCGTTGTTCCACAGATACCTCCTGACTGCGCTGGCCGGAGGCGCGGCGACAGCCGCATACTCCGCCACCCGAGGAAGCCTGGCAGCCGCGTTCATCGCGGCCGTCGGAACAGTGGCCATGGCGGCCGAAGCAGGCTGGGGAGCAGTTCATCGCGGCATTCGCGATGGGCTGTTCGTGGTGCCTGTCCAGATCGATTTCGGCTCCGACCGCGTGTCGCTGCGGGCGCTCATCGACACCGGCAATCGCCTGCGCGACCCCGCATCCGGCAACCCCGTGATCATCGTGGAGTACGGCGCCATCGAATTCGCACTTCCTCGGGAGGTGAGGGGAGCTTTAGGCCAGTCCGGCGACGACTTTGCGGCGCGGGCCCGCGCAATCGCCGGTTCGGCCTGGTCATCGCGGTTCAGGGCCGTCCCGTACTCCTCCATAGGCCGGAAGCGAGGGATGATGGTGGGCTTCAGGCCCGACCAAGTACGTGTGGCGGACGGCAGGAGAACCGTCATTACATCGCGCGTTGTGGTATGCGTTCACACATCTGCACTCTGCCCGGGCGGAGACTACCGGGCGCTCGTCAACCCCGATATCCTGGCCGCCGCGTGAGTCCGCATAGGAGGCTTGCTCACATGGAGATAATCGAGAGAGCCCTCTGGATGATTCGACTTCTGCTCATAAGGATCCTGGGCAGGCTGGTCATCACGGAAGACGATTCCATCGGCTATGTGGGGAGTCATGAGACGCTTCCGGCGCCGCTTACCCCGGACGAGGAGGCTTGCCTGATTGGCCGGCTTGTGGACGGAGACGAGGACGTCCGGGCCGAACTGGTTGAGCGGAATCTGAGACTGGTCGTGTACATCGCTCGCAAGTTCGAAAGCACTGGAGTGGGCGTGGAAGACCTGGTGTCCATCGGCACTATCGGCCTGATCAAGGCGGTTAACACCTTCGATCCGGCCAAGCGGATCAAGCTTGCCACGTATGCGTCTAGGTGCATCGAAAACGAAATACTGATGCACCTTCGCAAGACCAACAGGATTCGCAGCGAGGTTTCGTTCGACGAACCGCTCAACATCGACTGGGACGGCAACGAGCTTCTCCTTTCTGATGTGTACGGAACCGACGACGACCTGATATACCAGGCTATCGAAGAGGAGGTAGACCGCGCCCTGCTCAACGAGGCTCTGGCTGGTCTGAGCGGCAGAGAGAAGCGGATCATGGAGTTGAGATTCGGCTTCCGCGATGGGGCCGAGAAGACGCAGAAAGAGGTAGCAGATCTGCTGGGAATCTCGCAATCATACATATCCAGACTGGAGAAGCGAATCCTGATCAAGCTGAGACACGAGATAGTCCGGGTCGAGTGATACTCCGCTTTGTCACAGCGCGTCCGCCTGAGGGAGACATCCCCCGGCCGGGCGCGTTTTGGCGTTGGCGCGCAATTCGCGCATATGGCGCAGAATAAACCTTGATCATCGGAGCAATACTCTTATTGCTGGGCTAGCGACTCGAAGTTCAGATTGTGGAGTTGTTCCGAAATGGCGCTGAACAAAGTAGAGATCTGCGGTGTCAATACCTCGAAACTCCCGGTGCTGTCGAGCGCCAAGATGCGTGAACTTCTGGAGGCAGTGCGCGACGGCGACGAGGAAGCCCGCGACAGGCTGATCTACAGCAACCTCCGGCTGGTGCTGTCGGTCATCCAACGCTTCACCAACAGAGGCGAGTACGTCGACGACCTCTTCCAGGTCGGGTGCATCGGCCTGATTAAGGCCATCGACAACTTCGACTTATCGCAGAACGTCAAGTTCTCCACATACGCCGTCCCCATGATCATCGGCGAAATCAGAAGGTATCTCAGGGACAATAACCCGATCCGAGTATCGCGTTCCCTGCGCGACATCGCCTACCGAGCCCTGCAGGTCCGCGACAGACTGGTCGCCGATGCTTCCCGAGAGCCGACCATAGGAGAAATCGCCGCCGCTATGGGAATGCCGCGCGAGGAGATCGTGTACGCCCTCGACGCGATACAAGAGCCAATATCCCTGTTCGAGCCGATATACCATGACGGCGGGGACCCAATCTACGTGATGGACCAGGTTTCGGACGATAAGAACCTCGACGCCAACTGGCTCGAAGGCATATCGATCAAAGAAGCCATGCTCAAACTGCCATCGCGGGAGCGACTGATCCTCCGTCTCCGGTTCTTCGAGGGCAGAACTCAGATGGAGGTGGCCGAGGAGATTGGGATCTCGCAGGCGCAAGTGTCCAGGTTGGAGAAGGCCGCCCTCAAACAGATGCGGACATCTATGTAGACGCGCTTACAGCCCATTGCGAAATGGATCGGGGAGGGAAGCAACATCAAACCGGATCTCGCCGTCAGGGTAATCACGTGCGCCGCTATACTAGCGTTGGCCTTCATCTGCCTGTCAGCGGCGGTCGCTCGCCCCTCTGGGGCGCGAGAGGATGCCGCGCCCGCCTACAACTCGTCCAACCTCATCCGGCTGCACGTTGTCGCGCCCGGGGACGATGCACAGAGCCAGCGGCTGAAATTGGCGGTGCGCGACACAGTGCTCGAAGAGACGGGCAAGCTCCTGCAATCGGCGGAGGATGTGCGCGATGCCGCTCGGATCCTCCGGGGCAACCTCTCGCACATAGAAACGTTGGCAAATGCGGCAGTCGCAAGGAGCGGCACTTCGTACCGAACGCGCGCTGGGTTGGGCATGTTCCCGTTCCCGAACGTCTCGTACGGCAGCGCCTCGCTTCCCGCCGGAGACTATCTCGCCCTGAAGGTAGAGATCGGCCCAGCTTTGGGTGCCAACTGGTGGTGCGTGCTGTTTCCGCCCCTATGCCCGGTGGACCTGGACAGAGCGCGCATCCTGGAAGTGGCGGCGGCTCCCCCGGGCAACCTCGATTCCCCGCGCGCGCCGATCCGCTCGGGCGGACGCCTGTTCACACTGGAGTTTGCGATGCATTGCAGCCCTTCCGCCGGTGCCTCCGCTCGGCGCGAGGCAGCGCTCTACCAAGCCGCAGTCAGCTCCCCGCGCCTGACCCTCGCCGCGTTCACCTGGGAACTCCCCGCCTGGGCCTGCCGCCTCCTGAAATGGCCCGAACTCCAACAAGCACGCAGCCGGTAACCTACCCTCTTGTTCATCACGCGACCTGCGAGCCTTCTCGCTTGGCTTCGCGCTGCCGGTTGCAGCCACCCACAGTTGCATTCATTGCTCTCCGGCACCCATCCGCCGCCTCCTGCATACAATGTGGAGGGCCATCTTCACCAGCAGGGGGTGCCATCATGATCCTCCGAGCTTCCGAACTCCGCGTGAAAGAAGTCGTCAGCGTCAACGACGGCAAGCGGCTAGGCTACATATTCGACCTCGAGATCGACATGGACACAGGCAAGATCGCCAGCTTCGTCATCCCCGGAGGCAGCAGGATTCTGGGCTTTCTGGGGCGTGGAGGCGAACTCGTCCTTGACTGGGAAGACATCAAGAAAGTCGGCAAAGACGTGGTTCTCGTTGACGATTCCCGTCTGCTGAACACCGGAAGCTACACACCAGGCTAACGAGTCGTTGGCGTTGGGGGCGCGAACCTGCGTCATTTTGCCCAGCCTTGACGCGAACCCTGTGTCAAATGACTCAGGCGGTTAACATAATGTTCACTGCGGCCCCCGAAATCCGGTCGCAGAAGGGCTCGTGCCGCGTGCGGGCCGCCGGCGCATAGAGGAGCGCCGCGGCCCGCCTCCCGTAGCTGGGGTTGCTGTGAGGGAGAAAGTGGTTTCGCGGCCCGGTCGTTCGTGGGGGGCGCGAACCTGCGTCATTTTG
>ENA-UOOH01000547-UOOH01000547.1-fermentation-metagenome-genome-assembly--contig:-NODE-547-length-42274-cov-6.151046_pt1 | contig 42274 bp, 31 predicted proteins | sample MGYA00245778_ERZ724025 | MGnify/ENA primary metagenome ERZ724025 (study PRJEB28704, sample SAMN03018313) | fermentation metagenome | biome: anthropogenic terrestrial biome; feature: soil; material...
CACACCTATGACTACCACTATCGATCAGAAGGCTATGGATATGGGTATGATGGGCGCTATGATGAGACATGCTGATATTCAGCATGCTAAGCCTTGCATGCCTATCGATGTTGCCAATGTCTTATTGTTCTTAGCTTCCGATGAAGCTCAGTGCATCAACGGTCAGAACGTTGTTACTGACTATGGTGCTGATCTCTAGAATCCTAGTTCAATAAGAAAAGCTGCCGATTTGAAGTAGTAAGTATCTGATTCGTTACCGTAATCAAGAGGAAGTTTCTCGCCAAGAGGGACTTCCTTTTTATAATCAAGTTTTATCTTCTTAAGCTCATGATTCTTCAGGTAAGAGACAGGTATTAGGTCTTCAGCGATATCAAGGTAAGAAGTGTTGTTAAGATGACCATTTAAATCGCATTCAGAAAACTTGGCTTCTATTTCAGTACGTTTATCTAAGGACTTAGGAACAATCGATAAGGGAAAGAACTGTTCTCTTCCATAAGAAAGGTCAGGAATATAAATTCCTTTCTTATCTGGTTCGATAATCTTTCTGGTCTTTTTATCAATCAAAGCCCACATAGCCGAGCAAGAGACTAGAAGATTTCCTTTTAAGTCATGAATGAAACACATTCTGGGAAAAACAGTAAACATCGTCTTACTTGGAAAAGTACTGACTTCAACAGTTTCATCATATCTAGGCATTCTTGTAATATCAATTTCTTGTTTGCCAACGACCCAAAGAAGACCTCTATCAAGAGTCTTGTCTTTAGTCATTCCTAAAGATTCTGTATGAGCGATAGAAATCTCCTGAAAGAACTTTAGAAGTGTGGAAGCCCTTAGTCTTTCAAAAGGGGTGACATGTTCAGTGAGGATCTTGATAGTAGTAGAAAAGTCTTTCATTTAGCTTTTTTAAGTTCACGCATGATTGAATCAACTACGTCCTTGACGGTCTTCATACGATCCCATTTCTTTTGAGGAACCGAAATATGAAACTCAGATTCAATCTTTACCATGACATAAATGAATTCCATTGAATCAACATTCATATCAGTATTGATAATAGAATCTTCATTAATATTCTGATCAGCTAGTTTAGGAACATAGGTTTTTACTAATTTGATAGTCCTTTTAATGACCTCTTCCCTTGAGGGCATTTGGATAGAATTGTTCATAAATGATCTCTCTTTCTTTACTTACGTATCTTAGCTAAAGCCCAGCGCTTAACTTTACCAGTTTGAGTTCTAGGCAAGGATTTAGAAGTAAAGACAATATCAGTGATTTGATGGCTTCTCTGATAATGGAGATTAAAGTCATAAACAACATCCTTAACCCAACTGTCAGGACTGGACTTTCCAATGTAAAGGACAACTTTTCCTTCACGAAGTCCAACCGCCAAGTCCTTACCAGGTAAGACTTTCATCAAAGCTTCTTCATACTCAGGACAGAATATTTTAGTTCCATCATCTAAAACTAATACATCATTTTTTCTACCAATGATTTCAAGTAAGCCATCTTTATCAATCTTTCCTAAATCACCTGAATGGAAGAAACCATCAATAATAGCTTTCTTAGTATCTTTTTCTTCTTTATAGTATCCTTCCATCAAACAAGTGGATGAAGAAATTAATACTTCATTATCAGGGGCAATCTTAATTACATCATCGGGGCAAATAGTCATCTTTAAGGGATTAGATCCTAATGATAAAGCCACACCAGAAGAAGTCTCTGTCAGTCCATAGCCGAAATGAACTTCAACACCACGTTTCTTCATAGCATTAAGAACAACGGCTGGGCAAACACCACCACCGACTAAAGCTAATCTAATCTCAGGATTAATAACTTGCTGATAAGAAGTTAGGAAAATGGCTTGCTGTGGAACAAGACTCACAGCCGTAGGATTGAAATAATGGAAGTCATCCATCATATAGGTCAATCCTCTGCTTAAAGCAACGGTAGCACCACAATTAAAAGCCCACAATAAGGAACAAACAAATCCATAGACATGATTTAGAGGAAGCAAACCTAAAAGTAAATCTTCTTGCTTTAAAGGCAGTAAAGCTGAGCCATTGTAACTAGAAGCACATAAAGACTGCTCAGTTAGAACTACTGCCTTATTTGAGGAAGTGGTTCCGGAAGTAAAGAACAATATTTTATCGGAATTTTCTTTTAATCCCTTAGTCAAATGAGTGCTAAGCTCATGAAGATAAGGACCATTGCCTATTAAATAGTCAACATCTGATTTTTCAATTTGGGAAATCAAATTAGCTTCTGAATCATAAGGATTAAGTAAAACAATCTGCTTGTGGTTTTTAGCTAAAGCAAAAATTGAAATTAAGGTATCAATAGAGCCATCAGGAAAAACACCAAAACAGGTTTTATCCTTGATTTTAGTATTATTGATTTTTTCAATTAACTCAGAATAAGTTAATTCTTTTTTAAATTTTCCGTCCGAAAAAATCAAAGCGGTATTATTAGGCTCTTGGTCAGTTAACATTCCTAAAAAAGTCTTATAGCGTTTAATTTGCATATTTCAATTATTTTAACCTTGATTTGTGCTAAGGTCAATTAATACCATAATTTTCATAAATTGTTTTGAAAGCACAAATGTAAGTGCTATCATAAAAAGGTTACAAGGGAGAACTATTATGGATAAAAACTTAAAAATTGCCATCATCGGTGGCGGTCCTGCTGGCTTAAGTGCTGCTATGTACTTAGAAAAGAAAGGCTACGACAATTATGTAGTCTTTGAAAAAAGTGATCACGTAGGTGGCAAATGCCATTCTCCTCATTACAATGGAAAAAGATATGAAATGGGCGCTATTATGGGTGTCCCTTCATATCATGCTGTCCATGATATTGAATTATTTGCTGGTGTCCAACACGATGGACCGGCTTTAAAACATGCTTATAAGAAAGCTAATGGTAAGAGAGATTACCAGTTTGATCCTAAACACATCATCCATATTCCTCATCTTCTCAAGGTAAAGAGTCAAGTCAAGAAATTCGGTGAGCTTCTTGAAACTAAATATAAGGGATATGACGTCACTGGCCATATCGGTGTGGCAAATGGTCATTATGATGGCTTTGCCTGCACTCCTGAAAGAGAACACATCTCTGGCGACAACCCTAACTTAAAAGATTTAAGTATGCCTTTCGATGATTTCCTAAAAAAGAATAACCTTCCTTTAGTCAAAGAGGTTTGGGTCCAGCCTTTTACTTCCTTTGGTTATGGCTACTTTGACGAGATTCCAACTGGCTACGTCCTTAAGTATCTTGATTTCACTACTACTCTTCAATTCGTTGGTGGACAAATCTGGACTTGGAAAGATGGTACCCAGTCTATTTATGAAGCCTTAAACAATAAACTAAAACATGCCGCCACTTTAAACTCTGATATCACCAAGATTGTCCGTAAAGACAATAAAGTCTATATTACCGTCAATGGCAAAGAAGAAGTCTTCGATAAACTGATTGTGACTGCTCCTTTACAGTACTTCCCTGAATATGCTGATTGCTCCGATGAAGAAAAGACTTTGTTCTCTAAGATTGATTACGAAAGATATGATACCGAAGCCTGCATCATTGAGAAAGACAAGTATCCGGATCAGTCCTACTATGTCATGGAGAACATGGAGCCCCAGAACTTAGGACACGTCATGATCTACTATCATAGATGGTTCAACGAACCTGATCAGCCAATCATCAATTATGTCTTACGCCATCGTAAAGGCGGAGAAGAACTTAATTATGATCAGTGCTGCGCCAATACTATTGATGATATGAAGAAGTTAGGCTGCCCTGTCAGAGAAGAAAACGGCAAGCCAATGATCATCAACAAAGGCAAGTGGTATTACTTCCCTCATGTCTATTCTGAAGATTATGCTGCTGGCTGGTATGATAAAGTCGAAGCCATGCAGGGCAAGAACAGTACCTTCTATGCCGGTGAAATCATGTCATTCGGTGATATGGATGAAACCGTTGAGTTCTCTCACGACTTAGTCGAAAGATACTTCTAATAGGAAAAAGAAAGCCTTGGAATTAATCCAAGGCTTTTTTTAATACTAATATAAGTTGCTAATTGAAAATATAATCTAATTTAGATTTTATCGTTCTTTTCGTCTTAAAGATGAACCTTATGGCAAATAGGACAGATAACATTACCTTTGTTATCAATTTTAGTAATATTCCGATAATACAATAATGACTCGACTTTTCTCGAATACACCCACTCCTCTTCCTTGTTATAAAGAGTTTTAGTGACTTCCTTAGGCTTAAGCATAGAGATGCCTGTAATGTAGTAAGGCTTATCAGTATCAGGACAGGTGGTTCTCTTAATAGTGGTTCGGCAACTATGGCACTCATATAAGCCTTCTTCAGCATTATAATGGAGCTTATCTTCACAGAAGGGACAGTCAGTAAATTTCCTGTCAGCATAAACCATTCCTTTTAAGAACAGCTGCTGAAGCCTTCTAAAGGAATCGACATTTTCTATTGATAGCCAGACAGTTTTTCTTTTATCATAGCTTTCTTCAAAAGGCGTAGCCACTATGTATTCATCGGCTGGATATTTCATCTTTAGTTCATCAATATTGACTTCAAGGTTAAAGCTTAATGAAGGGACAAGGATTATTCGATAGACGGTATCTTTAACAACCGATATCAGTAAAGCATCACCGCCAAGATTCTCCAGTCTGATTTTCCAGTTCTTAAAAGAGAATTTTGAATTCAATTCTTTCAGGTTCATCTTCTCATTATGATCAATTTCAAAATTAAAATGTCCTAAGCTGAATATTGCTAGAATCTGAATAAAGTAGAAATAGTTAACCTTCATCTCTGACAAATCATAAGTCTTATCTTCTTTTTCCTGAACAAGCTTGTTATCTAAAAGATACTTATAGGTCAAATAGACTTGATGATAATCTTTCTGCATCAAGAAAATATTGCTCTTCTTCAGTTCACTTCTCGAAGGGCGTTTAAGGTTTCTTTGATACACCGGACGGTTAAGTCTAGCTTGAAGAGCATCAATAATGCCACTACCTTGAGCATAAAGGTCTTTGGAGATTCCATAATATCTATTGAAGTCACGGATGTAGCCAGTATGGAGCTTACCTAAAGCCAAAAAATAATCGAGATGGTTAACTCGTTCAAGAAGATTGAATTCCATAGTTGAACTAGAATAGAAAAGATTCATCAAAGCTCTGATGTTCTTTCGGCAGTAGCTTAAAACTTCATCAATGAAGTCACAGAAGACCCGATTCTCATAGATGCTATAGTCGTCTTCGGAGAACAAAGTCAAAAGTCTTCTAGGCTTAATGCCTCGATCAGTGAAGTTATCAATATCATTGAGATGATTCCCTAAATACGAATAGGTGTTCTGATTGATTTTGTTGACGATTTCAACAGGTAATACATCGCTGGTATCCTTTAAGGAAATGATAGGCTTGGAAAAGATTCTTTTGATAGCAGGAAGGCAATCAGTAATCTTATCAAGTGTCATTTTAAAAGAAGCATAATTAAAATCAGGTTCAACAGAAAAAAGCGTCAAATCATGAACGGTATAGTAATCAAAATCGATATAGTTCATCTCCGGATGGGTATCAACAAATCTAGGGATATCCTTTAATACCGTCTTGAGATGAAAGTATTCCTCTTGGAACTCCTCCTTCAGCTTTTCAGCCATTATTAATCCTCATTAAGTTTGCTGATAAATTCAGCGCAGCGGTGAAGACCGATTTTTTCAAAGGACTGAACTAAGTCAGCCTTATTCTCAATAGTCTTAAGCTCAAGTTTAGCTACAACCTTGCTGAGAAGAATTGTTTCAACTGCTTCTTTCTCGACATCTTTATCCGGGAAACAAGCAGTATAGATATCGACAAAGTCTTCAATCTGGTTGAGAATACGGTTACCAAAGGAAATATTGTAAGGTGAAAGAAGTTCTTCAGTGCTCTTGATCAAATCACTCTTCTCGGCATCAAAAGTGCCTTGCTTCTTAGCAGTGGCAAAAAGAGTATGTAAGCTATCGTAGTCGTAAAACTTCTTAGGTATCGGATCAGAATAGTCTTTAACCTTAGGAGCACGTCGATCAAAGTTCATCGTATGAGCACGGTCATAAACCTTATCGGAAATAACAAACGTTGATTCATCACGGTTAGCAGTACCAATAAACCAAACATTAGTCGGTACTTTTAGGGTATGACCCTCTTCCAAGGCCAAGTAAGAAGATTCCTGACCGCCTTTAGTCTTCTTTAGTTCAACATTTAGAAGCTTAATCTCACGTTTATCTTCTTCGTTTTCCATCAAAGAAAGGAAATCAGAGAAATAGTATTCAATTCGTGACAAGTTCATTTCATCAAGGACAATAAAAGTAGGAATATCCTTGTTTAATGCCGACTTATATAAAGCCTGAGTAAACTTCTTAGGAGTATACATATTAGAAAATTCATTATAGTAGCCTAATAATTCATTCTTATCCTTCCAAGAAGACTCAACCTCAATCAATTCGCAGTTGCCATAAATAGCTTCAGCAAAAATCTTTGGAAGCGAAGTCTTACCAGTACCAGACATACCTTGAAGAATACTAAGCCTGCAAGCCCCTAAGCCGGAGACAAATGTTGCAATGGTCTGTGGAGTATAAGATAGATGCAATCTGCTATCTTTAGCATAATCGACTACAAAATTAACTAAGCCATTGAGAGAAATATCTTGAGCCAAAGACTTTTGCCTAACAGCTAAATCATTCTTATAGTCATTCTCTTTAGCATCAATCTCACTGAAAGCCGGGCAAGGATCAAAGTCAGGTAAATTAGTTGAAGAAGGCAATCCTCCTCCAACACTAGCGGAACCGCTATTGCTCTTAGACTCATTAGAAAGAGCAGGTTCTTTCTTAAATTTACCAAGTCCCTCATCCTTATCAAGAGCACTTCTAATCAGCATCAGAACTAAAATCAGAACATCGGCAATTAAAGCATAAATAGCTTCTGTCTGAATCTTATATTCATAACTGACATCATAAGAGACATTATATAAAGCAAGTAAAGTCTTTAAGTTGTCCTTATTGATTTCCTGAGCGATAGTAAAGTAAAGGCCTGAAATTCCCAGCATGAAAACAAAAAGGATATTGGCATAAACAGTAGCTTTTGCTACCTTAGAGAAATTCTTATAGCGAGTAAAGTAACTGGCAAGAGTCCAAATCAAGCTGACAAAAGAAACTAAAACCATAACAACTAGATAAAAAGCCAAAACCTGATATCCTGAGCCTAGAGTCTGATAGTCTTGAAGTAGCTTAATTCCAGTCAAAGAGACATTGATAGTCGTACCGCCATAAACGACCGTTACTTTTATGATATTAAGCAAAAGAGAAGCAAAGGTGATAACTGTAAAGACAATAGCAAAGATAAGAGGTTCAACCTTCAAAGACTTCTTTTCCTTAGTTACTTCGACATTACCAGACCTGACATCATATAGTCCTTTAAATATTGAGAATATTAAGAAACAAACAGCCTGAGCAATCAAAGGAATATAAGAAATGGTAGAAGTAGTAGAACCATTCTTTGATACATAGAAACTAGTAAGGAATCCCATTAAGAAGAAAGCAATCGCACTAATCAAGTCAAAAGCAATCAAAGTCTGGATCTTTGAGACAAAAGAATTCTTGTTGCTGAAAAAAGAAGAAATAGAGCCTGTGAAATAAAGAAGACTTCCCAGTAGCATCACAAAGCAAATAATAAAGTAGACAATATCCTGGGTCTCATAATTTTCGGATGAAATAAGAACATTGAATAAAATAACATTTCCGCTTATGTCAGTATAAATAGGGATAATAAACATTAGGAAAGAAAGAAGTGTAGAGATGATTCCAATTATTAGGGTGCAAATAACTAAACCCTTAGTCTTAGTAGAAACTGGCTTATTAGATTCAGCAGTACTAGAAGGCTCAGCTAAAGCAGCATTCTTCTTCAATAAAGCTTTTCTCCAAGCAAAGAAGCCAAAGCCAATTAAAAGAATTAAAAGATTAACCACGCAAAGAATTAAAGTAGAAGACGAAAGAACTTTATAGATTACTCTAAAAGCGCCAAAAGCAATCTGGTAAGCAGCTAAGAAAATAAACGAGATAGTAAATCCAAAGTTGTTTTTCTTAATAAAGCTGATAATTGCAAGTAAAGGAGGAAGCAAGCAGGCAAAATAGCAAATGATTAGAATCAAAGAAAAGGCATAGACTTCATCATTATAGGAATAATTCCTTTTTGCCAAATCCCAAAGGTTATATTCAGAGGCTACCGCAAGGCCCTGCTTAGAAGCTATCAAATCGATAATAAGGACAGCAACAAAACTAACAATGATTCCTAGTGCAATAAACTGTGACTTAGCCCAAAATGATTTCTGCTTTTTTTCAGTTTTCATAGTAATGCCTTTCACTTTCTATATCTTTAAAAATAACTTACTTTAAAATGTAAAAAACGTAGCTATTAGAAGTAATATAACAAAGCAATAATAGTCCAAGCAATGTGTAATTTCAATGATATTCTATTTAGGTTATGCTCTTTTAGAAATTCTTTAAACTAAAAGAAAAAGATATTAGAAAAATGTATAATAGCTTTTCATTCCACAGTAAAAAATTTCTGGAATTCATCTAAATTGGTAGTCTTAACCTGACCTTTATAGGTGTTAAGACCAATAATATCATTAGTCTTATCAGTATTAATAAAATCCCTCATAATAACGTTGGTTAAAGATAGATTAGAAGAATTCTTCAAGCTGACTATATAGTCATGCATATTACCTTGATGCTTATTTTCTTTAGACCAAGGTCCAAAAATCAATTGACCATCAGTAAGCTGTCCTTGAAGGACAAAGATTCCTTTATATTTCTCAATTGAAATCTTATTTTTTATATTGTCGTAGTAAAAAGGTAAGCCTTTTTCAATATATTCACTGGAACTGCTCTTGTTGTAAGAAGAAACATAACAGGAATTCAAAGACATACCGCTTTTAGTGCATTCATCATTGTTTCTAGCAAAAATATAAGTTTCCGATACTAAATCAGAATCATCCCCAAAGAAAACAACGCATTTTCCTCTAACCTCTTTTAATGTCAAAGAAGAGATATAAGCTAAGTCACTGAGTGTTGTCTTATTCTCAACTAGCAGATTATTTTTATATAGGGAAGAATAGACAAAGCTTTTAACATCACCAGCTGACCCATTTTTGAAATGCTGGAAATCTAATAGCAAAGTCTCGCTAGGATGAGCAACAATGAAGCTTTTAATATCACTCAGTATAGGTAAAAAGTCGACACCGTTAGAAGAAGAATGATACATCACATACTGATTGTCTTTCTTCTTGTTGACCCTTAAATCAAAATATCTTACACCACTTTCTAATTGCTGTTTTATCGTATCAGTCTGAGTCTCACTGACCCACTTCATATTGATAGTCCCTGAATCATGAGATCCAGGAATAATTGTATTGCTTAAAAGAGTATCATCAGAAAGATACTGCATCCAGTTGCTATATTTGGTATCAGCTTTTACATACTCTTCTTTGCAGGTGCCGTTCAAGGCTAAAACACCAGCAAAAGTCCCTAAAGCCACTAGAACACCTAAGCAAACAGACAGAGTTACTTTAATTCCTTTTTTCATGATAATAAAATTATAACATGAAGAATCGATTATTTTTTACTTCAATGGTATTTATATCGCTAAAGAGACATCTATGACTCATAATAATAACGACAATAATGATAAGCCAAAGCTTAGAAAAAGCGCTAAAGAAAAAAACTTTGAAAACATAGTCTTTATAATTTACTTTGTTGATAACCATAAACTAAAGACTGCTCGAAATGTGGTGAAGCCGATGAGACTGATTAAAGTCCTACTGTAAATACAACAATCAGCTTAATAAACTAAACCAAAGAAATAAAAAAGGATTGCCTCTTTCAAAGCAATCCTTTTTGAGTCCTAGTTATTAGGCGTTCTTAGTGATATTAATCGAAACAGCATTATCAGCATCAGGATAACCAATAACTAGAGTATAGGTATCTCCTTTGTATTTGACATGCCCATCTTCAGTATAGGTAGCATCTTTAGTGTAGCCGGCTTTTTCAACAATAGCTATGTACTGATCAAGCGTCTGGCCTTCACCTAAAACGTTAGTCATTGAAATAATTCCCGTATCTTCATCCTTGCTAACAGCCCACTCATCACTAATACTATGAATGAAAGGAATCTTTTCATAGTTTTCTTTAGTCCCAAAAGCTAAAAGCAAGCTAGTTTCAAGAGAATTATCCGTAACAAACTCTTCATCCCAGGAAGAAGCATAGTGAATAGAAGTTAAGTCAGTAGCAATGGATGCTGTTCCGATTTCAGTGATGGTACCAGTAACACTACCGGTTTCAAAGCCCATATCTAAGGAATCATAATAATAAGTAAAGGAGGAAATATTGCCATCAGCACCTAAAGCGATTGATAAACCATCATTGATGCTGCAATAAGCATCTCCTCTTCCGGTATTGCAATCAAGCTGATAGGCTAAGCCATCAACTAGACCAACATTATCAAGAATATAAGTATTGGGATCAGTAGAAGAGACTGTGAAGAGATAAGGCGAGAAATTAAAGGTCGGCAAGTAAGATGTGCCAGTATCCGAGACATCGCCTTCCTCGGCTTCGTTTTTAGTGACGCCTTCTATGATAGCCTGATCAGTTCCATTGATATTAGCAATCACATATTGTTTAGTTTCCGTATCTCCTATAGCCCAACCCTCGACTTTGGTTTTAGTGATGGTTTCACCAGTTTCATCATTCGTTTCAGAATAAGTTAGTGATCTTTCAGCAGCCTTTTTCTTCCTATCGATAGTATAAATGCCATGGTTTTGGATATCTTCTTCGTTATCCATCTTTTCTTTATAGTTGACTTTATAATTATTGGTCTGGATCTTAGTTAAAGCTGTACTTAGTTTTGACAAGGAAGAAGATTCTTCGTGAGGGGAGAGGGTTTCAGCAACGGCGGTATTCTTTTCCGAAAAGACAATATTGAAATCATAATAAGAACTTTCGCCATTATCATCTTCAGTCGCCTTAGACTTAATAGTTATAGAAGAGATTTCATTATTAGTGACATTAAGGGTAAAGGTATCAAAACCGTTAACTGAATGCCCGGTGATAACAGCCATGAAGACAGTAAGGTTATCATAAGAATCAAGAAGCTTATAGGTGGCACCTTTATCATTAGTTCCAAAGTACTTGCAAGAAAGATAGTTAAAAACGGAGGGACTATAGTAGCCATCATAGGGATTAGTAGTCTGACTTGAGGTTATTTTATTATCAAACCCAATCTGATTAAGATAGGCATAGGAATCAGCTCCGCAGGTTAAAGAAAGGAAGCCAAATTCAACATCAGAAATGGAGAGGCGGCTAGAATAAGCAGAGCTAGTAATTACTGTAGTAACAACACCATTGGTAGTCTTGTCTCCTAAATGGTAGGAAATATTAGAAGTAGCTTTAATATTATGTCTTAAAGTTCCAACTAAAGTATCCGTTAGATAAGAGTCATAAGCAATCGAAGGCACATAAGAAGAAGCATAGTTTTCAGCTAATTCATTAACAGTAGTGCCGACCTCAGAGATAGTGAAATAAATGTCAGTAGAAGTAATACCTAAAGTAGGATCGGCTGCCTTCATAACAGAAGGGTTACCAGTGTTGATAACATTATCATCATCTCCGCCGGTATCGGAATTCAGGTTTCTTAAAACAATAGTCAAAGTAGAACCATCATCGGAAAGATTCATATCTACTGAAGTCATGCCATCAGCATACTCAGCTAGCCTTCCACTCATTCCCATGAAGCAGGACTTGGTATCAGCATCTTTAGAAGTGAAATAGCCAGCCTCAGTCTCCGTAAATCCTAAAGAATCGAACTGAGTAGAGGCATAATCATAGTCAGTAACATAGATATTCGATGATTCGTAATTAGGCTTATAAGCATTTTTAACAATGGCATCATTCTCTACAGAATAAGAATAGACTCGATCTTTAAGCTGAATATACCCGCTATTCTGATAATCTGACCAGAAGGCGTTAGCCGTATAACGGTCTTTTGGGCCTTCTCCATATTCAGAATCAAAGATAGTGAAGTTATTATCGGTAGAACAAGAAGAGAAAATATCATTAATCTTTTCTATTCGGTTTTCGGTTTAGACGTAGTATAAGAAGAAATCTGAGTTGATGAAGAAGTTGAGCTCACTGATGGTGATGATGAATTAGAAGGAGTCGAAGAGCTGGTCTTAGTACAAGAACCTAAAACAGCAATAGAAACTATCAAAGATAGTGAGAGAATAATCTTTTTATGCATAAAAGCCCCTTTCGATATGTAATAAAAATCTTATCACGAAAGTAAGACTTTTAAAAGGAATGTGTCAAATCTTAAGGACAGCTTAAAAAATATTTATTGTTTTTTATCTATTTAAAATAACCTGGTTTTTCATCATTTTTGAATTTTTCTTTATTTTTTTGTATAAAAAAAGCACCTAGAATTTTTTATTTTTCTAAGGTCTTTACAATTGTCTAGTGCAGAACTAGCTGTCGAATAGTTATTATAGTATAATTATTTGAGCCAAACAGAAGAGGGACTCAACAATGGATAAAAAAATCCGAATTATTGAAATTAAAGAAAGCGTCTTTGCTAAAAACAACATCGATGCTAATGCTTTGAGAAAATCATTAAAGGAAAAGAAAACTTTTTTGATGAACGTCATGTCATCACCGGGAAGTGGAAAGACTACTCTCCTAAATGCCTTAATCAACCAGTTAAAAGCTAAACTCAAAATTGGTGTCATGGAAGCAGATATTGACAGTGATGTCGATGCAAGAAGCATCATGGAGAATACCGGAGTAGAAGCCATCCAGCTTCATACTGGCGGAATGTGCCATCTCGATGCTGAAATGACTAAGCAAGGATTAGACAATATTGAAACCAAAGGCCTAGATCTAATCTTCCTAGAGAATGTTGGTAATCTTGTTTGCCCGGCTGAGTTTGATACCGGTGCCAGCATGAATATGACGATACTGTCAGTCCCTGAAGGGGATGATAAGCCGTTAAAGTATCCACTTATGTATCAGGTTTGCAACTTAGTTGTTGTCTCCAAAATAGATACTTTACCCGTCTTTGACTTCAACAAGAAGAAAGTTGAAGAGAATATCCATCGCCGCAATCCAAAAGCTAAGATTATGTATGTCTCAGCTAAGACAAAAGAAGGAATCAGTGATTTAGCAGAATATATCTATCAGCAAGTCAGAAACTGGCAAGGAGAATAACATATGCCTGAAATGTCAAAAGCCTACACTCCTAAATACATGGGAGATAAGAATCCGGATAAGAAAATCTTAAAGCTTGGTCAGAAAATCACTGACCGTATCGGCCACAAAGTAACATCTGATGATCCTGAATACTGGGGACTTAAATGTGTTACCACTGATGATATGGCTGATATTGCTTTAGCCATGAAAGTCAGGACTCCTTATACTTTTGAGCAACTTTGCAAAAAGAACAAGGATAAGACACCTGAACAGATTCAAAAGCTATTGGATCAGATGTCCTACATTGGCTTATTGGAGTACAACTATGGTGACCACTACGATGATAATGGCCCGATTAAGGGTGCACCTCATACCCGCTACTATGTTTTACCTTTATTTGTTCCAGGCTCTGCTGAATTCACCAACATGCGTAAGGAAGCAATTGATGCCCATCCTGAATTACCGGCTTTCTTTGAGAGAATGACCTTCTTGCCGCTTGAGAAGATTACACACATGGTTCCTATGGGCGGTGCCGGTATCGGTATGCATGTCATCCCGGTCGAAAAAGCTATCAAGATGGAGAACACCTCCATTGATATCGAACATATTTCCTATTGGTTAAAGAAATATGCCGGACATATTTCTGCTGGTATCTGCTCCTGCCGTTATGGAAGAGCCAAGCAAGGAGAAGGCTGCGGAGATAGCTGCGAAGATTGGTGTCTAGGACTTGGAGATATGGCCGACTACTGCGTTGAAACCAAAAAAGGCCACTATGTAACTTATGATGAAGCCATGGCTATCTTAAAGAGAGCTGAGGATAACGGCTTTGTCCATCAGATTACTAACATCGATGGAAAGAACAAGATTTTTGCTATCTGCAACTGCGATATCAATATCTGCAACGCTTTAAGAACTTCTCAGTTATTCAATACTCCTAATATGTCCCGTTCCTCCTATGTGGCTAAAGTTGATCCGAAGAACTGTGTAGCCTGCGGAAGATGTGTTGAATACTGCCCTGCAGGTGCTGTCAAATTAGGTCAGAAACTTTGCACGAAGAATGGTCCTATCAATTATCCTAAACATGAATTACCTGATAACCTCCATTGGGGAGTTGATAAATGGACTGAAGATTACCGTGACAAGAACAGAATCAACTGTTATGAAACTGGTACATCACCTTGTAAAGCAGCTTGCCCAGCCCATATTGCTGTCCAAGGTTATTTGAAGTTAGCCGCTCAAGGAAAATACCAGGATGCTTTAGCTTTAATCAAGTTAGAGAATCCGCTTCCTGCTATCTGTGGACGTGTCTGCAACCGTAAATGCGAAGATGCCTGCACTAGAGGCAAATTCGATAGTCCAGTCGCTATCGATGCCGTCAAAAAGTTTATTGCCGATAAGGATCTTGATGCTAAGACCCGCTTCATTCCAACTCCGGTCATCGCTTCTAATGTTGGCAAATGGAAAGAAAAGATTGCTATCATCGGCGCTGGCCCGGCTGGCTTAAGCTGTGCCTATTATCTAGCTATGCAAGGATATGAGCCTACCATCTTTGAAAAGGCTCAACAACCTGGCGGTATGTTAAGATACGGAATTCCTTCATACAAATTAGAAAAGAATGTCATTGATGCTGAAATTGAAGTAATCAAGGCTATTGGTGTCACCATCAAATGTGGAGTAGAAGTCGGAAAAGACATTACTATTGATCAGTTAAGAAAAGAAGGCTATAAGGCTTTCTATATCGCTATTGGCTGCCAAGGTGGCAAACTTCCTAATATCCCTGGTCAGGACGGAAAGAATGTCTTTACAGCTGTTGACTTCTTAAGAGAGATTCAGGAAGACAAGGCTCCTAAGTTCAATGGACCTGTTGTTGTCATCGGTGGCGGTAATGTCGCTATTGATGCTGCTAGAAGTTCCACTCGTCTTGGCGCCACTAAAGTCTCTATGTTCTGTCTTGAAAGCCGTGACATTATGCCTGCCACTAAGCAGGAAATCAGAGAAGCAGAAGAAGAGCATGTTGAAGTCAATTGTTCTTATGCTCCTAAAGAAGTGCTTCTTGATGAAAACAAGAATGTTAAGGGCATTGTCGTTATGAAATGTCTTCGTGTATTTGATGAAAACCATCACTTTGCACCTCAGTACGATGAAAATGATACCAAGACCATTGACTGCACTGCCGTCATCTTCTCTATCGGTCAGGCTATTGTCTGGAATGACTTACTTAAAGGAACTAAGGTTGAGTTCAATAGAGCTCATGGCCCGGTTGCCGATAAGGTTTCTTATCAGACTAAAGAGCCTGATATCTTCGTGGGCGGAGATGTCTACACCGGTCCTAAGTTTGCAATTGACGCTATCGCTGAAGGTAAGGAAGCTAGTGTCTCTATTCATCGTTTTGTAAGACCTGGTGCTTCAATGACTATTGGCAGAAACCTCAGAGAATTCATTCCGCTTGATAAGGATAACATTGCTGATATTTCTTACGATAAGGCTGGAAGACAAGAAGCCGGAATGGATGAATCAGTTGACTATCATCATACTTTCCAAGATGCCCATAAGACTTTAACTGAGGAACAGGTCAAGATTGAAACTGCCCGCTGCTTAGGCTGCGGTGCCTCAGTCGTTGATGAGAATAAGTGTATCGGCTGCGGTATCTGCACCACTAAGTGCAACTTCGATGCTATCCATCTCTTCAGAGTCCATCCGGAAGCTAGCACCATGTATAAGGCCGAGGATAAGATGAAAGCTATTCTTCCTTATATGGTTAAACGTGCCTTCAAGGTTACCTTTGGTAAGAAGACTCCGGCTGAAAAGGTCTCCGAGAAGCAGCATAAGGCTTATAAGAAGGCTAGTAAGAAAGCGAAGAAAGCCAGCAAAAATGCATGAGTTAGGCGTTGCCTTTGAAATCATCAAAACCATTGAAGACTTTGCTAAAGACAAGGACATTACTAAAGTCACTAAGACCGTCCTAGAAATCGGAGAAGTCTCTTCTATTGTTACTTCTTATTTTGAAGATGTCTGGAAATGGGCCTGCTCAAAAAGCAAGATCATGACTGGCTCTAAACTTCAAATCATTCCCATCAAAGCCATCACTATCTGTGAGGACTGCGGCAAGACTTACGATACTATCAAGTATGGTAAAATCTGCCCTTTCTGCAAGAGCGAACATACTCATCTTCTTCAAGGCAATGAGATGAACATCAAAGAAATCCAAGTCGAATAAGTTCTGCATTAAGTGAACAAAGCCAAGTGAATTTATCACTTGGCTTTTTGCTTTGTTATTGACTACTATCTTAATTTTAAGGATGAATCAGTCAACAAGTTAGCAATTATAATACAAAAGCTAACTTTTTGTATTATTTTACTATGTTTTTTTTCTATTACTATCTATAATTCAAAAAGAAAGGTAAAATTCAAAAAATGAAAGATTTATTGTTGATGAGAGCTCCTCTTAAGTACATCCAAGGAAAAGGAGCTTTAGAACATTTCTATGAGAACTGCAAGTTCTTCGGAGATCATTTCCTTTTTGTTTGCTCCCACTCGGCTTATGAAGCTACCCATGATGAGATTGAGAAATCCTTTGAAGGTAGTAAGACTATTAGAAGATATGAAATCTTCAGTGGCATCTCCTCAGTCGGAGAAATCAAGAAGATGGAAGAGATTGTCAAGAAAGACCATATCGATGTTGTTATCGGAGTCGGTGGAGGCAGTGCTATTGATACTGCTAAAGCCACAGCTTTCTATACTAATAAGAGAATAGCCATCATTCCGACTGTCGTTGCAACTGATGCCCCCTGCACCGGATTAAGCGTCATCTACAATGATGATCATTCCTTCAACTCTTATCTTTTCTATCCTAATAACCCGGATTTAGTCATTGTTGACAGTGGTGTTATTGCTAATGCTCCTACTAAGTTCTTAGTGGCTGGCATGGGTGATGCTTTAGGAACCTATTTTGAAGCTAGAGCTTCCTATAAGACCCATTCTTTATCATTAGAAATGGGTGGAATTACCCTTTCTTCTTTAGCTTTATGTGAGCTTTGCTACAAGACTCTCCTTAAAGACGGTGTCAAAGCTATGATTTCTAACGATAACCATTTGGTCACTCCTGAACTTGATTCCATCATTGAAGCTAACGTCTATCTCAGCGGTGTTGGCGCCGATAACGGCGGTTTATGTGTCGCTCATTCTTTCTACAATGGTGTTACTTCTCTCCATAAGAAGACCGCTATGCACGGAAACTGTGTTGCTTATGGCACTTTAGTCCAGCTTTTATTAGAAGATAGCCCGGTTGAGGAATATAACCAAGTCAGAGACTTCGTCTATTCAGTCGGACTTCCTCTCACTCTTGAAGACCTTGGCTGCACCAAAGACGATGCCATGAACATTGCCTTAGCAAGCTGCGTCAAAGGCGAATCTATTCACTCCTTATCCGGAGACTGCAAGCCTGAAGAATTAAGAGATGCTATCCTTCTTCAGGATGCCTTAGGACATAAGTTCCTTAATAAGTAGATTCAGAAATCTTAGTTTTTATACTAAAAAAGCACCTTCACTGCGAAGGTGCTTTTACTTTTGACTTAAAGTCTAGCCCTTGGTAACAGGAGTAGTTTCAGAAGTGACTTCCGGATACTGTTCACGATGAGCATCGTAAGTAGTATGGAGAAGCTTCTCAGCAAGAGGTGAGCCAGGGCGTTTAAGGTAATCAGCATAGAGTTTCTGAATATCAGGATTCAAATGACTTCTTCTAATCGGTTTGCCTTTATCTTCGTCATAAAGGACCTGAGCACGCTTAGAAGCATAAGTGTACCAAATATCGGTATCTTCATTAGGTAAGAAGACAGGGAAGACATAAGGTTGACCGCCGCCGTTAATACAGCCGCCTGGGCATCCCATAACTTCGATGAAATCGTATTTGCAGGTTCCATCCTTGATCTGATCAAGAAGAATCTTGGCATTCTTCATACCAGAGCAGATAGCAATATTGATAGTCGTTCCGCTGATAGAGAGGGAAGCATCCTTGATTCCAGCTAAGCCACGGCAAGGCTGGAAGACAATAGGTTCCATCTCCTCATTAGTCAGAATATGGTAAGCCGTTCTGATAGCAGCTTCCATAACACCGCCAGTGACACCAAAGATGACACCAGCACCGGTGTTCTCACCGATGAAATCATGATCAAAGTCCTCATTAGGAAGACGAGACCAGACAAGACCGGATCTTCTGATGAGCTGACCTAATTCACGGGTAGTTAAGACAACATCGATATCTTCGATGCCATCAACCTGTTCTTCCTTACGGGCACGCTCATACTTCTTAGCAGTGCAAGGAACAACAGAGACAACACAGATCTTACTTCTATCGATATTATGCTTTTCAGCATAGTAGGACTTGATAATAGCTCCCATCATCTGCTGCGGAGATTTGCAAGATGAAAGATGCGGTAAGAGTGAAGGATAGTAAAGCTCAATATAGTTAATCCAGCCCGGAGAGCAGGAAGTAATCATCGGATTAGCAGAATGAGAAGAGAATCTCTTAACAAATTCGGTAGCTTCTTCCATGATGGTTAAATCAGCGCCGAAGTTGTTATCAAAGACACGATAGAATCCAAGACGATGCAAAGCAGAAGCTAATTTTCCCGTGCAGTTAGTGCCAACTTTATCACCAAACTCCTCACCGATAGATGCTCTAACGGCCGGAGCGACAATGCAGATGACAGTCTTCTGATCAGCAAAAGCCTGATCAAGCTTAGGAATATCGTTATGCTCCATCAAAGCGCCAGTGGGGCAAACTAAAGTGCATTGTCCGCACTGAATGCAAGGAACAGTAGCAAAAGATCTATTGGCAACCGGACCAACAATGGTCTTGAAGCCACGGTTTTCAAATCCTAAGATACCAATTCCCTGAGCCTGTTTGCAGGCTTCGATACATCTACCGCAAAGAATGCATTTAGAAGTATCACGGACAATACCAGGAGCAATTTCATCTAAAGTAGTAGGAGTCTTGCTTCCAACATACATCTCTGGACGGGCACCGACTTCTCTAGCAGCTTCTAATAACTCACAGTGTCCATTCTTACGGCAAGACTGGCAGTTGTAGTAGTGATTAGAAAGTAAGAGTTCAACAGAAGTTCTTCTAGCAGCAACAGCTGCGGGATCATTGATAGAGATATGAAGTCCATCTCTAACAGGGTAAGCACAGCTAGGAATCAGTCTTCTTTCACCATCAACGTGAACGAGACAGACACGGCAGGAAGCTAAAGAGCAAGCATGGTCTCTCCAGTTGCAAAGGTTAGGAATATTGAAACCGCAAGTCTTAGCAGCCTCAAGAATAGAAAGTCCTTCATCAACTAAATAAGGACGGTTCTCAATATAGATTGTAATTTTCTTTGGCATTTTGATTACTCCTTGTAAATAGCATTAAAGTGGCAGCCTGCCATACAGGTACCGCACTTGATGCACTTCTTCTCATCAATGACAAAGGCTTCTTTGCCGACCACACCAGTAATAGCACCAACAGGGCAATTACGTGCACAAAGAGAGCATTTACGGCATTTGTTCGGATCAATATGATAGGAGATGAGTTTCTTGCAGACGCCGGCATCGCACTTCTTGTCGACAATATGTCTGATGTAGACATCATGGAACTTAGAAAGAGTAGAGAGAATCGGGTTAGCAGCCGTCTGGCCTAAGCCGCAAAGAGCACCAACCTTGATAGACTGAGACAAAGCCTCAAGCTTGTCTAAGTCTTCCATGGTTCCTTTACCATCAGTAATACGAGTCATAATCTCTAAGAGTCTCTTAGTACCGATACGGCACTGAGAGCATTTACCACAGGATTCATCGCAGATGAACTGCATATAGAACTTAGCGACATCAACCATGCAGTTATCTTCATCCATGACAATAGCACCGCCAGAACCCATCATTGAGCCATGGGCGATTAAAGAATCATAATCAATCGGGACATCAAGTTCATCGGTAGTTAAACAACCGCCAGAAGGACCACCAGTCTGAATAGCTTGGAACTTCTTATCGTTCTGGATACCACCGCCGATATCAAAAATCAAAGTTCTTAAGGTAGTTCCCATCGGAACTTCGACAAGTCCGACATTCTTGACCTTGCCACCTAAAGCAAAGACCTTAGTGCCCTTAGACTTCTCAGTACCGATCTTAGCGTATTCTTCAGGTCCGACACGGACAATATAAGGAACGTTAGCTAAAGTCTCAACGTTGTTGATGACAGTAGGTTTGCCCCAAAGACCTGAAATAGCCGGGAACGGAGGCTTAGGTCTAGGCATACCACGCTTACCTTCAATGGAGTTAAGCAAAGCCGTCTCTTCACCGCAGACAAAGGCGCCGGCACCATATCGAAGTCCGATACGGAAGCTGAAACCAGTTCCTAAGATATTGTCACCTAATAACCCACACTTTTCCATCTCGTCTAAGCAGATCTTGATTCTCTGGCAGGCAATAGGATACTCAGCACGGATATAGAAGTATCCTTGCTTAGCGCCGATAGCATAACCAGCAATCATCATACCTTCGATGACACTGACAGGGTTGCCTTCAAGAATAGAACGATCCATAAAGGCACCAGGATCGCCTTCATCACCATTGCAGATGATGTACTTAGTATCATTGACCTGATTTAAAGCAAACTGCCACTTTCTTCCAGTAGGGAAGCCGGCACCGCCTCTTCCTCTTAAGCCAGAAGCAGAGATTAAATCAATAACTTCCTGCTGCTTCATACCTAAGACTTTCTTTAAAGCCTTGAAGGCTTCAAAGCCGATAGCTTCATCTAAGTCTTCAGGATTAATCATTCCGCAGCCGTGTAAGGCAATACGGACCTGCTTCTTATAGAAGTTGATATCATCCTGTTTAGTGATCTTCTTATGAGTGTTAGGATCTTCATAAAGAAGAGCCTCAACAATCTTGCCACCCATGATATCAGTCTTGATGATGGTTTCAGCATCAGCTGGCTTAACACCATGATATAAGGTATCTTCAGGATAGATTTTAACGAAAGGTCCCTGAGAGCAGAAACCAAAGCAGCCGACTTGGTTAACAGTAACCTTGTCTTCAAGATGATTGTCAACAATCAGCTTTTTGAAATTCTCATAAATAAGCTGAGAATCGGATGATAAGCAGCCAGTACCTCCGCAGACGACAATATGTCTCTTGCCATCCTTGCCAGAGAACTTCTTGCCTAAGCATTCGGTGCAGTTAGCCATTCTCTTTTCAAGAGCAGCTATTGTCTTAATCGGATCAACCTTAGTGGTTTTAGCTGAACTAGCAGCCTTAATAGTTGACTTAGCCATTATTTCATCTCCTTGTCACGATATTCTTTAATAATATTAGGAATCTCACCTAAAGTGACTTTAGGATAGACCTTTCCATTAATGCTGATAGCCGGAGCAATACCGCAGGCTCCTAAGCAACGGATAGCATCCAATGAGAAGAGACCATCGGTAGTAGTCTGACCAGGTTTAATCTTGAGAAGCTCAGAGAACTTATCAAGAACATTCTGACCGCCCTTTACATAACAGGCAGTACCAATGCAGCAGCCAATTACGTATTTGCCCTTTGGTACAAGTGAGAAAAAATTGTAGAAAGTAACAACTCCGTAGATTTCACTTACAGGAATACCAGTCTTAGCAGCAATCACTTCCTGAACTTCAAGAGGAACATATCCATATTCCCTTTGAACATCAGCAAGGATAAGCATAAGAGGAGATGGTTCATTCTTGTAACGATTGCAGATATCCACAATCATGGTGACAGCTTCGGTTCTAAGTGTCATAAAATAGCCTCCCTTAAACCATTACAATCGTTACTATTATATTCAAAAGAAAGTATAAGAAAGAACGATATTTTTTAAAAAAGGAAAAAAAACGCCTAAGTTTCTTGGATTTTTTAGTCCAAATGCTTGATTGAAAATGGTCGAGCAATTGCGCAATAGCATAGAAGTCTTTTGCCTTAAGCTAAAAAAGTAATCGTTATTTTTAAAAAGAAACCATTTTTTAATAATTTGAATAAATAGAATGCGCAAAAGATAGGCTTCCATACAATTAATTTGCACGTTTTACGAACCGGCCATCATTTTTTGTGCGTGTTTTGCGTGTTTGCCTTTTAAAGTCTTATTTTTTACAAACTATTTTATTTGTCCTAGAGGCATATCAGCTTTTTGTGCTGTAAGAATATAAACCAGCTTTTAAGAACAGTATTTACCAGCCTACCTATTTGTATAGTGAAAAGACAGTTTAATAACGAATCTAGTGTCATTAAAAAATAAATGACTTAATTAAAATCTTTCTTCTAAAAAAGACCTTGGGGGAGTAATCACACCTTGCTTGTAAATTTCATGACTTAGATAGTTAATATCAATCTTTTTGAATATCCTCTATTTTATGGGTTTTAATTAATTATGTAAGGGGTTTCTTAAATAATATTGAATTTTAAACAGCTGTTCGAAATGAAGAAAAAACAAAAAAGTTGAACATATGACCAGTATTTTAACAAAAGAATTTCTCAATTAGTAAACGCTTTCACAAAACTTTGTTTTACTTTGGCTTCGATAAAAATATGTTCGTTTTCGAATTGCCTTTTTCTTTAATTTTTAACTATGAATTTCTTATAAAAAACTCTTCTGTTTTTGATTGTAAATTTTTTGATTATTTTTTAGTTAAAAAAATTAAAAAAGCATTCCTTGTCTTTTTCTTTTTTTCTATATATCAGCTTTTGTTTTAGGCTCATGGCATAGTTTAACTGTACGAGCATTGAAAAGAACTAGAATTATTAATATCAGACTCATCATTCAACTGCTAACTGTACATGAAGATCTTTTATTTTTCTTGTTTTCAATCTTCTTAACATGTTCTAACAAAAAGAGCAATCCTTCTTTTATTAATCACGGCTGCCATAAAAATTTCTCCTTTTCGAAAAATGTTGAAAGGTATGGGTCTTTTAGCTATTATCAATGTATGAAATTAATCAAGTATATTTTAGAAGACCCCCTCTATTCCAAAATAGTCAAATGGGTTCTTTCAGCTCTTGTAGCTACAAGCATTTTTTTAGCCATTTATTTCACCTCGGATCGGTCCATTATCAGTGCTTGTAATTCCACTTTCATACCCGGTGTTATCATGATTGGTATTGCATTCTTTTCCTTTATAAATTACTTCGGCGGTTTCGACTTTGCTGAATATGGTTTTATCTCCGGCATCAATTCCTTGAAGAAAGGTTCACCTATTGAATATGATGACCTGATTGATTACAAAACAAAGAAAAAAATCAGCCGAAAAAATAACCCCTTTGTCTTCCTTCCTTATGCGGTCTATGGTATCATTTATTTAATAGCAGCTCTTGTCCTTTTTCTCATTTATAAGTCTTCCATCTAGTATTGACTTCAAAAAGCTTCTTCATTAAAATTCTTTGCAAACCTAGCAAAAGTATTTGTAATAAGACTTTGTTGGGTAACCATTTAATGGGGGTATTAAGTATGAAGTTATCCAAAAAACTGTTTTTGCCGTTAGTTGTTGTGGCTGCTTTAGGGATGACAGGTTGTAATACGAATAAAACTTATTCAACTTCTGGTGGGACTCAGACCTCAAGTACTAGTGGTACTAAAGAGGTAACTAAGGCTAATGGCGTCAAAAACCTTACTGGTATTAGTTACGATGACAAGGTTGATATCCTTGCTCAAATGGAAGGCTATGCCAATAAGAACCATTTGACTGGTGTTCCGCTATATGGTTCAGGCGGTTATACTTTAATCAATGACCGTTGCGATCTTCCTTTAGATAAAGGAACCGATGGCAAGGGTGACTATGTCACTAACTATGGCTTTGGACTTTTACGTGAAGGCAATATTACTACTACTATGTCAGCTACTAATGAGCCCAATAGCAATTGGGGATTGTATTATCACACCGCTACCTCTCAGGCCAGAAATAAGATGAACCCAATGGATGCTGATGATAATTCTTTAGCAACTATGACCGGCTATATCACTTCAACCTTCTGGTCAACCAGATTAAAGACTGATACAGCTGGCAAATACACTAATGATTATGAATTCTATCCCTCTTATGCTGATTGCGACGCTCCTACTATGGTCGATGATGGCGATAGTGATACAAATAGCTCCACTACCTGGACTTTCAAAGTCAAGACTGGTGCTAATAGTGGCTTAAAGTTCAAGACTAAATCTACCAAGACTGTAAACGGCGTTGCCATTAATACCTTTAATGATAAGGCTGTTACTGTTGAGGACTATATCTTTGCTATGAAGATGTTGCTGACTAAGTCTAACGGCTACTCCTATTCGTCACAGTATTCTTCCGATGTCTCCAATATTGTTGGAGCCACTGATTACTACAACTCCACTGAAAAAACCATCGGAACTGCTGACAATGAAGAAAAGTGGAACAATGTTGGCTACACCAAGGTCGATGATGAAACAATTAGGGTTAAGTTTGTCTATCCTACTGATGCCTTTGGCTGTATGTATCGTATGGATAACAACCTAATTGCTCCTTGCAACAAAGACTTCTATCAGACTATTTGCGGAACTATCGGCAGTGAGAACTTTAACCCTGCTCTCTATGGAACTTATAATTCTGATCAGACTATCACACCTGCTGATTCTATCCTTTCCTGCGTGCCTTATACTCTCTCCGAGTATGATTCCGTCACTAACAACGAGATCGTCTTCGACAAGAACCCCGATTGGTTAGCAGCTGAAGAACCTACCAAGGTCGATAAATACTATCGTATTCCTGGTGTCAAGATTAGCATTAACTCTGCCATGAAGACTGATCCTTCAGCCAATTACAAGAATTTCAAGGCTGGCTCTGTTGATGTCTCCAGTATTCCGGCTTCTGAAGCCACCAATGAATCTTCTGATTCAACCTATAAGCACTTCGAAGTTGGTGATTCTGTTTGGAAACTTCAGGTCAATAATTGCACCCAGACTGAATGGGATGGATTATTCGGAACTGAAGGTACTGTCGATCAGGCCAAGTCTACTGATGATTACTATAAGTGCAAACCTATTATGGCTAACGACAACTTCATCAATGGTGTCTATGCTTCTATCAACCGTTCTGCCTTAGCTACTTTGATGAACGCCGATGTCGCTAATTCCTTCTTCTCCGACGCTTATGAAACTGCTGGTATGAACGCTGATGGTACTATTTCCCACAAGGTCTACAACGACACTGATGCCCACAAGAAAGTCATGGAAGATTACTTCCCTGATACTTATGGTTATTCTCTTGAAGGTGCTAAGACCCTCTTCGGAAAAGCTATTGATGAAGAATTAGCTAATGGCGATTACACTGCTGGAACTGCTGATACTCCTACCGAAATCCATGTTCAGGTTGCCTACCAGGCTAATTCTCAGTTGGCTGATGAAGGTGCTTACGTCAAGAAGAACATTGAAGATGCCTTCAATGCCGTCGGCACTGCTAAGGGAGTCAAACTTGTCATTGATCTCTTTGCTCCTGCCAACTGGTATGATGTCTACTATTCAATGTGCTTAGTTGGACAATTTGATTTCTGCTTTGCCTCTATCAACGGCGGAACTCTTGATCCGTTCAACTTCTTAAACACTCTCAGATCTGATAACCAGTCTACTTTCACTCTTAGCTGGGGATGCGATACCAATGAATGCACTGGCGAAATCGTCTACAACAATGAATCTTATTCATACAATGCCATGTATGATGCTGTAGAATATGGTAACGTCAACATTGTCGATGGCTGTGAAGCTGCCAACTAATTTTCGCCTTATTAATCTTCTTCGCCTAAGAAGTCATTTCTTAGGCGAAGAATTATTATTAAATGCATAAAGGGTTTCTCTTTATGCTTTTATCTTCTTAAGACTTTATTTCAAAAATTGCAATTTTTTAGGGGGACTAAATGACAAAGTATGTTATTAAACGAATCCTACTCGCTTTCGTAACACTGTTCATCATTCTTTCACTGACATTTATTTTAATGAAGCTTTTACCATTCACAAAACCACTTGGAACTACCTCGGCTCAGATAGCTTATTATGCTAAGCAAGTTAGTTTAGGATATGTTCTTGAATCCTCAAGTGTGATTGATGGTATCGGAGAACTGTTATATAAATATACTGATTCTGTAAATATGGTCCATTACTATTATCAGAGACCTATTATGGAACAATATGGGAACTGGTTAGTAAATGTATTTACTAAATGGGATTGGGGTGTTTCAACAGTCATTATGGAGAATGTTGATGTCGGAATTATTATTTCGACAAAGCTTCCTACCACCATTGAAGTAAACGTTATTTCAGTTTTGATTTCTGTTCCTCTTGGTGTCGCTTTAGGTGTCTGGGCGGCTTTAAAGAAAAACAAACCGACTGATACAGTCATTTCGACTTTGGTAATGGTCCTAATTTCTGTTCCGTCATTTGTTATTATTTCATTCTTGATTATGACTTTAGGATATTCAGCCAAGGTCCTTCCCACTTCTTGGCCATCAACTAGAGCTCCTATGAATACTAGAGTCCTAGGTTTTATCATACCGGTTGTTTCCTTATCCTGCGGATCCATCTGCGGATATTGCCGTTTCACAAGAGCTGAATTATGTGAAGTCCTTGATTCTGATTACCTCTTATTAGCTAGAACCAAAGGTTTAACTAAAAGACAAGCAGTTATGAGACATGCTTTAAGAAATGCCATGGTTCCTATTCTTCCCTCAATCTTAGCCGAAATCGTCGGTGTCTTATCAGGATCAATGATTCTTGAAACTTTGTATGGCATTCCTGGAATCGGCTCTCTCTTCTATACCGCTGTAACTGCTAAAGACTACAATGTCTTAATGGTTGATATGGCTTTATTTACTTTGATTGGATTACTAGCTGGCATCATCTTGGATTTATCATACGGTTTTCTTGATCCTCGTATTAGAATGGGGGAAAAGAAATAATGGCTAACGAAGAAACAATTAAATACTCCTATACCGATAGCGCTAATATTCATCATGATGCTGTCCTTAATAAGGACATGTTTAAGTTTAACCAGGCTGATAAAACTATTCATGATGTCAAGTTGAATGGTAAGCCTACCACTTTTGCCCGTGATGCGCTCAAGAGATTCTCAAAGAATAAGTCTTCCATCGTTGCTACTATTATTTTAGGAATCATGGTAGTCTTAGCTTTGCTATTGCCAGTATGTATTTCCTATGACACTAATACTGTCCATGCTGATGAAACTTTCCTTGAGCCAAAGCTTTTCAGCGCTGGAACGGGATTCTGGGATGGCTGCAAGACCTATAGCGATCAGACTTATGATCCATCTACAAATCTTCCTACTGGAAGCTTTGATGCTAATGCTATTGTTAAGGGTTCTTTGACTACCTATGAAGGAACTACTAATAAAGCTAACAAATATGCCTCCGGCGGCTATTACCGTATTGGTGATTCCAGCACTTCAGGAACCTTGACTTCTCCTACCTTCACTTACGATTCCACAAAACAATATGTCTTAAATTATGACATGGAAGTGGCTTTGGAGCCGGAAGATTATGATGACTCTGCTTATGGAATCAATCTTACCTATACTGATGCTTCTTCTATCAGTCAGACAATCGAAGTCTTAGCTGATTCTACTAAATATGGTGAACAGACTATTCCCTTAAATGCTATTATCGATGGAGCAAGTGTTAGTGGCGTCAGTGATTTCTCAATTCAGTATTTCACCCCATCAAACGAAAACAACTTAGGAACTGTCTACCTTAAGAAATCGCTCTTAACTGAAGCTGGAACTACTCTTAGTGCTGTTTCCTTTACTGATGCTAATGCTATGGTCTTAGGTGGAACCTGGTCAGGAGTCGGAACTCTTGATTCGTTATATGGTGCCTCTCAGACTTCCTGCTCTTTCAGATACGACACTTATGAAGCTGCCTATGGCAAGAAAGATATGACTATTGGTGCCTCTATTCTTGATACCTATATTGCTAATGGCTATATGACTTATGATTTCGATGTCGGCATAACCTCTTTTGAAATTCTTTCAGACAAATGCCCTATCACTCAAGTCTATAGTCAAAAAGTAACTTCTGGATTAGGCGTTGTCGTTAAAGAAATCGTTTGCCAGGTACAGTATTACCGTTACTTAGGCTATACCAGTATGCCTATACACCTTCTTGGCACTGATAATACTGGGAAAGACTTACTTAAGTACCTTTGTGAAGGAACAAGAAACTCTTTAGGATTAGGTATCATCATCTTCTTGATTACTTTCTCATTTGGCTTAATCTTTGGAGCTATTGAAGGTTACTTTGGTGGTGCTGTTGATATGGTCATGGAAAGATTAGTTGATATCTTAGGAAACATTCCTTGGATTATTGTTGTCACTCTTTGTGTCTTAAACCTTGGTAATTCCTTTGGTGTCTTTATCTTAGCTATGTCCCTAACTGGCTGGATTGGCACCTCTTCATTGACAAGAACTCAGTTCTACCGATTCAAGAGACGAGAATATGTTTTAGCCTCTCGATCTTTAGGTGCTAGTGATAACCGTTTAATTTTCAAGCATATTCTTCCTAACTCTATCGGTACTATTGTTACTTCTGCTGTCTTAATTATTCCTTCAGTCATCTTTGCTGAAGCCGCAGTATCATACTTAGGCCTTGGTTTAAAAGGAACCGCATCCTTAGGTGTTATTCTTTCTAATAACCAAGTTTACTTAGGCTCTTATAATTTCTTGCTGTTGATTCCTTCATTAGTCATGGCTCTCCTAATGATTTCTTTTAACCTCTTTGGCAATGGCTTACGTGATGCCTTTAACCCGTCACTGAAAGGAGCTGACTAACTTATGGCACTAGACCCCAACAAATATAATCGAATCGACTATAAAAACACTCCTAAGATTCTTGAAGTTAAAGACCTGCAAGTCTCATTCAAGTCTGATACGGGTATTGTCCACGCTGTGAGAGGAGTCTCCTTTGACTTATACAAAGGAGAAACTCTTTGTATTGTCGGAGAATCAGGATGCGGAAAATCAGCTACCTGCAAAACTTTAATGGGAATTCTTTCTAATGAGGCTCTCATTGAAGGCGGCAGCGCTATGTTTGAAGGCGAAGACTTAACCAAAATCTCTGAAGAAGACTTCCATCGAATCAGAGGAAATAAGATTGGTATGATTTTCCAGGATCCTCTTTCATCATTGAATCCGATTATGAAAATCGGTAAGCAGATTACCGAAGCCACGATGATCAACAGGAACATTCTGAAGAAGAGATATGATAATCTCATCTCTAAAGAACTAATTGCCTACAAGAATGCTTCAACTGAAAGAGATTATCAGAAACAGAAGCTTTACGCTGAAGCTGATTTCTTTAAGACAGATGCTACTAAGAAGATGAAGGATGCTATCTACGATATGAAGAACAGAAGCCTTCCTGCTAAGGATATCAAAGATTATCAAAGCAAAGAAAAGGCCCGCATCCAAAAAGCTTATAAGGAAATTAAAGAAAAGAACAAGCCCCTTATCAAGCAAGTGGATAAAGACTTTAAGGCTAAAATACCGGCTCTTAAAAAGGCTTTGAATGCCAGAAGGAAAGTTGCCAAAAAAGACAACAAAGCTTATTCTTTAGCTTTAAAGAAGCAGCATGAACAGGCCTTAAAGAAAGTCGATGCTGAAATCAAAGATTTAGGTACTAACCCTGATGAAAAGAAGCTTAAAGAGTTAGAAGCTTACAAGAATAAAATTAACGAAGAATATATCTCCTTAACAAAGATTACTAAGAAGCAAGCTAAAGAGATGGCTTTAAATGTCATGAAAGAAGTTGGTATTCCTCAACCTGAAGCAAGATATAAGCAGTATCCGTTTGAATTCTCTGGCGGTATGAGACAGCGTATTGTTATCGCTATCGCCTTAACCGCTAATCCGGAAGTTCTTATATGTGATGAGCCGACTACTGCTCTTGATGTAACTATTCAGGCTCAGATTCTTGAGCTGATCAACAAGTTAAAAGCCGAACGTCATATGTCCATCATCTTCATCACCCATGACTTAGGCGTCGTAGCAAATATGGCTGATCGAGTCGCCGTTATGTATGCTGGCAAGATTGTGGAAGTCGGTACTGCCTATGAAATTTTCTTCGAGCCTAAGCATCCTTATACCTGGGCTCTACTTTCTTCAATCCCGGATGTTGATTCCAAAGAAAAACTAGAATCCATTCCTGGCACACCTCCAAACCTTGTCAATCCTCCTAAAGGCGATGCCTTTGCTGCTAGAAACAAATATGCTTTAGGTGTTGATTATCAGTATGAGCCACCGGTTTTTAAAATCAGTGACACCCATTATGCATCTACTTGGCTTCTCTATGAGAAGTTTGCTCCTAAAGCCGTCCCACCTAAGATTGTTACTACTAGAATTGAAAAAGCCATAGAAGAGGAGGAACAGTATGAACGACAGCATCAATAATGAAAAGAACGACAATACCGATAACTTAAAAGACAGTGAAATTGCTACTGCAAAGCTTCCTGCCTCTAGCAACGATGATTTAATAGACAATAAACTTGATGCCTCTCCCGATAATGCCTTTGGTGAAAAGAGAGTTACTTCTTCTTCCATTGAAAAAGCCAATGATCAGGAAGAGCATACTTTTAACTATGATTCAAAATCCTTTAATCTTCCGCCTCATAAAGGCCACGTAAAAACCAAACCCGAATATGTCGACAAAAACATTATTCTTTCAGTTAACCATCTAAAGCAGTTCTTCCCTATGGGACATGGAACGAATAAATATTGGCTTAAAGCTGTCCATGGTATCTCCTTCCAGATTCATAAAGGCGAATGCGTAGGCTTGGTCGGTGAATCCGGCTGCGGTAAAACCACTACTGGAAGAAGTATCATGCGTCTTTACGATATCACTTCCGGAAGTGTCTACTACAAAGGTGTCCGTATCAATGCCGGTGATCGCTGGAACGAAAAGGAAATCAAATGGGTCAGAATCAAAGGAAAGAAGAAGATCAAGCAGTTAAAGGCTGATACTTCCATTCCGGTTGATAAAAGAAACCAAGAGATTGAGAAAATCAAACGTCACATCTATATCACCGTTAAAACCCAAAAATCCAAAATCAGACAAATCAAATACGATAACCGCCATGTCGATAAAGCTTTGCTCTCCCAAATTCAGATGATCTTCCAGGATCCGATAGATTCTCTAGATCCGAGAATGACGGTCGAAGAAATCATTCAGGAAGGCTTACTGATTCAAAGAAGAACCATGAAGAAGGAAGCCGGTGAAGAATGTGATCGACAGATAAAGCAAATTAAGGCTAATAATAAATTAAGTGAGGAAGATAAAAAGACTCAGATTGCCGTTCTTAAAAAGAAGTACCATAGCCTTGGCTCTGATATTGGAGAAAAGAACCATCAGAAAGTCTGTGACGTCTTAAATGAAGTCGGTTTAATTCCTGATTACTGCTCCCGTTATCCTCATGAGTTCTCTGGCGGTCAACGTCAGCGTATCGGTATCGCTAGGGCCTTAGTTATGAATCCTGAACTTCTTATCTGCGATGAACCAATTTCAGCCTTGGATGTCTCTATTAGAGCACAGATTATTAACCTTCTTAATGAATTGAAGCTATCTAGAAACCTTTCCATGCTCTTCATTGCCCATGACTTATCAGTCGTCAAATACTTCTGTGATACCATCTGCGTCATGTACTTTGGCGATATGGTTGAAAAAGCTTCCTCCGATGAACTCTTCCGTCATCCGCTCCACCCCTATACAAAGTCACTTCTATCAGCTATACCTAAGCCTAACCCGCTCTCAGAAAGAAGAAGAAAACGTATTAAGTATGATCCTAGAAAAACCCATGATTACTCTAAAGAGAAACCTACCTTCCAGGAAATCATACCTGGTCATTGGATCTTAGCTAATTCAGTTGAGATGGTTAAGTACCGTGAAGAAATCAAAGAAGAAGATGAGAAGAGCAAATATGACAATAACCCTAACTATAAATCTTTAACTGATCATATCTTTGATCCTGAAGACGAATCCAAGTAAATTCAAAAAAGAGGACTGTCGATTGATAGTCCTCTTTTTGTTTACTTCTTTACTTCACTGTTAGAATTAACAACTTTCTTTTCATTATGGGGAAGCAAGCTAATATCAAGTGCTTTTTGGGGAGTAGATAGAACATATATTAGTAACCCAATACCAGCAACAAATAGAATAATGGACCAAAACTGGGAAGGCGAAATTCCAGGAATAAAGCTGCCTCTATCATCCCCTCTTAAATACTCGATTCCAAATCTCCAAGCTCCATAAGAAATCATATAGATGGGAAAACATAATCTGGTGTTCTTATTTAAAGCTAGAAGCAGAAGGACAACCGACAAAGCCAAAAGGAAAATAACCTCCCAAAGATTAGTAGGCCAGACCTTTACCCCATTAGTCGTTCTAAAAACTAGGCCTAAAGGAGAATCAGTTGGTAAACCGTAGCAGCAGCCATCAAGGAAGCAGCCGATTCTTCCAATTCCATGAGCTACTGTGATTGAAGCGGGAGCAATAATATAAATAGCTTTAATAGTATGCGGGTATTTCTTATGGAAAATAGCATAAAGAGCAAAGAAACAAACTACACCACCCATAATTCCGCCATAGAAAGTCATCGCCCAAGTCCAGGTATAAGTAGAAGGATTCTCTATATAGTCATAAAGGTTCTGCAGTAGAACCGCAGAAAGAGCTCCAAAGGCAACTGAGCCAGAAGCGATGATTTCATAAAAGGTTGCTACCCCTCTTTTCATATTTAGCTTATGAAAATAAATCTCAACATACACAAAAGCCATGATGACACCAATCGTCACAATGATGGGGTAAACATCAAAAGACATTTCAGGAAGCATGACTTTCTTTTCTCCTTGATAGCAGACTAAGTATCAGGCAGTATAGCAAAAGAATGACTCCTAATACCACTGAAAAGATTAGATATTGCGAATCATAATCAAAATTATAGAAAACGTTGAAAAGATTCTGATTAAGGAAGTTGAAAAGAAAATGACCGATTATTGGTAGAATTGGAGATTCAAAATAGATTGCCACAAACCCTAAAATCAAGCCTAAAACTAAAGTATAGGCTAACTGAATTAAGACTGAGATTGGAGAATTGCCATAAAAATTGACACAATGCATTAATGAGAAAGTCAATGCAGAATAAAGAATTGCCAATAATTCTTTATGGGAGCCTTTTTGAATTTTTAAGAAAAAGACTAGTAAGAAAAGACGGAAAAGCATTTCTTCAAGATAGACACTAACTAGGGTAATAAAAACATCAATACTGAAATTCAAGGGAAAAATATTAATGCTGATAGTTTCATTAAAAGACAATCCATAGAGAAAGTTAGATAAAGGACCTAAGACTAAAGGAACAAGAAACAGATAAGGAAGTCTTTTCTCTTTTTTAGGGCAGATTACCTTTGCTTTGATCTTTTCAAAAGTGATTAAAAAAGCCACTACAAGAAGCAAGGCTAACTTAACTAACCTATAACCATACTCTGAGGCTATCCAGCTACTTAAAGGAAGCAACTGGATTGCTAAATAAAAGCAAAGAAGGTAAATAAAAGAAAAGAGCAAGTTTTTAGATTCTTTTTCCATGCTTTAAGTTTAGTCTAGAAGCAAAGCATATTCAATAAACTATTGTTTCGTTTCTTCAGTGAAATCAGGGTATTTAAGTTTTTCAGAAATTGAAGGAATCTTCTCTTCATCATAGGAGAAGACATGAACACAATTGGCTTCAGTCTTAATAGTAAACAAAGACTTTAAAGTATAGATTTCATCAAGCTTTGCTTTAAGAGGAAGGAAATCCTTATTGAGGTAAAGAGTAACTGAAACAGATTTGAACTCAGGAGGAAGAACCTGTTTAACAAAAGGCATAGTAGCATCCTCAGTGGTAGTAAGCATGAACTTGCCATAGTTTTCTAAAGCCTTAGGGGAGATCTTAAAAGAGTAAATATAGCCATTTTCTTTTTTCTTTAATTTGATTGACATCAGATAGCCGACATCAAAATCATAAGGAAGAGGGAAGAGAAGCGAAACACCAAAATGATCAAGATAGTCTTTATAGGAATAACTTTTTTCTTTTAACGAGGAAAAATCATAATCAGTTGGCGATTTAACTAATTTTTCATCAAGGGTACGAAAGTATTTTACTGAATCTTTAGAACGATCCAAATATGATCTTTCGCCTAAGACAATATTCTTAGAAGCTGAGATGCTTTCTTTAAAAAAAGAGTTCTGATTCTTAATCCAGGTTGAATAAGTTGATTGCCTATTAGTGACAAAGACAGCCTGAGAAATAGCTAAGGAAAAAGACTTGGTAGCTACAAAGGGCTTTTTAGAAATTGATTCAATCAGATAATTCATCAATTCCATCGGCTCATTCAGGTAATTAATTGACATCAGTTTAGCATTCCTCTCTAAAAAGTAAGGTAAGATAAGTGTAAATCTAACTGATTGAAAAGAAAACTTTTATTTTGAAAAAGAAAGACTTCATGACAAACAATCAAATAGCTTTCTCATAAACGTTTTTCAGTGTATAATTATCAACGGGTTGAGGGACCCAAGAAGCTGAGAAGCTTCTTCAAGCCAAAAAGCTAGCACTTAATAGCTTAAATCCCTTAAAAATGATTGTTGCCATAGGTTCATTTATTAATTGCCTATAGGCAAGAAAGGAAAGTTGCTCAATGGACACTACGAATGATGTCAAGACGATGTGTACAGTCCGGAATGGAGCTGATCCGGGCGTCTCTCCGATTCCTGAAGAAGGACTTTGGATCAAATCAAAGGAAATCACTGATATTTCCGGTTTATCCCATGGTATCGGCTGGTGTGCTCCTATGCAGGGTGCCTGCAAGCTTACTCTCAACGTCAAGAAGGGAATCATTCAGGAAGCTTTGATTGAGACTATTGGCTGCTCTGGTATGACTCATTCAGCTGCTATGGCTGTTGAATCCATCCAAGGCAAGACTCTCTTAGAGGCTTTGAACACCGATTTGGTTTGCGATGCTATCAACGTTGCTATGAGAGAATGCTTCAAGCAGTTCGTCTATGGCAGAAGCCAGACCGCTTTCTCTGAAAATGGTTTACCGATTGGCTCCTCTATGGATGATCTTGGCAAGAACCGCCGCTCTCAGATTGGCACGATGTTTGGAACTTTAGCTAAAGGCCCCAGATATCTCGAAATGACTGATGGTTATGTTCTCCATGAAGGTCTTGATAAGAACAATGAAGTCATTGGTTATGAATTCGTTAATCTTGGAAAGATGATGAAGGCTATTCGTGAAGGCAAGGATGCTAACGAAGCTTTTAAGGCTGCCACTGGTACCTATGGCCGTTACGCTGAAGCCGTCAAGGTCATCGATCCGAGAAAGGAGTAATTGACCATGGTTACATTTGAGAATCAAGAAAGACGTACTGCCGGAATCAATGCCTTCCTTAAGAAAAATGATCTTGGCACTTTAGAAGATTGCCAGAAGCTTTGCTTATCCTATGGCGTTGATGTCGATAAGATTGTTCGTGGTATTCAGCCTATTTGCTTCGATAACGCTGTCTGGGGCTACACCTTAGGAACTGCCTTAGCTCTTAAGAAAAAGGTCAAGACCGCTAAAGAGGCTGCTGTCTGCTTAGGGGAAGGATTACAGGCTTTCTGTGTTCCTGGCTCTGTCGCTGATAAGCGTGAAGTCGGTTTAGGACATGGTAATCTTGGTGCCAGACTTCTCGATGAGGAATCTCACTGCTTTGCCTTCTTAGCCGGACATGAATCATTCGCTGCCGCTGAAGGTGCTATCGGTATTGCCAATAACGCCAACAAGGTCAGAAAGAATCCTTTACATGTTATTCTCAATGGTTTAGGCAAGAACGCTGCTTACATCATCTCCAGAATCAATGGCTTCACTTATGTCAGAACTGAACTCGATCGTACTAACGATACTCTTAAGATTATCGATGAAATCAAGTTCTCTGATGGCAACCGTGCCAACATCAGATGCTACGGCTCTGATGATGCCACTGAAGGTGTCGCTATTATGAAGTATGAACATGTTGATATCTCTATCACTGGTAACTCTACTAACCCGACTAGATTCCAACATCTTGTCGCTGGTCAGTATAAGAACTGGTGCTGGGGTCATGGACAGAAGTACTTCTCTGTCGCCTCTGGCGGTGGAACTGGAAGAACTTTACATCCTGATAATATGGGTGCCGGTCCGGCTTCTTATGGCTTAACCGATTCCATGGGCAGAATGCATGCTGATGCTCAGTTCGCTGGTTCTTCTTCTGTTCCGGCTCATGTTGAGATGATGGGCTTAATCGGTATGGGTAATAACCCGATGGTTGGTGCCACTGTCTCTTTAGCCGTTGCTGTCTACGAAGCTTTGTCTGCTAAGAAGTAGTTTCTTAGTTTAAAGCAAAAAAAAGACCTGTCTTCAATTAGGCAGGTCTTTTAATTTTTGTCTTACTACTTCTTCATATCTTTCTTTAAGGCTTTTAGTCCTTTGATTGGATGACCGTTAACAATGTCGAGGATATCAACTGCCATCGGATAAGTAACAATTCCACCCGAACAATAGCAAAGTGATCTTAAACAGTTTGAGGGAATCATCTTTGATATGAATAAACCAGTTTGTTCCATCTGGCGTCTTTGATTAGGATCTTTTTCTTTTCTGGCTTCTTTCATCTTGGATTTACCAATATGGATAGCTACTTTTCTAAAGATCTTTCCAAAGAAAGTTGTGTATTCTCTAATTGGTGTTTCAAAAGTTATTGGTCTTCCACCAGGAATGTATTTCTGTGGCTGACGGCCAGAAATCTTATAGAACCTATCATCGGAGATAGCTAATAATTTATCAGCGCTTTGATAATCAGTACGAGGATCTTCTTTGATGTTTTCTCCCTTTAAAGTTATCGGAGAACTTAATAGCACTGTATTAGCATCTTTATTGATATCAATAGTGTAGAGACCATCATCAAGAACAGTTCTCTTTTCTTTTAAACTATAGTACTTAAGAGAATCAAGAGGAAGAATGAACTTAACTTCTTTTTCTTCATTAATATCTAATTCAACTTTATCAAAGCCAATCAACTGACGTAAGGGGAAGTCGGTATTAAGAGAGGAATGCTCAAAATAAACTTGGACGACTTCTTTAGCTTTCATCGTTCCAGTGTTCTTAACCTTGAGAGAGACAAGAAGATTATCCTGCTCGCTTTTAACATTAAGTTCTGAGTAAGCAAAAGAAGAATAGGATAAGCCATAGCCAAAGGGATAGAGCACCGCTTTCTTAAAAGTGGTGTAATAGCGGTATCCGACATAGATGGATTCTTTATAGAGATCATTATGTTTTAGGCCATAACCACTCTCAAAAGGAATATCGCTCTTATTTAAAGGCCAAGTGATAGACATTCTTCCACTAGGCGAGGCTTTTCCAAAGAGCAAGGAATAAGTAGCTAATCCACCCATTTCACCAGGTAACTGCATATTTAAGACAGCAGAGAATTTGTCAATGAAAGGTAGTTCAATGGCATTACCGGTATAGAGAACAAAGACGATCTTCTTGTGGAGCTTACCTAATTTCTGAATCAGCTTAACTTGGTTATGAGGAATATTAAGGTCATCTCTATCAAAGCCCTCTGATTCCATGCCGTCAATTAAACCACCAAAGAAAAGAATCTCATCATAGGATTTTGCTTTATTTATTGCCTCATTTTCTAAGCTAAGCTGGGATTTAAAGCTATGGCAGTTATAACCGGGGGCATATTCATAACTGATATGGTTTTCATCAAAGGCTTCTTTAGTTGTAACTACTCTCTTAGCATTAATCATACTAGAACCAGAGCCCTGATAACGCATATCTTCAAAAAGTGAGCCAATTACTAAGTACTTCTTCTTAGAATCTAAAGGAAGGGTCTGATTATTGTTCTTAAGTAAGACCGCTGAACCTAAAGCAATCTGATAACAGATTTCTTCATGTCCTTTAAAATCACAGTCCTTAGCTTTTTCAGCCTTGGTTCTTTCCCCAAGAGTAAGGATATTGGCAATAGCTTTATCAACGTATTCGATAGGGAGAGTCTTATCATTAATTGATTTAATAAGTTCTTCCTTGTTTTGACTTACCATGCCAGGCATTTCTAAGTCATTGCCAGCTTTTACGGAAGCTGCCTTATTGACGATTCCGCCCCAATCAGTCATCACCACTCCATCAAAGTCCCATTCATTCCTCAAGACATCACTAATTAAATAGCTATTCTCACTGGAATGGAAACCATTGACCTGATTGTAGCTAGTCATAAAAGCTAAAGGATGCGCATTTTTAACAATCATTTCAAAAGGCTTAAGATAGATTTCCCTTAAGGCTCTTTCATCACAGATAGCATTAGAAGTAAAACGACTGTTCTCGTTATTGTTCAATGCAAAGTGCTTAACACAGCAAGAAACCTTCTGGCTTTGTAAGCCTAAGACATAATTGATACCAATCTGAGAGGTTAAATAAGGATCCTCAGAATAGTATTCGAAATTTCTTCCATCGAGAGGATTCCTGTCAATGTTAACAGCCGGCCCTAAAAGAACATTGACTCCAAAGAAGGAACATTCTTCTCCTAAAGCCACACCAGTCTTTTTAATAAGGTCTTTATCAAAAGTAGAAGCTAGATTGATGCCATCAGGAAAACAAGTGGTTTCTTCGGTTTTAAGAAAGTTATCGATTCCTTTCTCACCTTTTTCTTTTCTTAAGCCATTAGGGCCATCGGAAAAGATGATTGAATTAATACCTAATCTCTTGATCGGGGCGGTCGACATATTAGTATAACCAGATAGTAAATCTGCCTTTTCTTCAAGAGTCATCTCTTTAATTAGCTTCTCGATTTCAGACATATTTTTGTCTCCTTGATTTCTTTAGGCCCTACTTCATATCATAAGTTCAAACTAGTCAATTTTCCATACCGTCTCTTAAGAAAGACAGACATAATAATCAGTATCTTCATTAAGGAAACTTGAGACTTCTTTTTTATAATCTAAAGAGATACTAGATAGCCTTCCCTTTTTAAAGACATAAGGATCAATATATCTTTTCTTGGCTTTTATATTGAAGCAGTATTTTTCTAAAGGAAGATAGGATCTACTTCTCTTAGCAGTCTTTAAGTTAAGATAATCGGTAAAGTCTTTCTTAGTCAAATCATTCTCTCTGAGTTTACTGATAAGTTCCTTTTCCTTTAAATAAATGTCCTGATAGGAAATGACTTTTAAGTCAATAGCTTTTCTTAAAATCAAAGCTAAGGCCTGCATACTGCCCCGGTCTTCATCACTGATATAGACTCTAGAACACTTCAAGGAGAAAAGACTGAAGCTAAGTGCAGTATCAAGATTTCTAAAGCATAGTTCATCATTTCCAAACTCATTTTTAGCAACAAGAAGATCATCATAGAAAGAGCCTACCTGAGCTAAAGTCGCAAAGCCATAATTATAAATATTGCTTAAAGTATACTCTAACCTATCAGAAGATAGTCTGGGAGAATCATTGTCAGCAATTGGATAAAGATGGTAATTAGAAACATCTTTGGTTTTAAGAGCTAATTTAGTTAAGATATTTTGAATTTGCTCACTGCTTCTAATAATCTCCTCAGTGTCCTTTTCAGTTGATTCCTGTTTGAGATAATCCTTATTCATGAAATCAACAACATGAGCAAAGCAAGGAGTAGCAATATCATGGAAAAGGCCGGCAATTGTCTGTTTTTCATCGTGGGTGAAATGATAAATAATCAAAGCCACATTCAGACTATGATAATAGCGGGAATAAGGTTTCAGTTTCTTAAAGAAGGGAAAGGACGTATATTCAACACCGCAATTCATTCCAACATCCTTTAGTCTCTCTAAAGGAGGAACAGTAAGAAGATCAGTTAAAAAAGATGGGATTTCTTCTTTAAGAAGCTTAGTCACTGGATGGTTTTCTCTCATGTTTTTTTAGATTCTTTCACAAAAGAATTTAAATTAATTCTACTTCAAATGATTCCTAGAAACAAAGATATGATTTTTAGCCTTCTCATCGGGAGGATAGATTACACTGTTTCCTTTAAACTTAGGCTTATTTTGGAGCATTGAAAAAACGAGGTTAATAATACCAGCAATTTCTTCCTTGGTCTCATAGCCATTAACATGGCCGCAGTAAGCCGTATAATTATCAGTTAGTGAAAAAATGATTTTTGCACCAATTAGCCAAGTAGAAAGCGAAGTAGATCCGGGTAGCTGCATCCAAAGAAAAGGATTAACATCATCACCAGTAAACATCAAATTAGTCGAAGCGTCCAAAAACACTACTGACCCTTTAGTATGCCCAGGAGTATTGATAGTATTTACAACCCGATTCCCTAAGTCAAAAGAAAAATTATCATCAAAATAGATTGGCTTTGAATGAAAAGGCATTTTAGATAACTTGGCTTTAACGTGATTGCCTTTAAGAAGTGCCTTACAGGCTAGCTTTGAAGAAAGCAACTTATAAACAAAAGGTTTATCATTTCGATGAACATAATAATTTCTAAAATAGTTTCTTCCCCCATCGTGATCACAGTGTCGGTGAGTAATAGCTAAAATGATCGGCAGATCAGTTAATTCTCTAACTGTTTCATAAATGTTTCCGTATCCGATGCCACAGTCAATCAGCAAGGCACTTTTCTTTCCAATAAGAAGATAGCAATTAACAATGCCTTCTTCATCAATACGGTACGTGTTAGGAGCAATCTTTTCAATAGAATGGATGCCATCTTTAGCTTCAATCATGTTCATGTTTAGCCTTCTTAGCCTTTTTATCAAAATACTTGGCTTTTTCTATTTCAAAATCAAGCTGATGTTTATCGCATTTTCTTTTTAGGTGGCTTAATGCTAACTCTTCATTGGCTTTATCGAATTCCTTTTCATCGAGGATTTCTCTTTCTTTAGGAGATACCCAAGTACCACCGCTAGCTAAAATGATTTTCTTTTTTCTTTTTTGAATCTCCTCCTGCTCCTTAGAAAGATTCTTTTCTACATTAAAGAAAAGCATAAGAACAACAATAATCAGAGAGGAGACTACTTCAGATCCTAAGGCTAACCAATCTAAGATTATCTGAAGATTCGTATTTTGAACAATCCCTTCACCGTTACCAACAGGGGTAATATAGCCGTCGTTGGCTAGGACTTTATTGATAATAGCATTGCCTAAGATAGGCATAAACAAAGTGAATATAGTAGTAAAACTAACTGTAATACCATCACATCTAAAACCAGCTTTCCATTCCAGATGATCAAGAACATCACCGACTAATGACATCCAGATATAAACGCAAGGTATGGCACCAAAGTTCTTGATGAACTGGCCAACAAGTACCCAAATAAGAATCGTGTTCTTGCTTAAGCTAAATAAGCCCGGATAGGAAATAATAAAGCAAAGCAGATCACCTAAAGCATAAAGGATGAAACCATAGAGCATAAGATTCCTCTTAGTGAATTTCTTGCTTAATGGACCGATTATGACCGCTCCAAGAGCTAAAGATAATCCACCGATGATATTAAAAAGAAGCATGGTATAGCCATCATTATAGTGGTCACCAATAACCCAGTTACAGTAATAAGCTACTGAAGAATTCTTAAAAGCCAAGCCTAATTGGAAAACAAATGTATAAGCAATCAGAATCCACCAATAGTGATCTTTACCAACTACAGAGAATTGTTCTTTAATAGAGACTTTCTTTTCATTAATTTCAGGTTGCTTTCTTTCAAGTTCAGCATTTTCTTCAGTGATTCTTTCCCTAGTAAAATAATATTGAAGAAGTAAGAAAGGCATTGCTAATAGAGAAATGCCTAGCATAGCATAGAACCAAAGAAGTTTATCAGTTTTAATAAAAGGATAAATCAAGGTCGGAAATAAAGACCCGATAGCCTGAGCAATCATCATTCCTAAGTTTGCAAAAGTCGATAGGGTCTATCTGCTC
>ENA-UOOH01000548-UOOH01000548.1-fermentation-metagenome-genome-assembly--contig:-NODE-548-length-42146-cov-16.948279_pt1 | contig 42146 bp, 38 predicted proteins | sample MGYA00245778_ERZ724025 | MGnify/ENA primary metagenome ERZ724025 (study PRJEB28704, sample SAMN03018313) | fermentation metagenome | biome: anthropogenic terrestrial biome; feature: soil; material...
AGGTTCCGGCTCGTCGCCGAGTCAACGTTTTTCTCTTATTTCGCACGAGTCATATTGATATAGTTCATCCGGTGTTCAAATTTACCGGTCTTGATGCAGGATTCGATCAGTTCCATTCCCCGGCGGCCAAGCTCGGTGCTGTCCAACGGCAACGGAATGTCGATCAGCTCCGGGTAGAGCGGGTTCTGCTCGTCGCTGGGGGGGCTGATAATGACCGGACGCTTAATGCCCGTCTCGAAAAGATAACGCGCCGCCCCCGGGAACGCACGCCCCACGATCAACAACATATCGGGCGGCTCCGGCAGATTCATCAGCTCGCTCATGCCCTTGTAACCGTCTTCGTCACCGGCGGCATAGAGATATTCAGAGGGAATTTCGATACCGCGGGCACGAACCGTGTCCGTGATCCGTTCGAGCAGATTGCGGGTGGAATGAAATGCCGGATCGCCGGCGATCACGCCCGGACGCCGGATTTCAAAACGTTCAAACGCCTCCCGAATCGCCTTGCCTGTTCCATCTGAATTGGAAGTCAGGACATTGGCTGGCTCTTTCAAATCATACGTCCCGATCACCAGATACGGCAATCCGGAATGGTTCAATTCCCGGACAAGCGAATCATCCACCTGCCCGGTCACCAGCAAGCCGTCCATACCGTGTTCAATGCACCACGACACGGGCGAGCTCTCCGCATCGCCGGGAGCGATGGTCAGGTTGATGCCCTTTTCTTCGGCCTTGACGGCGCATCCCAGGAATACATTCCGGTTAAAAAACCAGGCCAAACCCGATTTACGGACGCAAAACGCCACATTTAATTTACCGTTACGCGCCAGAGCGGAATGCCGGACAAAGGTGCCGCGCCCAACCTGAGTTTCGACCAAGTCTTCCTGTTGGAGCTTCTGAAACGCCGATAACACCACCTGCCGCCCAACGCCGAAACGCACTGCCAGATCCCGAATACTTTCCAACCGGTCACCGGGACGCACCCGTCCCTGCCGGATGGCATTTTTCAGATAATCCACGATCTGCTGTGATTGCGGCGGTGAAGTTACGATTTCCACGAAAATCTCCTGATTGACATTCAATGATACAATATATGTCAATACATGTCACTTGTCAATACCCGAAACTATGGTTTTGCATGAATAATTGCCTTTTCATTCATGAACCGCATATATGGATGACGCCATCGCTCCAAATTATTCTCTGAAATTCAAAATTTAGATCAATTTGAATTTGATTTTTTCGAAAACAGCAGTAAAGTAGGGTTTATCAATTTGCAGAAAAGCATCTACGGAGAGATGGCCGAGCGGTTGAAGGCGCAGCATTGGAAATGCTGTGTAGGGGAAACTCTACCGTGGGTTCAAATCCCACTCTCTCCGCCATTTTATTATTTCAAAACTCTCAGTTCGATTTTTCAAGACACCAACTGTTTACTTGCAATCAACAAGTTATGACAAGTAATATCTCCGGCCACTATTGCTTTCAGAAAAAATATCTGAGGCAAAAATAACCGGATTTGTATCTTGTAAATTCTGAAAAGGTTACTCTATACGTTCAAAATCAACTTTTTTACAGCGCAAATCCCAACTTTTTTCGTTGCTCTGACCAGTCGTCTGGAAATCCTTTATGGAGACGTGCCAAACTCAACGAGTCAGGTATCTCGCCGTTAACAATGTCTTCCACTATACTTGGCGCAAGATTACATAATAATAGTATCCGGCTTGTATATGGTATACTGAGATTTACAGAGCGAGCCAATTCTGGAATGTTTTTGCATGTACCGTTGCAAAGTTGCTCATTCCATTGCCAGGCAGTTGCAATTGCATGAAGCAGGCATCTTCGGTTATCATTGTAATCCACTCCTACGATCTCAAGCCGATTTTGACCGTTGAAATGACGTTGAATAATGGGAGTTTCCAATACAAGGCTTCCATCTTCTAAAGAAACAGAAGACAAACTTCTCTCGGACCTCAGCCGACTATTTATTTCTAGCAGTAAACCAGAATACCCTTTCAACAGCAAGGTTCGAATTTTTGAAGGATATACCTCGACTCGCTCAATTAAAGAATCCAGAAGTTCAATCTGAGAGCTGGGACTTAAAGCATGGCCCCGGTTTTGCGCCGTCGCTTGTTATCGATCCATCCGTCATTGATTTCATCCCACCGCAGTAAACAGATATCGCCCAACGTCAAACCAGTGCATAGCCCAATAGTAAAAATAGGCTTGATATAGGGCATGGTCATATGTTTGGCGATGGCGCGTAAATCGTCGTCGCTGAAAGCGTCGCGGCTGGTGCTCTTTTGCGCCGGCATCACCACGCCGTCAAAAGGATTATTGATCAACCCGGCATCGGCTTTCAGTCGCTCAAAAACCTCTTTCAGCGTCTGTCCGATTTTTACAATCGTCCGATTGGACAGATAGTATTGACGCTCAATCGTGCGCTTGCGTGTTTTCCCGCCCCGGATGCCGACCGTCATTTCGATTGTCTTATCAAAACGCCCGGATCGCTGGATATGGGCGATATAAGCCTCGGCGTCTTGTCTGGATACGTCATGCAGGTTTTCCAGCGCCGGATAGGTCGCCGCCGTGAACGCCATCCAATCGCGCCAGAATGACCGTTTTTGATCAATCACTTTTTGCGAACGGTCGCGCTTGTGGGGTTTCAGTAGCATTAACTCCATCGCGTCCACCAGCTTGATATCCTGTCCGCCGGTCAACTCCTTGCGCCGGTTTTCATAAATGGCGACCACGCTTTTTTCCCGCGCTGCGTTTTTAACATGGCGCTTTTGCTCCGCCTCATAATCTTTAGCCGCCTTTTCAGTCGTACACCCCTCGCAAACCCCAAAATGGCGCTTTCCTGACTGCATGAACTGATAATGATACTCTTTGGTTACCCCGCTGCTGGTCTTGCGTAAAAAGACGCTCATATCCGCCCTTGATATAATGTGTATTTAAAACAAACTATATCTATCTACTTGCAATAAATCAAGGCCGATAAAAAAATAATTACAACATTTTTACAACATAACATGAAATATAAAGATAAATAGCAGTGGACAAAATTGTTTTCGAGGATGAAAAAATGGTCGGGGCAACACGATTCGAACGTGCGACTTTCTGCTCCCAAAGCAGACGCTCTAGCCAGGCTGAGCTATGCCCCGATATCAGGATAAATACTTAACTTATACCGTTTTTTTAAATAAGCAAGTCAAAATTTATTTTTCTCAAGAGGTATTTCCCAGCATTTTCATATATTGTTCCTGAAAATGCATTCCCGGATTTGATTTTTTCCTGTTTTTGATTCTATTATTGTATTTTCTTATTTTATCGATAGAGTTTATATGAAATATTATGATGTGATTGTTATCGGGGCCGGCCATGCCGGATGTGAAGCCGCATTGGCCTCCGCCAGACAGGGGGCCTCCACCCTGCTCCTTACCACCAACATGGACCATATTGCGCAGATGAGCTGCAATCCTGCCATCGGAGGCATCGCCAAAGGTCAATTGACCCGCGAAATCGACGCCATGGGCGGCGCTCAAGGGTTCGTCACCGACCTCGCCACGATTCAATTCAGACTTCTGAACCGCAGCAAAGGGCCCGCTGTATGGTCCCCGCGCGCTCAATGCGACAAGGTTGCATTTCAAAGAACCATGAAGTTTGTCCTTGAACAACAACCCGATCTGGATATCAAGCAGGGCATCGTAACCGGTTTCATTCTGGAAGACAGAGGGGTCGCAGGAATCACCACAGAACTTGATGAGCGCATTTACAGCAAAAGCATCGTCATTGCCACCGGCACTTTCCTGCGCGGTCTGCTGCATTACGGCATGACCAGTTTCCCGGGCGGCAGGAGCGGCGACCCCTGCTCCAGCCCTCTGGCGGATGCGCTGCGGGAACAGCTGCAATTGAATATCGGACGCTTGAAAACCGGTACTCCGCCCCGCGTTCTCGCCAAAACGATCGATTTTTCGCAAATGGACCTCCAGCAGGCGGAAGAAGCGCCGGAGCAATTCAGCTTTTTCGAACTGCCCGCCGATCTGCCGCGAACCCGGCATCGCGCCATGCCCTGCCATATGGTTTATTCCACTCCGGCCACTGCGGAAATCGTCCGCGCCAACATCCAACTGGCGCCGTTGTATCAGGGTAAAATTCAGGGAATCGGCGCCCGCTATTGTCCGTCGTTCGAAGACAAGGTCGTGCGGTTCCCGCATCACGAAAAACACCTGCTGTATCTGGAACCGGAGGGCGAATTCACCTGCGAATATTACATCAACGGCATTTCGACCAGCTTGCCGCCGCACATCCAAAATCAAATGCTGGCGACCGTGCCGGGGTTTGAAAACGCCGTCATTTCCCGCTTCGCCTATGCCATCGAATACGATTTCATTTTCCCCGACCAGATCGAACGTTCGCTGGCGTTGAAAAAATGGCACAACGTTTTCCCGGCCGGGCAGATCAACGGTACCAGCGGCTACGAAGAAGCCGGAGGGCAAGGCCTGCTGGCCGGCCTGAACGCCGCCCGTTTCGCCGCCGGCAAAGAACCGGTAGAAATGCCCCGCGACCTCAGTTACCTCGGCGTCATGATCGACGACCTCGTAACCAAGGATATTATCGAACCGTACCGGCTGTTCACCAGCCGCGCCGAATACCGGTTGCGACTCCGTCAGGACAACGCCGATCTGCGCCTGAGCGAACTCGCCTACAACCTTGGAATCCTGCCGGAAGAAAAATTCCGGGTATTCCGTGAATATCGCGATCAATTGAATCATGTGACCGCCTTTGCCAAAACGACCCGTCATCAGGGAAAAACCATATTCGAACACCTGAAAAGCCTGCAAGGGGTTTATGACCAATCGACACCGCTCCTCTGCCCCTTCGAGCCGGAAGGATTCCAGTCCGATTCGGCGACCGGAAACAAGATCCTGCGTCAATTGGTGATTCAGGCCCACTATGACGGATACATTGAACGCGAGGAACATTCCATCGTCAAATTGCGAAAGCTCGAAACGTGGAAAATCCCGGAAGATTTCAACTATGACGCGCTGACCGGGCTGAGCAATGAATCACACCTGAAACTGAACAAAGTCCGCCCCACCACCCTGGCGCAAGCCGGGCGCATTGACGGGGTGACGCCGGTGGAGATCGCTCTGCTTCAGGTCGCCCTGACGCGATTCCGACATGCAAAGGAACAGGGTTGAGCATGATTCCGGGTGCAGCGAAATTCTTACGAAACCGTTTGAACCTGGCGTCGTTCGTGGTGGTGCTGCTGTATCTGGCTACCGCCGTCGGCATTGAGGCCTATTCCATCTATTGCAGCCACCGGAAAATCACTCCGGTTTACGAACGCGGCAATATCAATGAACGATTTCAGCCGCCGTCCCGCCAACATTGGTTCGGCACCGATTACCTCGGGCGGGACGTATTCCTGCGCGCCGCCGCCGGGACCTCCACGGCAATCAAAGTGGGGCTGATCGCGTCGTTCATCACCGTGTTTCTCGGCGTATCGCTGGGGGTGCTCGGCGGTTACGCGGGCGGCGTTGTCGACGATATCGTGGTATGGATCAACAGTACATTTGCGGCCATGCCGTCACTGTTGTTTGTGCTGGCGTTTGCCCTGCTGGTATCCAAAGGATTTCTCTGCCCGCCGCTGGAAAAAGCCTTCGGGGCGCTCTGCACCCTGTTCAATACGGAACCGGGCATGATGGCCGTATATCTCGGGATCGGCATCACCGGCTGGGTGGGTTTGTGCCAGGTGGTCCGGGCGGAAACCTTCAAGCTCCGCGAAGCCGGTTACGTCCAGGCGGCCCGGGTATCGGGACTGCGCGACGGCTCGATCATTCTCCGGCACATCGTTCCGAACCTGTTTCACCTGGTCATTATTTTCTTCACCATCCGTTTCGCGGGTGCGGTCATGACCGAGGTTATCGTCAGCTATCTGGGGCTCGGCGTCCAGCAGGTCCCGAGCTGGGGAACCATGATTGCCGACGGTCAGGAGCGGCTCTGGCAAGGCATCTGGTGGGAAGTCGGCGGAGCCACACTGTTCATGTTTTTTCTGGTGCTTTCGCTGAACCTGCTGGGGGACGCGCTGCGCGACCACCTTGATCCGCGGCTCTCCACCTGAATCCTGATTTTTTTACGTTCCCATCTGGAAAACGGCTGTTTTCATGCTATATTGATCTTGAAATTCCATCAAGGAGATTTCCAGCGACATCTTCCGAGTTGAACGCACAATCCGGCCTCCAGATAGCCGGATTACCGGCCCAGAACCTGCCAGCCGCGAGTTTCCAGTCATGGGAAAAACAAACAACTCAACAGGTTCCGTCATGAAACACATTTGCGCCGTATTTGCTCTATTTTTCGCCTCCGCCTCCATTCTTTACTCCGCTGAGCCCAGTCACCACGAAACCCAATTCGACCGAAAACCGACTCCAGCCGCAATCCTGTCCGAACTTCAAAACGGCAACACCCGTTTTGTGGAAGGCAAGCCCGCCCATCCGCATTCCACCCCGGACCGGCGACTGCTGGCGGCGGAAAAAAGCCAGGGCGATTATGCAACCGCAACCGTGCTGTGCTGTTCGGATTCCCGGGTTCCTCCGGAACTGATTTTCGACTCCGGGATCATGGATTTATTCGTCGTCCGAGTACCCGGCAATATTTGCCAGAAAGATGAAATCGGGGGGATTGAATACGGCATTCATCATGTCTACACGCCGGCCGTTGTGGTACTGGGGCATTCGGACTGCGGAGCCGTCACCGCGGCCGTCAAGGGCGGGCACAAGCTCGAACGCAATATTCCTGAATTGCTGAAACCGATCTATGAAGTCGTCCGGGACATGCGGCAGAAACACCCGCAACTGGACGAAAAGCAATTGCTGGCCCTCTGCATCCGTGAAAACGTCTACCATGAAATCAAGCAGTTATTTGAACGGAGCGCCGCCACCCGCAACATCGTCAAATCCGGCAAAGTCGCCGTTATCGGCGGAATTTATGATCTGAACAGCGGAAAGATCGAATGGCTGGACCGCAACCGGATCACCAAAATCCTGGCCGAAGTCGAAGCGAATGAATCACACGAAACCAAAGAATTCGCCGATTAATCCGGCTATTCCGGTTCAACCGTCTGCAATCCGGGCATTTCCCGATCTATTCGATCGTTGAAAAACGCCCGGATTTTTCATCGATATAGAGCTTATCTTTGTTGCCCTGATACCAGTCGTTCATGATTTTACGGTCCAGCGGCAGGCCGGTCAACTTGATCAGCAGAATGTCGGCACCATCAAAAACCTTTTCACGATTCCGGTCGAAGTACCCGTTGATCAGATAGCCGAGCGCCTCCACGTTGCCGGTTTCCGCGGCCCGCATCGCATATTGGGCGGCTTCCGGCCCCTCTTTCTGCCGGGCCCAGGCACGGTTGTTAATGCTGAGCACGTCAATGTCGGGGAACTCGCGAATCATCGGGTATAAACCGCTGCTGTTGGGCTGCTGGATGTAAAGGTTGACGATCCGTTCCCGGTCGGCGGGAGTCTGCACCAGTGTTTTGGCATATGGAATCAGGCGGCTCCGGTATTTCGCATCCTCCAGGATCTCGAAGATTTCATTTTTCGCATCGTTGCCCCATCCCTGCCGGATCGCCGCGACCGCCAGCACCGGAATTTCCTTCAAATGTTCAAGCACCAGCGCTTTATCTCCGGGAGCCACCAGGTCCGGCAAGACCTGTTCCAGCAACAACGCCCCCTCCCCGCCTTTTAAAAACGGCAGCAAGACTTCCAAGTGTTCAGGGCCGACAGCCCTCAGCATCCGAAGCGGCAGGGAGTTTTCCGGAAAATAAGTGTCCCCCGCGGCCGCCAATATTTTTTCGACATATTGCCGAATCTGCTGATCCGTCGGTTTGGCGGGCAGTTTCCGGATACGCCGCAGCATATACAGGTTCTCCCGGCCGATTACGCCGGTACCGGTTTCAACGGCATTCTGCTCGGCCGCCGCCAGTAAACGGTTGTAGTCCTCGTAGGACCGGGTCATGGCCGACAGGTTTTTGTTAATGTCTTCAAGCTGCTGCGCAATTTTGTCATATTGCCCGGGCCCCGGGGCCGCACATCCGGCGCCGAGCAGCAACAGGCCGGAAAATGCGATTGTTACATATCTCATTGTTCAACTCCATTTCGGATGATGTACATTTTTCGTTGCGGCTCAAAGACCAGAAGCTCCCGGTTCGCCCGGTAATATTCGACAACCGCTTCCCAGGACGCCGCCCGCGCGGCTTCCGGCTCCCAGAAGCACTCCGCCGTCTTCAACCGCTGCGCCGCCGACTCCCCGCCCCGGTTGATGACCAATGCCAGCGCTTCCGGGTTCCCCAATTTCAACTGTGTTTCGGCAAGCCGGAGACGGTTGTGCAACGTATCGCGGTCACGCACCAGCCAGGCCTCCGCCGCCAGTTTATTTTCATCGACGGCCGGGAAGTATTTGATTTTTTCGAGCACAAAACACGCCGCCGGGTTCTTCCGGTAACAGTCAGCGAAAAATTCCAGATCCTCCGGCGTTTTGATATAAGCAAGCATGGCTCCGGACAACGCGGACAAGTCGTCCTGATTTTCCTCAAAAGCCCGGAAAAACGCGGCTTTCAGGCGCGGCGACTCTTCGCCTTCGTAATGGCGGATCGCTTCGTAGAGCGCCGGATAACGCGGCAACCGTTCAAGCGCCTCCTCCACATCTTCCTTGCGAAACACTCCGGCGGCGGCTCCGGCTTCCGGCAGCCGGTCCCAGAACGGCGCCAGTTCCTTTAAATGGCCGGGGCCGATTTTCGCCACCATTTCGGCAATGCGCGGAGAGGAAACGCCCGGCTTCCGGTTCCGCACGGCATCGGCAAGCGACTGGAGATACCGGGTGACATCTTCGCCGACGGGGGCGGAAGAAAGCGGTTCGATCCGTTCAAGGGCAAGGTAGTCAATGCCGTCGCCCCAGCCGTAGGAGGCGTCTGTTTCGTCGGCACATGCCGCGTCGAGGAAAGGATTTGTCCGGCAATGCATTTTCTCCAACTGTCCGTTGATTTCACCGAGCAGGGAAATGGTCCGTTCCATATTCGGGTCCGGCTGTTGCGTGCAGCCGCACAACACACAAACCATCACGCAAAAGGCCGAGTTCATCAGCTTCGTCATTACGTAGTCCCTTGTTAAAAATGCATGCAAAGCATTATACTACACAATTGAATTACATGCAAATAATTTATCTCCTATAATTGCTTTTTTATTTATATGGATTATAATATCCGAAACTGATTTCCTGAGGAGGAGAATCGCTATGAATATGGTTATGATCGGAAGGCGCGGCCATTGGCAATATGTTTTTGAAAGCATCAACGACGTGCCCCAGGTCAGGATTACCGCCGTTTCCAGTGGCTGCGAAGATTCCGCCGAGGTCATGGAAACCCGCTGTATCGAATACGGATTCGAACCGAAAGTCTACACGGATTGGCGGGAAATGCTTGAGCGCGAAAACCCGCGCCTCGTCTGTATCGACGGTCCGTTCCACCTGCATGCCGAAATGTGCGTCGAAGCCCTGAAGCGCAATATCCATGTCTTCTGCGAAAAACCGATCGCGATCACCCTCGAACAGCTTGACGCCGTCGAACAAGCCCTGGCGGCCGGCAGCGCCCGTATTTATTCCATGGTCGCATTGCGCTATGAACCGGCGTTTCAGACGGCCATCGACTTCATTCGCAAGGGCGGCATCGGCAAAGTCAAAATCATCAGCGCCCGCAAATCCTACAAGCTCGGCAAGCGGCCGGAGTTTTTCAAACGGCGCTCCACTTACGGGGGGACCATCCCCTGGGTCGGCAGTCATGCCATCGACTGGATCATGAGCATTGCGGACAGCAAGGTCAAAAGGGTTTGGGCCGTCCAGAGCCATAACGACAATTTCGACCACGGCGAGCTTGAAATCTCCGCTTCCTGTCTTCTGGAAATGACCAACGGCATCCATGCCCAGGCGTCCATCGATTACCTGCGCCCGGCGGCAAGCCCCACTCACGGCGACGACCGGGTCCGCATCGCCGGCACCCGGGGAGTGATCGACGTCGACCGCGGGCGCATTCAACTGATCGACAAAGACGGCGAACGGGAAATCGCCCCGACGCCCGGACGCCGGATTTTCAGCGACATCGTGCTGGATATCGAAAACATCCGGGAAAGCCTGGTGGACAGCCGCCAGACCATCGAATTGACCCGCGCCTGTCTGTGCGCACAGTTGGCGGCCGACGAAAACCGCCTCGTCGATATCCCCTGATCCGAGCGTGACCGATATCTTTTTCCGCACTTTTACGGAAATGTTATTTGCATTATCGGCGTTTTTGCGTTATATAATATACTTGATCGTCTCGTAATATTGCCAATCGTCAACCGAAGGAAGATATGTCCGATTTTAAGATAACAGCAGCGATTTTAGCCGGTGCGCCGCCGGAAGCGAACAGCCATCCGATTCTTGCCGAAATCATCGACAAGACTCTTTTTCAATACCTTATTTCCCAGCTCGTCAAAGTCGAAATTGACCGTATCGTCATCTGTACCACTCCGGCAATCGCCGAAATCATGAAAGAAAAATACGGCTCCGCCTACGAAGGCGCGGAGTTGATCTATTCCTGTGAATCGTCTCCGCTCGGCACAGGCGGCGCCCTCGTCAACGCGCTGTCCTATTTTCAGACCGACGACATCATGGTGCTGAACGGCGACGCCTATATCGCCTGTAACCTGCTCAACTTCACCGAATGGTATTTCGATACGCCGCGCTTCGACGCGGGCATGCTGCTGGCCGATGTGGAAAACGCCGAAAACTTCGGCCGGGTCCGTTTTTACGACGACAACATGATTTATCATTTTGAAGAAAAGGGCAAAACGCCCGGTCCCGGACTGGTCAACGCGGGCATCTACATGCTGCGCACCGACCTCCTCGACCTGCTGCCGAAAGACAGTCCGTCGTCGCTTGAAAGCAATCTGTTCCCGGCGCTCGTCAAAGACCGCCGCCTGTACTGCCTGCCTACGCTGGGCAAGTTCATCGAGGCCGAATCTCCGAGCGCGGAATGGGTGATCCGCAGTCATTATCCGAGGGATATCTTCGGCTGACGGCGCGCGAATTTCCGGCGGGCATCATTTGAGAAACAATACCTTGGTGCATTGCAGCAGCAACGGGGCCGAGACGCCCAGCCAATACAGGCAGTTGCAGCCGAATGCGTATGTCAGCATTTTCGTGTGCTTCGCCTTATCCGACCAGATCACCAGGTATTGGATGAACAGCACCATATTGATAATGAACAGCGTACTGAGGATCGGAACCATCCGCACGGTGTCGACGTCATCCCATTCCCAATACGGCTTCACCTGCATCAGGACCGCAAGGACAAAGCCGATCAATGAACAGCATATTCCAAAAACGTAAAACTTTTTCATCGTTAAAACTCCTTTTAGCGTGTCGCCCGGTCAACGCACCAAAAACCGGTAGATCGTCGTCTGACGGTAGGTTTCACCGGCATTCAGCCGGGTGGACGGAAAGCCCGGCTGATTCGGAGAATCAGGGTAATGTTGAGCCTCCATGCAGAACCCGCCGTGCCGTTTGTTGATTTTGATCCGCGACCTGCCGGCCTCGCCGTTCAGGAAATTCGCGCTGTAAAACTGGACCGCCGGTTCCGTGGTCAACAGTTCCATCATGATCCCGGTGTTCGCCGCATAGGCGGCGGCGCAGGGAATCTGCCGGGATGCGATTCCACCCCGGAATATGTAATTATGGTCGTAGCCGGAAAAGCGTTCCGGCGGATTCTCCAGAATATCCCCGATCCGCCGGGGAGCCGTCAGGTCCAGGTGCGTCCCGAGCAGACTGCGGATTTCGCCGGTCGGCACCAGGCGTTCATCGACCGCCGTATACGTTTCGGCATTGATGAAAATCTCGTGGTCATAAATCAGGTCCGAGGAATCCAGATTGAAATACGTGTGGTTCGTCAGGTTGATCACCGTATCGCGGTCGGTTTCAGCGAAATAATCGATCGCCAGTTCGTTATGCTCGGTCCAATGGTAAATCACCCTGACTTTACAGTTTCCGGGAAAGCCCTGATCGCCGTCCGCACTCTCCAGAGTCAATTCCAGCGCGCCGTCGGCAATCCGACCTTTCCACAACCGCCTGCCAAAACCGCGTTCGCCGCCGTGCAGACAACAGCCGGAGTTGTTGGCGGAAACCGGATATTTCCGTCCGTCAAGCTCGAATTCGGCATTGCCGATCCGGTTGGCATAGCGCCCGGCGATAATCCCGAAACCGGGCGCGTTCCATTCATAAGCCAGCGGGTCCGCAAATCCCAGCACAACGTCATGCAGTTCCCCGGACCGGTCCGGCACCTGCATCGCCGTCACGGCGGCGCCCCAGTCGATGATATCGACTCCGGTCCCGGAACTGTTTTTTAAATGATAAACCGTCACTTCACTGCCATCGGACATCCGGCAGAACGGTTCGCTTGTAACTACGGTCATGGGGTCTCCTCCTCATGTATCCCCGCTCCCGCCAGCCGGGAGAAATTTTTGAAATGATTTTTGCAGCAGCCGCGCAGGGCGGCCCCGCCCCTTTTCCGGAAAATCTCCGCCGCCGCCTGGTCAGCCTGCACGCCGCCGCCGCGTGGAATCGTCATGCCCAGTTCGCCGCCGATTTTGTCCAGCGCGTCAATGAACCCTTCGCGGGCCAGAATCGAGGCCGCCGCCACGGCGGGATCGGATTCCGCCCGCACCTGCTGGTCCAGGCGGATCAGGCGGCCCTGGGTCATCAGGGCGTTGCGGATCAGGCTTTCGCTGGCGAATTTATCGGACAGCGCACGCGGGCAGTCCGGTACTTTTTCCAGGATATTTTCAATGGCCCTGGCATGACCCCACGCCAGCAGCCGGTTCAGGTTGCCGAATTGTCCGTAAAGGCGGTTATAAGCGGCGGGGCCAATCGCCACCCGGGTGAATTTCCCTTGCAGGATTTTGCGGATGGAGGCGGAGAGTTCACGGATTTTCTTATCGCTTTTCACCGTTTTGGAGTCGCGGATACCGGCGGCCAGCAACAGCCGTGCGGAGGGTTCATCCACATAGGCGGCGGCGATCACCAGCGGCCCGAAAAAATCCCCTTTGCCGCTTTCGTCCACACCGGCATGGGGCAGGAAAGCCTCGGGCGGCAGTTCAACCGGTTCCTTTTTGCCCGGTTTTTCAATGCCGAGCTCTTTCTCGTACCCGAACGTCGCCTGTTTCAGAATCTCCGGCTCCAGGATGAACATGACGAATTCGCCGGCCCCCCTGCCCTGTACGGTCAGTTTGCCGCTCTGGTAAGCCACGACATTCACCTGTTCCCCGGCCGCTTTCCACAAGCTGTACGGGACCTGGGTGAACTTCCATCCTTTCTGCCGCAGCATCGCCTCAAGATCGGCGGCTTGTTCCGCCGTCACCGTGCATGTATAGGAAGCTGGCAGTTTATCCGGGTCCATTATTCGGTACTGACTTTTTTCAGCCAGGCTTCGACGAACATGTCAATGTCGCCGTCAAGCACTGCGGAAGTGTTGCTGGTTTCTACCTCGGTCCTCAAATCCTTGACCATCTGGTACGGCTGCAGCACATACGAACGGATCTGGTTGCCCCAGCCCATTTCGGTTTTCGTGCCGGAAATCGCGCTGGCTTCCTGACGGCGTTTTTCCTCCTCCATTTCATAGAGGCGGGCCTTCAGCATCTGCATGGCGGTATGGCGATTTTTGTGCTGGGAACGCTCGTTCTGGCACGAAACCACAATACCGGAAGGAATATGGGTGATCCGAATGGCGCTGTCGGTGGTGTTGACGTGCTGGCCACCGGCGCCGCTGGCGCGGTAAGTGTCGATCCGCAGGTCTTTTTCCTCGACTTCGATATCGATGTCTTCGCTGATATCCGGGAACACGTCCACGGAACAGAACGAAGTATGGCGGCGCGCGTTGCTGTCAAAAGGCGAGATCCGCACCAGGCGGTGAACCCCTTTCTCGCCCTTGGCGTAGCCGTAGGCAAACTGCCCGCTCACTTTGATGGTCACGCTTTTGATACCGGCTTCGTCGCCCGGCTGAATGTCGACGATCTCATCTTTCCAGTTGCGGCGTTCGAACCAGCGGCGGTACATGCGCATGAGAATGTTGGCCCAGTCGCAGGATTCGGTGCCGCCGGCTCCGGCGTGAATCGAAAAATACATGTTGCCGGCGTCGAATTTACCGGACAGGAAGCTGACCAGTTCAATATTGTCGAGTCTTTTGCTGAGTGCCCGCCAGGTCGAATCGGCTTCGGCCAGCATGGACTCATCTTCCTCCGCCAGCTCGAGCAGAACGGCGAAATCCTTCACTTCGCTTTCGGTTTCCTTAAACGGCTCGATGATGTTTTTGCACGCGCTCAAGGCTTCCACGGTCTTCTGCGACCGTTCGCGGCTGTCCCAGAAATCCGGGGCGGTCATGACCTCCTCCAGACGTTTCCGTTCGGCAATCTTTTCGTTTATTTTCAGGAATTTCCGTAAAAGTTCAATTCGTTCATCAGCCGCCTGACTGGCGGATTGCAATTCATCCAGCGTCATTTATCCCTCCGGGACAGTTTTAAGAAGTTTAGCGCAAGAAGCCGGAGCAGCACGTAATCGGATTGCTTTTCCGGCCTCTTTTTTGCGTTGAAATTTTAATTTTCCGGCAGTACCGGAGTTTTGAACTGGAGCTCTTTCTTCGGCTGCCACGGGGACTCCCAGACGAATTCGGAAAAGCGCGGTTCAAAAATGTTGGCCGGTTCAAATCCGAGGAACAGAATGTCGGTGACACCGGTAAAAGCCCTCATCACCGTAAAGCCGGCCCCTTCGCAGGCGCCGTAGACAAAGCCGAAAAACGGCACTTCCGCATTACGGTACAGCATGCAACGGAAAACCTCCAGCCAGCAGGTGCCGATGTTGGTGACACCGCGCCCCATGTTGAACAGATGGGTGCCGAATCCGCCGTCTTCTTCCGTTTCCCCGGCTGCTTCCGTGCCGACGGAACATTCCGCCGCCGGAGCCGCTGTTTCCGCCGTTACCACCGGGGCCACGGCCGGAGCCGCCGCCGTTTCAGCAAAAGAAACCTGGGTGAACAGGAAAATCGCCATCGCCGCCAAAATACCGAAACTATTTTTCATTGCACCTTCCACATCATAATAAAATTAACAGAAAAAATCGACCAATCATCAATTTAATCTGTTTTGATTGCAAATCAAGATTGAGTACGAAAAATATCGCGAAAAATAGCCCCGGTCCCGGATTGCATAATCCGCGGAACAGGATTATAATTAAGGTGAAACCATGAATCGAGGAGAACGTTTTGCCATGAAAACACCTTCCATCCACGCGGCCCGCTGGTGGCAGGCGGAAGATTCCCTGTGCGTCCGCTGCAATTTATGCCCGCGCTTCTGCCGGATCAAACCCGGCTGGACCGGCTTCTGCGGCGTGCGGGCCAATATCGGGGGCCGCCTCGGGTCCGTCGCCTACGGACACCCTGTTTCCGTCAACATCGACCCTATCGAAAAGAAACCGCTGGCGCGCTTCATGCCCGGCAGCCGGACGTTTTCCATCGGAACCTTCGGATGCAACCTCAGTTGCAGTTTCTGCCAGAACGATTCCCTCTCCCGCGGACACTATGACCTGAAAAGCCTGCCGCGTTACGTCGCCCCGGAGGACGTTATCGAACTCGCGCTCCGCCACGGCTGCCAATCCGTCTCGTACACCTACAACGAACCGACCGTGTTCGCGGAATACGCCGTCGACACCGCCGCCCTTGCCTCGGCGAACGGGTTGAAAAACGTCCTGGTCAGCAACGGCTATATCACCCCGGAAGCCGCCGACGCCCTGTATCCGCTGATCGACGCCGCCAATATCGATATGAAAGGCTTTTCCGAGGAATTTTACCGTTCTTTATGCGGCGCTTCACTGGAACCGGTCCTGAATTCCATCCGCCGCCTCTACGAATCCGGCAAGCACATCGAAATCACCAATCTGGTCATCCCCGGACACAACGACGGCGAACCCATGATCCACGCCTGGTTCGACTGGGTTGAAAAGCATCTGGACAAAGATGTTCCGCTGCATTTCTCCGCCTATCACCCGGCTTACCGGATGCGGGTCGAACGAACCCCGCGCGAAACCCTGTTCAAGATCAGGCAATACGGTGAGGACCGCGGCTTTACGTCGATATTCCTCGGGAACATTTGACATCGGCCCCCCCTGCGGCTATATTACATTCAGAAAAAACACGAGGCGGAGTAGTTTATGGTTACTGTATTTATGATCCTGATATTGAAACTGTTCATCGGATTGTTCATCCTGTTGGTCTACATCCATCTTTCCGGCAAAGGTTCACTGGCGCCGATCTCGGCCATCGACCAGGTCGGAAACGTGGTACTGGGCGCGATCATCGGGTCCACGCTGCTTGACGAAGACCAGATATCTATCGCGTATATGATCATCATCCCGAGTCTGTGGGCGTTGATGATGCTGGGCCTGCGCTATTACAGCAACAACCACAGGGGCGCCAAAAACATCATCGACGGCCATTCAATCCCGCTGATCCTGAACGGCATCCTGCTCTCCGACAACTTCGGGGAAGCCAAGATCTCGATCCGCGACCTGACCATGCTGCTCCGCCAGCGCGGCTACACCTCGATCAACGAATTGAACAACGTCTGGTACGAATACAACGGTCAGTTGACCGTGGTTAAAAAAGGCGAGAAGAACGTCGCCGTCGTCGTTATCGAAAACGGCCAGATACTGAACGACAGCCTGAAGATGCTTGAGCTCCCGGAATCCTGCCTGATGGAAGAACTCCGGAAACACAATCACGAGCTTAAAGACATTTTCTGCGGTGAGTGGCACGAAGACAGACTGTTCATCTATCTTTACCACAAGATCAATACCAAAGCCGTTTCAACCGACTGATTGGCTGGTTCAGTTGCGGTTCAGCAGTTCCTGAACGTTTTTCAACGCTCTGGTACAGGCACTGCGGCACTCTTCCCAACCCTCGTATTCGATGGAGAGGAATCCTTTGTACCCGGCGTTCTTGATGATCTTGACGATGGCGTCCAGATTCACGTCGCCGTCGCCGGTGATCGCCCCGCGAAGGAAACGCCCATGAGCGGTTTTGATATATCCGTCCTTAACCGGCGGGTTGCGGCGGATATGGAAATCCTTGAAATGGACATGCGACGCATAGCCGATGTTGTTGAGGGTGGCGGCTTCCGGGTCTTCGTCCACGCACAGGAAGTTCCCCACGTCCAGCGTGGTGCGGAAATTATCGCGGCCGACCGCCAGAATCAGGCGTTGAATGCGTTCGCTGGCCTGAAAATGAAAGCCGTGGTTTTCAATGCTGGTGGTGATGCCGTATTTGGCGGCGACGTCGGCGACCTCGCCGCAGGCGTCGACAATCGCGGGCAGGTCTTTTTCAAATTGTTCAAAAGAGGTTTCCGGGATCGGGCGGGAACCGGCGTCATGCCGCATCCGGCGGACACCCAGGCGGGCGCCGATTTCGACTTCCTTTTTGATCCGTTCCACTTCGGCGCGGTATTCTTCCGGGGTCGGCTTGATGAAATTGGCTCCGATCGTGTAGCTGGAAATTTCAATCCCGACTTCTTTGGCGGTATCCAGAATCCGGGTGATCAGATCGGGATTCTCGGCAAGCTTTGTCGCGCCGGGGGAAATTTCAAGATGGCTGCCGCCGTTTTCCGCCACAAAGCGCACCGCCCCGGGGAGATCCATTTCGCCTTTATTGATCGCCTGGGATAAACTGTACGAGCTTAAACCTAATTTTATCATCACATCATCTCCTGAGTTGATTTTAATTTTTTGAGTACAATAACCCCGGAGAAAAATTTTTCCATCCGAATCCCGTTTCTTTTCCGTTTTTTTCGGATCCGTTTGTGAATGTCGAGATGCCGTCGAAATGGAATCGCCAAGGCCGCCGCCCCCCTGTAACTTTGTGGATGATTTCCATGATCCGGGACTGGCATTTATGCCCCGGACGTGATAGATTATACGCTTCACAACGTTTGAGGTATTGAAATGCTGCGTATAATCATATATGTCTTCCCGATGCTGGTGAATTTTGTTCTCGGCGGTACGTTCTTCATTGTCGCCTTTCTGTTGTCGCAGGCGAAACAGCCGGCGATCGTCGTCACCGGTACCATCTACGTCTGGGCGCTGGTCTACTGCGTCAGTTCCCTGATCATGGGGCGGATCACCACTCCGGCGAACGCCGGGCGCCTGATCATGAGCGGCGCGGCTGGAATCGGAATCTGTTCGCTCGGGTTCCTGTTTTTTCCGCAGGTCGCGGCCCAGCTCCTGCTGGTGGGGATCATCGGCGTGGCGTCCGCCATGTACTGCACGCCGTTTCAGGTGTTCATGAAAGCCATTGAACCGGACCAGAACGCGGGCATCGTGCGTTCGACCGCGCTGTATACCGCGTCCTGGAGTTTCGGCATGGCGACCGGGCCGCTGGTATTCGGGCTGTTCGACTGGCATTATGGATTTATCCTGAATACCATTCTCGGCTTCCTGATGGCGGCTTCCATCTGGCTCATCGACCGCCATCACCGCAGCAACCCGGTTTCCCAGCGCAAAACCCCGCCCGCTCCGAATGAAGTCGATTACAGCCGCATGCCGGACCTCGCCTGGCTGGGCTGGATCATTGCCGGTTGCGGCACGGTGGCGGTATGCCTGGTCCGTGGACTGATTCCGTATCAGGGCGCGCTGCTCCAGTTCGGCAAAGCCGATACCGGCATGATTCTGGCGGTGGTCAGCTATGTTCAGGGCCTGACCGCGCTGGCGCTGCTGCGCAGCAAATATTGGATGTACCGCCCCCGCCCGGCGCTTATCGCCGGATGCTGCGGCGGGCTGGCGCTCCTGCTGTTCGGACTCGGCACGTCGCCGTCGTGGTTCTATCCGGGAGCGGTTTTGTACGGAATTTTCTCCGGTTGCTGTTATTTTTATCTGGTGTTTCACTCACTGGTACACCCGACCAGGAGCTCCCGTTACATCGCGGTCAACGAGATCGTGGTCGGAGTCGCCAGCATCCTCGGCCCGATTACCGGGGGCCTGCTCACCGGCATCAACAACAATGCGTCGCTGACGTTCCTGCTGGGGGCGGTCATGCTGACCCTCATGGCGATTTTCAGCGCCCGGGCGTTCTACCTCGGGCGCAGGCATCAGGCCTGAACACCTGAACCGGGCGGAGATTAATACGGTTTTCGGACCGCATCGCCCGGAGTGGTACTTGCATTGAACCGTTCCGGCTGTATATTTCGGAATGATGGAAAAGAACATGATCATTACCAGCTTGCAGAATCCGTCCGTCAAGGCCGTCTGTAAATTACGCGACCGCGCCGGACGCGACCAATCCCGGCTGACCGTGCTCGAAGGGTATCGGGAGTTGACCCGTGCGCTCGAATACGGCATGGAAATGGCGGAGTGTTTTTACAGCCCGGAACTGTTCCTCGGCGAAAATGAATTTCCGCTGCTCGCCAAACTGGCGGCAACCGGCGTCCGCAACACCGAAGTCGCCCCCCATGTGCTGGCCAAGATGGCTTACCGCGAACGCCCGGAAGGACTGATCGCCACCGCCCGCATGAGAACTCACCGGCTCGAAGACATGCCGGTGGTTAAAAACGGTTTTTACCTGATCGCCGAAGCCATCGAAAAACCCGGCAATCTCGGTTCCATGCTCCGTTCCGCCGACGCCGCCGGGGTGGACGGCCTGATTCTCTGCGACAAAGGCACCGATATTTACAACCCCAACGTCATCCGCGCCAGCACCGGCGCGCTGTTTTGCGTGCCGCTGGCCGAGACGGATTCCGTCACCGCCCTGCAATGGCTTCGCGACAACCATATCCAGATTCTCGCCGCCACCCCGCACACCGATTTCAACTACACCGACGTGGACATGACCGCCGGGGTCGCCGTCGTGGTCGGGCGCGAACAGACCGGGCTGACGCCGTTCTGGATGGACCAGGCCGATCTTCAGGTCAAAATCCCCATGCTCGGCATGATCGATTCCCTGAACGTCACCGCCGCCGCCACGATCCTGCTTTACGAAGGAGCCCGCCAGCGGCAATGGCGCAAACCGCAGTGGGTCCGCCGATGAATGAAGTATATCTGAACGACGTATTTGCCGCCCTCTGGAAAGACGCCGACCCGATTGCCGAGGCGGATAAACTGGAAGGCGAAATTTTCCGCGAAGTGAAAACCCGCCGTACCTTCCGTTTCGAAGTGGGCGGACAGGGCTATTTCGCCAAAATCCACAAAGGAACCGGCTGGCGCGAGATCCTCAAGAACCTGTTCCAGTTCAAAACCCCGGTCCTCGGCGCGGCCAACGAATACCACGCCATCCGGCTGCTGGAAATGCTCGGCGTGCCGACCATGACGCCCGCCGCCTATGCCTCGCGCGGCAGTAATCCGGCCGCCATCGAATCGTTTCTCATCACCGAGGAACTCACCGGCATCGTCAGCCTGGAGGATTACTGCCGGGACTGGGAAAGCTCGCCGCCGCCGTTTCACGAAAAAGCCGCGCTGACTGCCCGGCTGGCCCGGACCGCCGCCGCCATGCACGACAGCGGCCTGAACCACCGCGACTGCTATATCTGTCATTTCCTGCTGAAAAAATCAACCGGCGACCTGCATGTGATCGACCTTCACCGGGCCCAGATCCGCCGCCGGATTCCATACCGTTACCGGGTCAAGGACGTGGCGGGGCTCTATTTCTCCGCCATGGACTGCGGGCTGACGCGCCGTGATTTGTTGCGTTTCATGGCGGTTTACGGCCGCCGGACCCCGAAATTCTGGCGTCAGGTACAGGCAACCGCGGAGAAGTTGTACCGCAAAGTCCACGGGCGCGCCAGCCGTTACACGGATATTTTTTCGCGCTGACCTCGTATTTTTTCGTAATTTTTCAAAATCCGCCTTTATTTTCTCATCCAGCCGGGCTAGATTATAGGTACTAACTATAATTTTAACAGGAACTTATGATTGATACAGAAAAAGACGAACGGAAAATAGTCGAACGCGCCATCCTGATCGGAATCAATGATTTCAGCGCCCCCGAAGAAGATACCGCCATGCACCTGGACGAACTGGAAGAACTTGCCGGAAATCTCGGCATCGAAGCCTCCGAAAAAATCGTCGTCAAACTCCGCGAGCCCCACGCCAAATATTACCTCGGCACCGGCAAAGCCGAAGAAATCGCCGAAATGGCACGGGAACTCAAAATCGACTGCCTGATCTTTGACGATGAACTGTTCCCGATCCAGCAGCGCAACTGGGAGCGCCTGACCAAGCTGTCGGTGATCGACCGTCAGGAAATCATTCTCGATATCTTCGCCGAACGCGCCACCACCAGCGAGGCGGTGCTGCAGGTCGAACTCGCCCGGCTCGAATATTACCTGCCGCGCCTGACCAAAGCCTGGAGCCATCTTTCGCGCCAGCGCGGCGGACGCAACAAAGGCGAAGGCGAAAAACAGGTCGAATTGGACCGCCGGATCGTCCGTACCCGTATCGCCGACTTGAAAGTCCAGCTCCAGAGCGTGAAAAAACAGCGCGACACCCAGCGCAAAAGCCGCAAGCGCAACAACATCCCGCAGGCCGCCATCGTCGGCTATACCAACGCCGGGAAATCGTCGCTGCTGAAACGCCTTTCGGATGCCGACATCTACATAGCGGACAAGTTGTTCGCCACACTCGACCCGACCACCCGGCGTATCCAGCTCCCCAATCAGCAGGAACTGCTCCTGACCGACACCGTCGGTTTCGTCCGCAAACTGCCTCACGCCCTGGTCGAAGCATTCAAGTCCACGCTGGAAGAAGCGGTGCTGGCGGACTTTCTGGTCCTGTTGCTGGACCTCAGCAGCCCGTGTGTCGAGGAACAGTGGGAAACCACGATGGGCGTTTTGAAGGAACTCGGCGCCGACGATAAAAACATTCTGCCGGTATTCAACAAAATCGACCTGGAAAATAATCCCGTCCTGATGACCCGGATCCGTCATATGTTCCCCAATGCCCAATTCGTCTCGGTCGCCACCGGCGAGGGCATCGACGACCTGCTGCATGTCATGGAAAAACTCGTTGCCGGCGGCAACAGCGTCATCCAGGTCAAACTGCCCCCGGACCGCCACGATCTTGCCGCGTTTGCCCATCAGAACGGCAAAGTGGTGGAGTCGGAATACGACGAAGCCGGTTTCCTGCTCATGACGGTGCGAATTCCTGCCCGCTCCGCACAACGGTACGCGGACTATCTGATAAATTGATTTTTTGAGGTTTATTATGCTGAGATTTTTTCGAACCGCCCTGCTGGCGCTGGCACTGTGTGGCATCATGTTGCACGCCCGGGGTGAAGGTTTTTCTCCGTGGGACGCCTGGCGCCAGGGTTATTCGCATTATGAACGCGGCGAAAAAGCCAAGGCCCGCAACGAAGCCAAACCGGCGCTGGAAGCATTTCTTCAGGCCCGTGACTGTTATCTGGCGGTGAAAAAAGCCCGGCCCGACTGGAACCAGCAGATCATCGACAACCGCCTCCGGATGTGCAACCGCGAGATCAACGCCCTGCGCGAAGGCATCGACCGGACCGCCGTCGCCCAACAGGCCCTGCCGCCGCCGCTGCAGGATACGAAGCAGACCGTATCGTCTCAGGAAATCGTGACCTCGCATGGCAATACCTATGAGATCACCCGGGAACTGGAAAAATACAAAAAGGAATTCCTCGCCACCGTCGCCGAACGCGACAAACTGTTGAAGGAAGTCGAGCGCAACCGCAGCATCCAGTTGGAAATCGCCAACCTGACCATGGAAAAGACCGCGCTCGAACAGCGCCTCGCCAACCTCCAGCGCCAGAACGAAATCCTGGCGGCCAAGCAGAACGAACCGGAACAGGAAAAGAAAGAACTCCAGAACCGGTTGCTCGAAGAACGCATGAAACTGGACATCGCCGACCAGCGTCTCAAGCTGCAGGACGGCGAAGTAAACAATTTGAAAAAAGAAGTCAACGAGCTTCTGTTGAGCCGGAACGAAGCGCGCGAAAAAGAAGAAACGGCGGGTAAAAAACTGCTCGTTCTTGAGCGCCAGATTACGGACGCCGCCAAGCTGGCCCAGCTTCGCCAGACCACCACGGCCGAATTGGAGAAGCAATACGCCGAACTCAACAAAGAGAGCGAACTCCAAAAAGTGCGCCTCAAAAACCAGCAGTCGGAAATCACCCGCCTGAATGAAGCACTGGCCGGCAGCCAGACCGCCGCCCAGCAATTGACCGACAACCGCGAACTGGCGAAAAAATTGACCGAAGCCTCCGTGGAAAGAGAACGCCTGTCCCGAGAAAATGCCGAAATGCGCAAACAAAACCGCGAAACCGAGGACGCCCTGAAATCCCTCCGGGAAAATGCCGTCCACCTGAGCACCCAGCGCGACCAGACCGCCCAATCGCTCCAAAGCCTCACCGAACAGCACGGCAAATTGCTGGACATGAAGGCTTCATTTGAAAAACAGATCAAAGAACTGACGGTGAAAAATCAGGAAACGATCCTCCAACGCCAGGACTACATTGATAAATATGAAAAGGCGCAAAAACGGCTGGAAACCCGTTTAAGCAGCGAATATGAAAATATTCTGGCGCTGACCAAACAGGTCAAGGACGAACAGGAAAAACTCCGTCAGAGCCATGAGGAAATGGAGAAAATCCGTACCCTTCACGCCCAGTCGCAGGAACAGTCCACGAAACTTGCCGAAACCGTGCAGGAACTCAAAGACAAACTGACCACGCAGGACGATTCCGGCAAACAGTTGCTGTCCGTTTCGGACGAGCTGCGCAAGCTTCGTGCAAGCCATGGCACGCTTCAGGAAGAACATAAAAAGCTCGATCAGGAAAACCGCGCCAACGCCCTGCTGGCCGCCCGTTTCCAGACCGCGTCCGAACAGTTGAAGCAACTCACCGAGAGCAAGGCCGAACTGGACGTGCTGAAAGTCAAATACCGCCAATCCCTCGAAACCATCGAGGAACTGAAAACCGCCGCCGCGACCGCGCCCCAGCCAACCGCCCCTGCCCCGGTCCCGACCAAAGAATTCGAACAGAAAATCGCCGATTATGAACAAAAACTGACTGCCGCCAATAATCTGCTGAGAGATTCCCGTGAACAGCTCCGCAAAAGCACCGAACAGCAGGAAAATCTTTCCCGCCAGTTAAAAACCGACCACGAACAGCTCACCGCCGCCAATACCCAACTCCGCCAGACCCGCGAACAGCTCGCCGAAGCGGAAAAACAGGTCCAGGAAAACAGCAACGCCCGTCAGGAACTGACCCTGCAGGAAAGGCAGTTGGCGGTCTTGAAAGAAAGCTTGAGCGCCACGGAATCGCAGTTGCGGAAGGAACAGGAAACGCTGAAAGAACTGCCCGGCTTGAAGAAAGAACTGGCCACGCTCCGCCATCAGGTCGAGCGCCAGGCCGAAACCGCGGCAGCCACGGCCACCGGCGAAGCCGCGCTGGTCAAGAAACTGCAGGAAGAACTCGGCAAAAACAGCGGCGTTCTCGCTTCCCTGCGTTCCGAAATCACCGAACTGCAGAAATTGCAGAAACAGGAGGCCGCGGAGAAAAACCGGCTTCAGGAATTCCTGAAAATTCAGGAAGAAAAGAATTCAAACAGCCAGACTGAAATCACCCGCCTGGCCGCCGAACTGGAAACCGCTGTTCAAAAAGCCCGGGATTTCGAAAAACAAAAACAGGAATACGCCGCCTCGCTGACCGTCTTGAAACGGGAACATCAAACCGCAACGGATTTGACGGAACGCCTCCGGGCGGAAAACGTCCGCAACAACGAACTCGTCGCCAAGCTCCGCCAATCCCTGACCGGCGCGGAAAACAGCCTGAGAGAAAAAGCCACCGCCGGTTCCGACGAACTCCTGCAGCGTCAGTTGACCGCCGCCTCCGAAATCCACCGCCGCCAGCTCGGCGAACGCGACACCCGGATTACCCGGCTGGAACAGCGGACCGCGATGGACGCGACCGCCCGGAAACAGTTGGAAAACGATCTGGAACAGGTCCGCAAAAAACTGGCGGTGCTCGAAGCGACCCGCCAGAGCGAATTGGCGGCCATCGAAAATTTCAACCGGACATTCCCTTCCGATCTGGCGAAAGCGTTCGACAACAAGCCGCGGATGACGCCGGAAGAAGTTTCATTTCACAGCACCGAACTGCTGGCGGTCGGCGCGAGCGCCGAGAAAGAGGATGAAATCGAGGTCGCTCTCTGGAACTACCGCAAGATTCTGGAATTCGACCCGGAGCATCTTCAGGCCAACGCCCGGCTCGGCAGTATCTGCCTGAAAAAAGGCATGTACAAAGAAGCCGCGAACCATTTCAATACCGTCCTGAAAAAAGATCCGTTAAGCCCGCAGGTCAATCTGGAATACAGCCTCTGCCTGTTTGAACTGAAAGACTACCTGACCGCCGAGAAAATCCTGTCCGAAGCCGTGCGCAATCATTCTTCCGACAATTCCCTGCGTTCCGCCCGTGCCTCCGCGCTGACCCGCGTCGGGCGCCCCGCCGAAGCGGAAAAAGAACTGCGTTCCATTCTGGCCGCCGAGCCGAACCGGCTTGACGCGATGGTCTATCTGGCGGAAGCGCTGGCGGAAAACGGCGACACCGGACAGGAAACGCAAAATCTGTACCGTCAGGCCCGCAAACAGGGCGCGCCACCCGTGCCCCGTCTGGAGAAACTCTTTTCCAAGACCGACGACCGCGACGACGCCAAACAATTCCTGTACCAGTCCGCCGCCGAGGCGGAAAAAAACAACGATACCATCTCATCCATCTGGTATTACGCGCAAATCCGCAAACTGGAAGGCGATCGGAGCCGGATTGCGAACCGTCTGGCCATCCTGCAATTGCAGAACGACAAAGCCGAAGACGCCCTGAACAATATCCGCAACCGCCGCGACGACGCCGAATCGCAATTGCTTGCCGGACTGGCCTGTGCCATGATGGAAAAATATCTGGACGCCGCCGCTTATTTCCGGATCAGCGGCAGGTTGAAGCAGAACGGCTTCGCCTATACGCCGGAAGTTCAACAGTTGGCGCGGAAAACAGACGCCACGTTGAGTACACTCGCCGCCAGGGAAGGCAATCAATCCCTTGAAGCCGCCCGCGAAGCCCTGCGGAACACCGTGGAATAAACGCATGAAGAAGCCGTCCGCCAATACAACCGCCGCCATCCTGATTCCTCTGGGAGCGGCGATTGCCGCGCGGCTTGTCCTGCTGGTCGAATGGTTCGGTTCGCCGTTCCGCAGCTATCACGGCGTTCCGGGCCTAGATATGATGACGCATCTGGAATTCGGGCGGTTCCTGTATGAGAACAGCATTCAGTTTTCCCTGCATCGGGCATTGGTGGCGCTGACCATGATCTTCAACCACGGGACGCCGTCGCCGGACACGGTCATCATCGCTCAAATGATACTCGGTGTGCCGGTCGGCGCCATGATGGGTTATGTGGCGCTTCACCTGACCGGCAAGCGGAATTGGGCTCTGCTGACAGGGTTGATCGCGGCGCTGTATTCTCCTTTCCTGATTCACGAATGTTTCCTGACCAAAGACGCCCTTGTGCCGGATATCGCCGCGCTGTCGCTGTTCCTCCTGGTCTGGGGCAGGAAGCATCACTTCCGGGGCTGGCGGCTGCCGCTGGCGGCGCTGGGGTTGTTCCTGCCGGTGCTGGTGCATATTTCCACGGTCTTTTTCGCCGCGGCGGGCTGGCTCTGGCTCGGCTGGTATCTCCGCGGGGATGTTCGCCGCCTGGCCAAAGGAGTTGCGTTGCCGGTACTGGCGGCTCTGTTGCTGTTGTCGGCGCATACCTGGTCCGTTGCCGGATATTTCCTGCCGATGGCGCTGGACGCCCGATACCGGAGCCATGCCGTCGAAGTGTCCCTGGCTCAATCCGACACCAACAACATGACGATGAATTTTTCAGACGGACAATCCCCCTCATTGCTCCGGAATTACCTGAAAAAAGCGCAGATGCTGATCGCGCCCTATGAAATACCGAACAATATCAATCACTATTTCGTAAAAAACCGCCTGCCGATTTTCAGCTTCCTGCCGGGCCCCCTGCTGTTGATTCCCTGCGCGGGCGTGGCGCTCCTGCTGATTCCGGGCAGCCGCAAATGGCGGCGGCGTTTCAATTTGCCGCTGCTGTACGTGTGTTGTTATGCGCTGCCGATTATCGCGTTCATGCCGCTGGCGCGTTACCGCATGATCCTCTGCCCGGCGCTGGCGGTCATGGCCCCGTATGTGATTTACCTCACCGTCAAGCTCTACCGCGAAAAACGCAAGACCTGTCCGCTTCCCGCGCTGGCGGTGATTCTCTATATGGTGATCGGTTTCCCCGGCTGGGATGATGAATTATTGCGCGCTTCGGACTTTGTCGCCTACGGACACGCGCAGAAATTCCGGGACGGCGGGTCCATCGACAACGCCATTCATTCCTATCGGGAAGCCCTCGACTACAACCCGGCCCACCTGCCGGCGGCGGTCAATGTCGCCGAAGCCCTGATCCGCCAGAACAAAGCCCGTGACGCCGTCAGCCTGCTGACCGGATACCGCGCCGAATACCCGGACGCCGAATCCATCCGCTATTATTATGCCATCGCCCTGCTCCATGCGGGAGAATTTCAAGCGGCGGACAAGGCCTTTGCGGAAATGGAGCCACCCGCCCCCCCCCTGCCGCGAACGATTTACTATTATTATTGGGGCGAGAGCCTCCGCATGCAGAAGCAAAAAGAAAAGGCCACGGACAAGTACCATCTGGCCCTGCAATCCGCCAATCCGGCGCAACGGGCTCAAATCGAACAGGCCATGGCCTTAAACGCGAACTGAGCGTCCTCAGTTCGCCACGATATTGATCAAACGTCCCGGCACGCAAATCACTTTGCGGACGGTTTTACCGGCAATCACTTCCTGTACGGCCTCTTGCCGGAGAGCGATTTCCTGCATCTGCGCGTCCGTGGCGTCGGGCGGCATCATCACACGCGCCCGGGGCTTGCCGAGCACCTGCACCAGAACTTCGACTTCCGCTACTTTCAGGTGGCGTTCGTCCCAGACCGGCCACTGTTCATAGGCCAGCGTGCTGCCATGGCCCAGCATCTGCCAGAGTTCTTCCCCGAGATGCGGGGCGAACGGCGACAGGAGGAGCACGTATTTTTCGGCGGCTTCGCGCGGAAGCGGCTTGTTTTCACCGCCGAACTCATTGATGAAGATCATCATCTGGCTGATCGCCGTGTTGAACGACATGCTTTCGAGGTCTTCGGTCAGTTTCTTGATCGTGGAGTGCAAGACACGGAGCTGATCCGCGGTCAGGGCGCCGTCCGTTATCGGCTGTTCGGCGATCATCCGGAAGGAACGGCGCAGGAACCGGTACACACCCTCGACCCCTTTGGTATTCCAGGGTTTGACGGCTTCCAGCGGCCCCATGAACATTTCATACAGCCGCATGCTGTCGGCGCCATATTCCCGGATGATATCGTCGGGATTGACGACGTTGCGCAGCGATTTGGACATTTTGGCGGGAAATTCAGCCAACGCCTCGCCGGTTTCCTTGTGCACCGGGTGTTCGCCGGTCACATCCACCTTGTCGGTCGGCACCAGCGCGCCACGGCTGTCCTTGTAGGAAATCCCGAGAATCATGCCCTGGTTCACCAGCCGCTTGAACGGTTCTTTGGTTGACGTATATCCCAGATCGTACAGCACCTTGTGCCAGAAACGGGAATAAAGCAGATGCAGTACGGCATGTTCGGCGCCGCCTACATAAAGGTCCACCGGCATCCAGTATTTTTCTTTTTCCGGATCGAACGCGGCTTCCCGGTTGCGCGGGTCGATGTAACGCAGATAGTACCAGCAGGAACCGGCCCACTGCGGCATGGTATTGGTTTCGCGGCGGCCCTTTTGTCCGTCCGGCGCGACATAATTCACCCAGTCCTCGGCTTTGGCCAACGGCGGCTCGCCGGTGCCGGTGGGCTTGAAATCATCCAGTTCGGGCAGCATCAGCGGCAGATCGTTGTCGTCAACCAGCCGGACCGAGCCGTCCTCCATCGTGATGACCGGGAAAGGCTCGCCCCAATAACGCTGGCGGCTGAACAACCAGTCGCGCAGTTTGTATTTGACCGCGGCCTTGCCGATGCTCCGCGCTTCCAGCCATTCGGCGGTGAGGCGCTTGGCTTCATCCACTTCCAGGTCATTGATACTCAAGCCGTCGTTGTTTGCGGAATTGAACAGTTTGCCATTGCCGGTCCAGCAGGCTTTGCCGTTCAGGACGTCGTCCACCGCGGCGGCATCGTCCGGCATGATGATCGCCCGGACCGGCAAGCCGAATTTCACGGCAAACTCAAAGTCGCGCGTATCGTGCGCCGGCACCGCCATGATGGCTCCGGTACCGTAACTGATCAGCACGTAATCGGCAATCCAGATCGGAATCTTTTCGCCATTGACCGGATTCAAGGCATAGGAACCGGTAAAGACGCCGCTTTTTTCCTGATTCAATTCCGTGCGGTCCATGTCGCTTTTGCGGGCGGCGCTCTCGCGATAGGCTTCGACGGCGGCCTTGTTTTCGGGGGTGGCCAGGGCATCAACCAACGGATGTTCGGGGGACAGTACCATGTAGGTGGCGCCGAACAACGTATCGGGGCGGGTCGTGTAAACCGTAATCTTTTCCTTCAGCCCGTCCAGCGAAAACTTCACTTCGGCGCCGACGGATTTACCGATCCAGTTGCGCTGCATTTCCTTGATGCCTTCCGGCCAGTCGAGTTCATCCAGATCGTTGAGCAGCCGCTCGGCGTATTCGGTAATCCGGAGTATCCACTGGCGCATCGGGCGGCGGACCACCGGGTGGCTGCCGCGTTCGCTCAGGCCGTTGATGACTTCTTCATTCGCCAGCACGGTGCCGAGGGCCGGACACCAGTTCACCGGGACTTCGGCCACATAGGCCAATCCTTTTTCGTAGAGCTTCTTAAAAATCCACTGTGTCCAGTGGTAATATTCAGGATCGGTGGTATTGATTTCGCGGTCCCAGTCATAGCTGAATCCGAGGGCTTTGATCTGGCTGCGGAATTTGTCGATGTTTTTCTCGGTGGTCACGCTCGGGTGAGTCCCGGTTTCGATGGCATACTGTTCGGCCGGAAGCCCGAACGCGTCCCAGCCCATCGGATGCAAGACGTTGAAGTTGCGCATACGCTTGTAACGGCAGAGAATGTCGGTGGCGGTGTACCCCTCCGGATGCCCCACGTGCAACCCGGCGCCGCTCGGATAGGGGAACATGTCCAGCACGTAGTACTTTTCCTTGCCTTCGACGAAATCTTCGGTCCTGAACGTTTTGTTCGTTTCCCAGTATTGCTGCCATTTCTTTTCGATGGCTTTGAAATCGTATTCTCTGCTCATTTCAATCACCTTTGAGTTATTATTTGTCCATCTAATATAATTCTATAAATATGGCATAATTTATTGTTTTTTCAATGACGAGATGCTATATTTAGGGGAAACTAAATTGAGGAGGAGCCTCCATGCTCGATTATATAATCAACTTTCTCGTTCGATTCATCAGTGAATTCTGGTATATTTCATGCTTGATCGCCCCCTGGCTGCTGTTCGGCTTTTTCTGCGGCGGCCTGATCGCGGTGTTCGTGCCGGATTCATTCATCCGGAAACACCTCGGCGGCAAAGGGCTCGGCGGAATCATCAAGGCGTCCCTGATCGGCATGCCCCTGCCCCTCTGTTCCTGCGGCGTCATCCCGGTCGCGGCCACGCTGAAACGCCAGGGCGCGGGCAACGGCACCATCGCCTCGTTCATCACCTCCACCCCGCAGATCAGCCTTTCCAGTTTCCTGCCGGCATGGCAACTGCTAAGCCCGGCAATGGCGCTGATCCGAACGCTCTTTGCATTCCTGTCCGGCATCCTGTCCGGCATCCTGATCAACGCCATGTGCCCGGCCCCCGCCGCCGCCCCGGAAAACCCGGAGGCATCCCCGGCTCAAACCGTCGCCGCCAGGCCGCAGGGCAATAAAATCGTCGCCACGTTCCGTTACGCGTTCGGCACGTTGATGGGGGATGTCGGCGGCACGCTGCTGTTCGGGCTGGCGATTTCGGCGCTGCTGGGCGTTTTCATGCCCGCGGATTTCGGCGCCCAATACGCCTCGAACACCTTTCTGGTGATCCCGCTGATCATCCTGATCAGCCTCCCCATGTACACCTGTACCAACGCGGCGATCCCGATCGCCGCCATGCTGATGATGAAAGGGTTTTCGCCGGGAGCCGCCATGGCCTTCCTGATCGCGGGGCCCTCCTGCAGCGCCCCGATGCTGGTGTCGTTCTGGAAACTGCTCGGCCGCCGCGCCATGCTGATTTATATCGCCATGATGATCGTGATGACGCTGGCGGTCTGCTGGGGCATCGACCTGCTGGGGGCAAGCATCCCCGGACTGGCTCACGTCCATGCGGGGCATCAACACGGCATTCCGCTGTACCAGCAGGTTTTCGCCGGGCTGATGCTGGCGATCATGGTATTCAACTGGACGGCGGGCAAGTTCCGCAAAAAAGCAAAATTGACCGCCGCGCCCGGACAGCTCATCCTGTCCGTGCCGGATATGACCTGCGCTCATTGCCGCCAGACCATTGCCGACGCGCTCAACACCCTGCCCGGCGTTTCATTCGTGGAAGCCGACCAGAAAAACCGGCAGATCCTGGTGCAAGCCGCGGACAGTCAACGGTCATTGATCGGCGATAAGCTGAAAGAAGCAGGCTTCAACGCCCAATAACCCCCTGATAAGGATTCTTACATGATTATGGACTGGTTTACCCGTTTGCAGGACTCACTGAGCAGCTACCCCTGGCTTTATCAGGCCATCGCGGGGGTGGCGGTATTTCTGGCAGCGCTGATCATCTATTTCATCGCTAAATTTCTGCTGACGCGGATTTTGCTGCGGATGATCAATACCTTTTTCGCCGATAACGAGGCGGAGCGGAAACTCGCCCGGAAAGCCATTTCAAACTTCGCCTTGGCCGCGCCGATTTTCATCGTGGGCTGCGGAATTACCCTGCTTCCCGGCTTCCACCCGATGCTGACGAGCGTCGGCGGCAACCTCTGCGAAGCCCTGATCGTGCTGACGCTGAGCATGGCGCTGTCGCGCTCCGTCGACCTGATCGATATTTTTTACCATCGCAAACCGGTCGCCCAAAGCAAGCCGATCAAGGGCTTCCTCCAATTTCTCAAAATCCTGATTTATCTGGTTTCCGCCATTCTGATCATCGCTTCCCTGATCGACCGCAACCCCCTGATCCTGCTTTCCGGGCTGGGCGCCATGATGGCGGTGTTGATGCTGGTTTTTCAGGATACGATTCTCTCGGTGGTGGCCAGCGTACAGCTCGGTTCCAACGACATGGTCCGGGTGGGCGACTGGATCGAGATGCCCAGCCAGAACGCCGACGGCGACGTCATCGAAATCGCCCTCCATACCGTCAAAGTCCAGAACTGGGACAAGACCATCACCACCCTGCCGACCCGGAAACTGATCACCGATTCGTTCAAAAACTGGCGCGGCATGCGCGAATCGGGGGGGCGGCGCATCAAGCGCTCGCTCTACATCGACCAGCACAGCGTCCGTTTTCTGAACGACGCCGAAATCCAGCGCCTTGAAGACTTCGTCCTGCTGGACGATTATCTCGATGAAAAACGCCGCGAGCTCAACGACTGGAATTCCCAGCTCCGCCAGAAAGGCGCCAAACCCATCAATGAACGCCGGGTGACCAACCTCGGCACCTTCCGTACCTATATCGCCCAATACCTCCGCAACAACCCGAAGATCAACCAGAACATGCTGATGCTGGTCCGCCAGCTCCAGCCCGGAGCGACCGGCATTCCGCTGGAAGTCTACTGTTTTGTCGATGATGTCCGCTGGGTGCAGTACGAAGACGCCCAATCGGACTTGTTCGATCACCTGCTGGCAATCCTGCCGGTATTCGATCTGCGGGTATTCCAGCAGATCAGTGACACCTCCGGTATGATGCCGGCCCCGGCTCTGCTCAACCCGGACAAACCCGAGGTATCATAGCGATGGAAAACGACCGCCGACAATGGCTGGACTGGGCCGTTGAACTTCAATTTCTCGCGCAGACGGGGCTGACGTATTCCAAAGATCCGTTCGACCTCGAACGTTTTCAGCGGGTCCGCGACATCGCCGCCGAAATCGTCTCCGCCCGTTCCGGGCTTGAACTGTCAACCGTCAAAGAACTGTTCTGCAACGAAACCGGCTTCCAGACCCCGAAGCTCGACACCCGCGCCGCGATCTTCAACGACGGCAGAATCCTGCTTGTCCGCGAGAAAGACGGCCTCTGGTCCCTGCCCGGCGGCTGGGTGGACGTCAACTGTTCCATCCGCGACAACACCGTCAAGGAAGTCCGCGAAGAAGCCGGGCTGGACGTCACCGCCAAACGCCTGATCGCCGTCCACGACCGCAACCGCCACAACACGCCGCGCTACGCCTACGGCATCTGCAAGGTCTTTGTCCTGTGCCGGTTCCTTGGAGGCGAGTTCAAACCGAACAATGAAACCACCGCCAGCGACTTCTTCGCCGCAGACCGCCTGCCGCCGTTGTCGCAAGCCAAAAATACCGCCGAACAAATCGCTCTCTGCTTCGAAGCCGAACGCCATGAAAACTGGACCGTTCCGTTCGATTGACCGCCCATTTCAATGCAAAAAAGTTCATTAAATACTTGAAAAACATTGAATTCATGGCATAATATCCTCATGTAAAATGAAGGAAAGGAAGATTATGAAAAAAATGATGTCACTGCTCGCCTGTATCGGCGCGATTTTATGGATCAGCGGCTGCCAGAGCACCGAAATGACCAGCGTGCCGAACGGCTTTATCCAGTCCGCCGAGCTGGCCACGGAAATCGGTAAGATTTACCTCAACCGTGTTTACGGCGCCGAACGGGTGGCGGAACAGGAACCCTTCGAAGTCATTCTGGAAGACGATCTGTGGATCATCAACGGCAAAAGCAAAGACGGCTCCTACGCCAACCCCATGCAGATTATCCTGCGGCGTTCGTCCGGCGCCGTGATTTCGGTAGCCCCGCCCATCGACTACAACGCCGTCCGTCGCCGGTAACTCTTTATGAATCAACCCAGAAGCAACCTGCGCAAGTTCAGGTTCCCCTTGTTGATCCTGTTGATCATCGTGGTCGGTTTTACCCTGGCGGGTTATCACGGCGGACTGATCCTCCTTTCCGCCGACAGCTATCCGCAGACCCGGCAGATGCCGCAGATGGATAATATCACGGCGCAGGTCTTGATCCGCTCAAACGTCGAATCCAAAACGATCATCCCCGGCCTGCTCTATTATTACCGGCTGACCCCGTCCAATACGCTGGAAATCCTGCTGGAAGCGCCGGTACAGCGCGACTATGCCGTCCAGACCGGCGGCATTCTCTCCTGCGAACTGAAATACGGCGACGAACGCTCCGTCACTCTGGTCCCCCCGAGCGATCCAGTGACCGCCGTTTCGACCAACGGCGACTCCGTCGCCTTCACGTTTGAAATCCCCGATCTCCAGGCCGGAAACCTGACCCTGACCTGCAAAACGTATCTGGAAGGCGACGGCAAGAAAATCATGGGGTCGGTTTTTAAGAAGATCATGTATACCAGCAAACGCGAATTCTACCTGCGTTCAATGATCGATAAAAAAGGATTCGCCGCACTCTGACGCGGCTTACAGTTCTTCCGTATGGTTCAAAATTTCCTGACGGAGAAGCTCGTACCCCTCCGCTTCCGCAAAGGTTCCGATGATCTCCCCATGCCGGAACAACGCCAGCCGGTTGTTGCCGCCCGCCACTCCAAGATCGGCGTCGCGCGCCTCGCCGGGACCGTTGACCACGCATCCCATGACGGCGATTTTTTTCAGCTTGATCCGGCGGTTCTGCTGTTTGATCTCCTGCACCAGATTCTCGACCCGCTCGGCAAGTTCGATCAAATCGATCCTGGTACGTCCGCAGGTCGGACACGAAACGATTTCAGGGGAAGCCTCGCGCAATCCGGCGGCTTCCAGAATCCGGCGCGCCGGAGCAATCTCCGCCAGCGGCGGAGCCGTCAGGCTGACCCGGATGGTGTCGCCAAGCCCGCGCAGGAGCAAGGCTCCGATCCCGACAGAGGATTTCACGATGCCGCTCTGCGGCGTTCCGGCCTCGGTAATGCCAAGATGAAGCGGATAGTCGCAGCGGGCGGCGAATTTCTCGTAAGCGGCGACCGTCACCGGCACGTTGGACGCCTTCAGGGAAACTTTGATATTGCGGAACCCGTAACCCTCCAGAATCCGGCATTGGGCCAACGCCGATTCCACCAGCGCATCCGCCGGCGGCAGGAGCCGCATTTCCTCCGACAAACTCCCGGAATTGGCGCCGACCCGGATCGGAATTCCGGCTTCACCGGCTTTTTCCGCGATCAACCGGACTTTGTCGACGTCGCCGATGTTTCCGGGATTGATACGGATGCCGTGAATCCCGGCGGCAATCGCCCCCAATGCTAAACGGTAATCAAAATGAATATCCGCAATGACCGGAATCGGACTGCCCGCCAGAATCGCGGGCAGCGCCTCGACGGCGCCGCTGTCCGGCACCGCCACGCGGATGATTTCGCAACCGGCGGCGGCGAGTTCCCGAATCTGAGCAAGCGTGCCCGCGGCGTCAGCCGTGACGGTGTTGGTCATCGACTGAATCGAAACCGGGGCGCCGCCTCCGACCGGAACGTTATTTACTTTCAGGGGCCGGGTCTGATGCCTTTGGAACATTGGACGTTTCCTTCGTTTCAGTTTTCTTGAAACTGTCAAGGTATTTGCGCGGAACCAGCCGGTAGGCGTCCATAAAGGTGACGTAAACCATCAAACCGACCAGCAGGACGACGAACAGCGTACTGATGTAGCGGATTACCACATCCGGCATCTTGCGCTTGAAAACAATCTCCAGAGCGGCAATCAGACAGTGCCCGCCATCCAGCACCGGCAACGGCAACAGGTTGAAAATCGCCAACGCAAAGGTAATGATGACGACAAAGTAGATACCGTGCATGAAAGACCCCGAATATACCGAAACGAACAGCACCCGGGCAATCCCCAGCGGTCCGCTCAGGTTACGGATTCCGATCGTGCTGCCGGACTCCGTCAGGCCCATTTTATTGGCCAGGCCGTAGAAAATGCTGCGCAGGGATTTATAAGTCAGGTCCACGGTATCGTAAAGCTGGCGGAACGGATTCGGATAATTATTGACGGCCATTTGAACGCCGATCGTATAATACTTCCGCTCTTTGGGCGTCATCTTGCATTCAAACGTTTTTCCGGCGCGTTCGACTTCCAGCGTCACCGGTTTTCCCTGCTGGGCAATCTGCCACAATTCATTTCTGGAAGTAACCGGCGCGCCGTTGACCTTGCGGATGATGTCACCGGCCTTCAAACCGGCGGCCTCCGCGGGATAGCCGGGAATCAGGCTGCCGATGTCAAGCGAATCATCCCCTTTTCTCAAATTCCACTGAATTCCAATCAGGTAAGGAGTCGCTCCGGAATTCCGAATCAGTTCCGGGGTCAGCTTGACCTCCACGGTCCGGTCGCCGCGCTGAAGCTTCAAATTGACGGTTTTCCCCTCGGCAGCATCAAGTTCGTTCTGGAAATCCATGAATTCGGCAATCTTCTTGCCGTTCACGGCAAGCAGGATATCGCCTTTTTCGATTCCGGCTTTTTCCGCGATGGAATCTTTTTCAGGAAAGAGCGCGAAGGGAACCGAAGGCATGAAGTAAGGATAGGCAATTTTTTCGCGCCTCAGTTCTTCCGGGGCGAAAGGACTTCCCGAGCCGGGCGTATAGGAGACCAATTTTTTCTCCGCCCCCTCAACTTCAAGAGTCACCTCGCCGACGGAGAGCATGACGTCCTTGGCGAAATTGCTCCAGGTACCGTAAAATGTCTTGCCGTTCAGCTTGACGATTTTATCGCCGCTGCGGAGCCCGGCCTGATATTCGGGTCCGGTTTCGGAAATCTCGTCCACGATAATGGCTTTCATCTTCGGCGTATCCTGCGGCACGCCGAAAATCCACACCGCGCAGCCAAGCACCAGCCCGAACAGGATGTTGAACAGCGGTCCCGCCACGGCGGTGACTATCCGGTCCACCGGCGAAGCTTCCGGCAAATCATTGCCGTTTTCATCTTTCGGGGTCCCGGTGCTGTCGATCTGCGGCAGTTCCACGTATCCGCCGAACGGCAGATAGCCCAGGCGGTATTCCACGCCATTGATTTTCCGGCTCCAGAATTTTTTGAAGCCCAGCGAAAACGCAATAATGTGAAGGCCGCGAAGTTTGGCCGCGAGAAAATGCCCCAGCTCATGAATGAATATGCAGAAGCCGAAGAAAAACACCAGAAATACAGCGGACCCTACAATTTTTAAAAATTCAGCCATCAGTTACCTTACTCCTGTTCTATTATCACAAACTATCATTTACTGTCAAAAATATAATCGATACTGATCCGAAATACAATGCCCGGTTTATAAAATCTTCAAATATTCTCCGGCGGCCGCCCGGGCTTCCCGGTCCGCCGCCAATATGGCCGGGAGATCCGGCGCGGGGCGGCACGGCACTTTCCGCATGACCACTTCGATAAGCTTCGGAATATCCGTGAAACGAATCTGCCGTTTCCGGAAAAATTCCACCGCTTCCTCATTCGCCGCGTTCAACACCGCCGGCATGGTCCCGCCTTCCCGCAGCGCGTGGTAGGCAAGCTCCAGCGCGGGATAACGGTTCGGATCGGGAGCCCGGAAATTCAACTGTCCGTAAGCCGCCAGGTTCAAGGGCTTCAGTTTCCCCTGGCGCCGTTCGGGATGGAACAGCGCGTACTGGATCGGCAAGCACATGTCCGGCTCGGACAACTGCGCCAGAATGCTGTTATCGACAAACTCCACCAGCGAATGAACCACCGCTTCCGGGTGGATCAGCACTTCGATCCGGTCCTCCGGCACGTTGTAGAGGAAACTGGCTTCGATCACTTCGAGGACTTTGTTCATCATGGTGGCGCTGTCAACCGTAATCTTGGGGCCCATCCGCCATGCCGGATGGTTGAGCGCGGCCTCGAACGTCATATTTTCCAATTCAGCCGTCGGCAGGTCCCGGAACGCGCCGCCGCTGGCGGTCAGAATCAGCCGCCGGATTTCGGAACTCTGGTGCCGGTCCGCCAGGCATTGAAAAATCGCGCTGTGCTCGCTGTCGACCGGAATAATCCGCCCTCCGTATTCGCGGGCGGTCTTCATGACCAGTTCACCGGCCATGACCAATACTTCCTTGCTGGCGAGAGCCACGGTTTTCCCCAGCTCCAGCGCTTTCAAAACCGGCAGCAAGCCGCCGGTCCCGATGATGGAACACAGAACAATATCGACTTCCGGATGCGTCACCAAGTCAATCAAGGCTTCGTCCCCGACATCCACCCGGCAATCCGGCGCGTACTTCCGCACCTGTGCGACCAAAGCCTCCCCGCCGATTACAACACGGGGGCAATTGAATTCAGCCGCCTGTTTTCCGAGCTTCTCCGCGCTGGCGCGGGCCGCCAGGCCGACCACCTCGAAACATCCGGGGAAATTCCGGACTACCCGGGCGGTATTTTCTCCGATGGAACCGGTCGAACCGAGAATGACAAGCTTTTTAGGTTTCATTTTTTCGATTCCACCAGCAATGTTACGGGACCGTCGTTTTGGATATCGACCAGCATATCGGCGCCGAATTCACCGGTCTGCACCTCGATTCCGGCCGCCCGGAATTCCGCGATGAACTGTTCGTACAACGGAATCGCGACCGAGGGAGCCGCCGCCGCGTCAAAACCGGGGCGCCGCCCCTTGCGGCAATCGCCGTACAAAGTGAATTGGGATACGATCAATGCGCTTCCGTTCACGTCCAACAGGGATAAATTCATTTTATCGTCGGCGTCGCTGAAAATCCGTAAGTTAATACATTTGTCCGCCAGGAATTTCACATCGGCGGATGTATCGTCGTGCGTCACACCCAGCAGAATCACGCTCCCCTGCCCGATTGCCCGCTTCTCCCGCCCGTCAACCGTGACGGATGCGGACTTCACACGTTGTACCAGAGCACGCATGGCGTCAGTCCTTGATCAGTGTCAGAAATTCATTGCGGGTGCTGGCTTCGCGGCGGAAACTGCCCAGCATGGCGGACGTGGTCATGACGGAGTTCTGTTTCTCAACCCCGCGCATCAGCATGCACATATGCTGAGCCTCCATGACGACGCCGACGCCCTCGCAGCCGATCGCCTCCACAATGCTCTGCGCCACCTGATGAGTCAGGCGCTCCTGAATCTGCAGGCGCCGGGCGAACATATCGACCAGCCGCGCCAGCTTGCTGACGCCGAGGATTTTACCTTTCGGAATATAACCGATGTGGCATTTGCCGAAAAACGGCAGCATATGATGCTCGCACATGCTGTAGAATTCAATATGCCGGACGATCACCATATCGTCGGATTCCGCCGTAAAAATGGCGCCGTTGATCACATCCTGAATATTCTGCTGATAGCCCCGGGTCAGGTATTTCAAACTTTTCTCCACACGTTTCGGGGTATCAATCAATCCTTCCCTGCCCGGGTCCTCTCCGATCCGGGTCAAAATGGTCTTTATTGCATCTTCCATAAAAATTGATCTCGCTATTTAAAATGTCACTAAAGTTACATCCGAAACCCTGATTTGTCCAACCGGAAATGTGTTTTTCTTCCTCTTAAATCATTGAAAAACGTTACAAGGATGATATATTAAAGGATTCGGCGCCCTGGTAGCTCAGTGGATAGAGCATCTCCCTCCTAAGGAGAGGGTCGCAGGTTCGATTCCTGCCCAGGGCACCACTCTTTATGGTTAGACGTACCGAGAAATGAAAAATCAATTTTAAAGCCATGGCCTGGTGTTGCCGTGATCTTGGTTATGTATGACCGGATAATCTCTCTTTTGGCTTCTGCGTTTGATGAATGGCGATCCATTGCCACGGCAAATGATGTAATCTCATTACATGCCTCGGAGATCATCTTGTCTATGTCGCCCGAAAGATGCTCGCGCTGAATTGCAAAGTATGACCGCTTTCCTTCGAGATCTGTTATCTCTTGATTCAACGACTCAAGTTTCTGATTGAAAAACGGGAGGTTGCTGTCATTGATGGATGCGTTTGTCATCAGGGAATATATCTTATCACGCTCTTTTGATGCCTCCGCAAGGGTAGGAATACGGGCCGATCGTGACACCGAACACGCCGGCAGTTATCATTTCGATTTCGGGATACGGGGCATGGTCCGACTGCCAGCGCAGGCCGATGGTGAATTCGCCGTCGCCCGGGTAAACGTATAATGCAGCGCTCATCGGCGGTGTCGGTGGGCGGGCGGCAGTCCTGTATTTCCGGTCATTCAGCTGGTAATTCAAGCACCAGTCATGTTGACCGTCCTGCGTATAAAACCAGACATGGGGGCCGCAGGGAAACAGCGACATATTGATTTTCTTATTTTTTCCCTGCAGTAACTGCCTGCTTTCTGCTCTGCGGATAAACATGATCAGGTTGCCTTGTATTGGCTGACGGATTCGATAATCGGGCACTGCTGGGTAATGATGATGATCGCCACGGACTGCAGATATTGAATCAGGGAAATCGCGTTTCTATCCTCTTTACCCACGGTGCAATAACCGATGGGAAATTTATCAACATCGGGCTTTTCGTGTATCTCAATGGTCACCGGCGTCCATTGAATGCCAACAATCGTTGAGCAGACGCAGACATACCCGGTCGCCGGTTTTATCTTCTTTTCTTCGGTGGTCATGAATTCTCCGTTCCGGTTCAGGAAGCCGGGCGATATGACAATATTTTTTTCGTCATCAAGGCTCAATGCAAAGGGCGCGGCATAATTCAGGTTGTAGCCGGCACCATCTTTCCGGTGGCGTTCCCGGGTGGGGATTTGGTCCGGGCGGTTCAGCTTCTGCAATGCCCCCTGTATTTTATGGTGGTCATGCTCATTCAGGCCGAAAATTCGCTGTTTCATTTCATCCCCATAAATTTCAGGTTTGCTTTCATTTTCGGGATGGCCAGACTATTCCAGTCTGCCAACGGCAAATAGCGCATATCGGTATAAAACGGGGTCATTTTCATCATTTCAATCGCACTTTTGGAGAGCAGCCGGCCGTCTTTATTCAGCAGTACGGGTTCGGTTACCGGAATGCCTTTATCTTTGTCCAGGGTATAGTTCCCCTCATCATCGATGCGGACCTGCCTATATTTACCGTCGCTGTCAAGGGCATTGAATCCGGCCTGTACGACTTTATAATTGAATCCCTCATTGTCATGGATGATTTCGGCCTCCAGCTCGATGCATTCGACACCATGCGGAGTATATATGGTATTGCTGTTCAGATGCGTCAACCACAATGTTTTCGGCTGGTAGGTTTTACCATCGAAAACCATTGATTTCAAATTGATTGTATTCCAGAAGTTATCGATCCATTCATCATTGAATTTACGTACCCACCAGGTCATTTCAATTTTTCGTCTCATCCGTTGAATGACGGCCGGATCATTGAAGAAACTCCCGGCAGAGTTCAGAATGACTTTTTTCGGGATGGTGGCAGCATCATTTTCATAATATTTATAAGCCACAATCATAACCGGGTCGGGATTGTACCGAATCTCCGGGCGTTTCAGCCAGGGCGAATCGATTTCATTCTTTTCTGTGATTTTGTGCTTATTGGCATATTTCAATTTAAACTGCCAGTAATTACCGGTTATGGGTGTATAATCCATATCGTAGAGAAACAGATTCTTTCCATAAGGGTAGGAACTCCCATATTTGGGGACGATCGCGAATTTCCTGATATTGTCCACCGTCATGATCATATCGGTTCTGACATGGGCGGTGACCTCCAGGATTATATTCTTATCGTTCATAGGGATTTTGTCGGGCCAGTCGTATGTGATCGTATCCATAATTCAATCCTTATTTATCAGGTAAAATGGTTCTTCTGCACTTTATGAAAAACCATGTGGCTGGATAGCCGGAACCCCTGT
>ENA-UOOH01000549-UOOH01000549.1-fermentation-metagenome-genome-assembly--contig:-NODE-549-length-42141-cov-9.685145_pt1 | contig 42141 bp, 38 predicted proteins | sample MGYA00245778_ERZ724025 | MGnify/ENA primary metagenome ERZ724025 (study PRJEB28704, sample SAMN03018313) | fermentation metagenome | biome: anthropogenic terrestrial biome; feature: soil; material...
GGTATCAGGTTAAATTGCAAATGTCAAGCACCAAAAAGTTCTATGTAGTATTAATGTATAAAGGTAAAATAAACAAACAAACACGTGTTCGATATCGTTTAACATTTAGTAAACGAAATTAGTCACTGGGGGCGACAGGGAATGGGGTTTGAAAACAGGTCTGAAATCATCATGTATCAAACCGATGACGGACAAACCAAAATCTATGTGCGGATGGAAGATGAAACGGTGTGGCTGTCATTAAAAGAGATGACGGAACTTTTTCAGAGGGATAAGTCGGTTATATCAAGACATATTAAAAATGTATTTGAAGAAGGCGAACTCGATGAAAATTCAACTGTTGCATTATTTGCAACAGTTCAAGATGAAGGGCATAGAAGCGTTGAGAGGCGGGTAGCTTATTATAACTTGGATGTCATAATTTCCGTAGGATACCGCGTTAAATCGCATAGAGGTACCCAGTTTAGAATATGGGCCAGTCAGAGATTGAAAGAATACATCATCAAAGGATTTACCATGAATGATGATCTTTTGAAAAAAGCTGGCGGCGGCAGTTACTTTGATGAGTTACTAGCTAGAATTCGCGATATTCGCTCATCGGAAAAGGTATTCTGGAGAAAAGTCCTGGACATCTATGCCACCAGTATTGATTATGACCCTAGAGTACGAGCCTCCAAGAATTTCTTCCAGATTATACAAAACAAAATGCACTGGGCAGCTCACGGACATACCTCAGCAGAAGTAATTGCATTACGTGCCGATGCTGAAAAGCCTTATATGGGTTTAAGCTCTTTTACTGGAAGCAAACCACAAAAAGCCGATATCGGTATTGCCAAAAACTATTTAAATCAAGATGAGCTAGATATATTGAACAGAACTGTATCAATGTATCTGGAATTTGCTGAGATGCAAGCATTACGGAGAAAACCGATGTATATGCAGGACTGGATTACCAAGCTGGATGACTTTTTACGCTTGAGCGAACATAATGTTCTAACCCACCGAGGCACAATCAGCCATAAAGAAGCTATACAGAAGGCTGGTGCAGAATATGAGAAATACCGAGAAAAGACCAAAGATGAATTATCATCGGTGGAAAAACACTTCCTGGAGTCAATCGATAACGTAGTAAAGTTAGTCGATGACAATGGTAAGTTTAAGTAATGCGAGGGAATCGGTAATGACAACTGCATAAAATACCATAATGATTATCGACAGAAAAACGGGGGATTTTATTCTTTCGTTTTTTTTGTTGGAATTAAATCAGTTATTTGAGTCAGGTTTATGCAAATTAGGAACTATCCATGATGCAGTGGACAATAAAAAATATTATGTCAACAAGGGAGACGGAATTCTAGCAATATTAATTATAATGTCGGATTATTGGGTATTTTCATGTATGTAAATTAGAGGATAATATTGTTAAATTGTCGAAACACTATAATTTAGTGGATTTTTTGCATTAAATGGATTCAAGGCAGAATGGGAAACGGATCTGCCGGCAGATTAGGAGTTTATTATATGCTGGAAATATCTTCGAGAGCGTTGTTACGCATTGGGCTGCAGATTATTGGGGTAATAACAATAATTAGCGGTATTCGCCAATCCATAGTTTACTGGGGAAGTATTCCTTACAGTCAGGGCATGACGCCCACAGGAATAATGGCGCTAAGTATTGTAATTCCTCTATTTGTCCTGGCAGCAGGAATATTTCTGGTTATGGGTACAAAATCTTTAACCGAAAAGCTCTATCCTGATGATGAAGAAAAACCTGATTCATCTCAGGATATTTTCAATTTAGCTATGAAAATAATCGGTATGGTTTTACTTGTCCAGGCCATACCAGATGCAGTACAGATATTGTCCACTATTATTTATATAAAAGCCTCCAGCCCAGTACTGAACAACTCATTACAGTTGCAATTCATCTATACAAATCTTGTATCAACATTATTATATTTTGGTTTTGGTTGGTATTTAATCAAAGGTGGGGAGTTGTTTGCAAGATTGGCATTTCATAATGCCAGGGATTAAAAAGAGAATGGAGATTAATACATTAGGGTAACTAATGTCTATCCTGAAAACAAAGATAACATGGTAGTCGCAAAAAGACAAAAAGATATTAGACTCAAGTATATTGAGCTTTGATAAAAAGATCTTTGAAAATAGAATTGTTGCCTAAGCTGTACTTGTCCCGATTTGCTGATCGATGGTAACGGTATACCCAAACGCTTTAAGCCGTTTGAGTGCTTCCATAGCAACGCATTGACAATCAACGCTTTTAAGCCAGTCAACTAAGGAAAGAAGCGAAGCAGTCATCGTACTGAAACTCCTAATCTCCTTCTTTTTGCCTGATAGTACACAGGCAACGATTGTCTTCTTGTGAACATCCATACCACAACAGCGCTCGTAAATTACATTCATTGAGAGACTTCCAATGATTTAAAATTTACGGCGGGCTTCCTGGAACGTATTAATCTACCCTGCGTGCTCATGGCAACAATTTGTGGTTCAAGCAGGAAACCTAAGTCAGTCTATAATCGGGCTCAAAGCACCAAGACATTCCGACCTTATGCCGTAGTAGAAGAATATCACAGAAGCTAGGAGTTTTCATTGCTTTGCTGGTGCGCAGATCCGCGCATGGGCGTCTATAGTGGGAAGTTCATATTAGTTAATTTGAGTGTCATAATCTAAAATATCTTTACTAATAAGCAAGAGAGAAACAGCTTATAACTCATTAAAAGATATTTTCTGTGTATTTGTCAAAACTGTTAATATTGAGCTTATAAATGATTTTATATTGAGGGAGTGCTGTCTGTGGATGATTTCGAGCAGAATGAAATGCAAAAATTACTTTCTTTAATGCAAACAGAGCCTGCGATTTTACTGATTGGTCAAAAATTAGATTTCGAAAATTCAAGTGAAATTTTAATAATGCCTTGGAACTGTATCTTTACCTCCATCAAAACATTGAGACTATCCTATGCGCTTGGTAACAAAAATAGACGGGTACGTGATATTACTGATGAAAATGACCTGCAGGATAATGCTTTAGATAAACGCTATTTGCATCTTGTTCGCCTTTACGGCGAAGATTCGCAGGAAAAGGCTAACAATGTGCTACCTGCAATTGCCAAGGCAAAGGCTGATAAAAAGGCACAAGCATTATTAGCTAAATTGACACAGATGATCAAACGCTTTGGCGTCGTTATTATTGTTGGATATCATCCAAATATAGATAGCCTTCCCATGGAAGATCTTTATGCTTCACTGTGTGAGTTTCGTACTAAAAGCGTCTATTTCTTTGATATAGATCAAGAGGCACAAGAAAACGTCTACATTAAGGACCTCCAACAAAATGGTATCGCTAAAGTATTCTCCAGTAGTCTTGCCAATTACTTTGAAGAATATAAAGCCTCGCTAGACGAGGATCTTGACTTTTATGACTTGGAAGAAAAGGAAGATAAGATCCAAATATTTATAGACGGTAAATCTGTATATTTGGAAAAGGATGTCATCTTTGAAACACAGAATTTTTCGACCCTCATGAATATGCAGACCATAAGGAGTATACACGTTCCGCAATACTGCACGGATGATTTATTCTATGCATTCTTAAAAAACAGTGCGATTATGCCACAATGGTATGGCTATGAATATAAATTTAATCTTGAAAGAAGATTTGAGAGTCAGTTGTATCAGAAGGTTAAAAACAGTCTAGACACCTACGGTGGAAGAAAGGAGCATCGCCCCATTCTTTTAAGTGGGCAGACAGGAAGCGGAAAGTCTATTGCGGTAGCTGCAGTTGCCTATAAAATATTTTGTGAGCAGACTTATCCCGTTATCTTTATGAATAATCCCGACTTGGTTTTCACCCCAAATATTCGAAAGAACGGAAATGGCATTAGTAAGCAGAACTCTCCAATTTTTAACGCGCTTGATGCATTAATACGCCATATTGAAGATTTAGGTGCAAAGGCAGTTTTAGTGATTTGGGATTCTTCTAGCTATAGCAGAGGGAGAAATAATAACTTCAAGCTGTTTCAAGCATTGAAAAGTCGTGGACGAAAGATTCAGCTGGTTTGTACTTCTTATGAAATACCAAAGAGTGAGCATGCTATTGCGGCAGATATGGATACAGAAAAAGTGGCAGAAACCGTTTATGATAGTAAGTTTGATGTGGTGGAAGCGCCCATTTCGCTAGATCCTGAAAAAGAGCTTATTTCCTTAAAAAAACTATTGATTGAAAAGGCTATGTTGCCCAAACATAAGGCAGATGAACTGACTTCACGATATGCATTTGATCCACAGAATTTTCTGGCTGTATTATATCAGCTTTTTGAAAATATCCGCACAGAACTTGCGATTGGAGTTCAGAAGGAAGTTTCCATGAGCATACAGGATATCACGGATAGAGTCTCGAGCATTCAACCTTCGACAGTTGTTGAGACAGTGATGGCTTCTGCTTTTCAAAAAGCAATGGAAAAAGCCAAGGGAAAAGCGTTAGTTAACTTGGATATTGAGAAAACATTTCCGGAAAATATTGAAATATTAGCACCATATAAATTTGTCATTTTGCTTGCAGTATGCAGCAATTTTAAATTACCAGTTCCGTATGACCTTGCCATGCGTACATTGGGTAGTATCGATTATGAGGTCATTAAGGAACTTTTAGATGTTCCTTTCTTAAATTTTGCAGATAGCAGGGAAGGTGAGTATTCTGTAAGTATCAGAACACCACTTGAAGCACGGCTGTTACTACAAATTAATAGGATTTCCTATAGCCAACAAGTGGATTGTATAATCAACTTGCTTAGTCTTGTCAACTCCCATGGGGTCTACGGTCAAGGCAAGGAGGTAAAGTTACTTGAAAAACTTATACGAATAATTGGTCCAAATTCATCGAATAGTGAAAAAAGATATTATTGGAATGAATATCCCCGAATCATTGATGCTCTGAGGGAACTACGTGATGACAAACATATTATTGAACCTATGCTTGTATCACAGGAAATAACTTTAATGCGTGAATATTATGGACGCGAACAAAAATTTCCCGATTCGGATCGTATTGTATACCTGAAGAAAGCAATAGAGATTGCCGATAGCGTTCTTGAACATATGGAATATTCATCCTATAACCTTGGTATGCGTAATGCACTGAAAGTGGAAGCAGCTAATAGCAAACTGCGGCTTTGCGCATTAGACTCCTCGGTAGATAAGAATTATTACTATACCAGCATTAAACGGGATCTGCAGGAAATTATTTCGACAACACCCGATGATATTTATGCCTATGTTACCTTATTGGAGGCGTCTATTAAAGAATTTAAGAACTGTTCTGATGATATTAAGAAAGCGGGACTTCTTGTTGCTATGTGCAACATTGTCGAGTGCGTCAGAAGTGAAAATAGTGATGTTGCAAGTTCAGATTATTTCCGCCAAAAAGCGTCGGACATTTATAGCTTTTTAGATGAATCTGATATTTCTAATGGTTATTTTGATGAACTTATCTCTTATAAATCGGATGCTGGTATATATATCAAAGCTCAAAAGATACTTCGTGATGCTAATATTGATTTTAAAAAGTCGCTAGAATCTGCCAAGCAGATTAAAGCGTGTGAGGCAATCTGCGATTTGATTGAGAAATATGATGAGATTACAATGTTCAGTCCTGCTTGTCAGTATATGCTGTTACAGGTCCTATGGCTGAAGTATAATAAGGAACCTGTTTTCACTGGTGAAGAATGCCAATGCACAGCAATGAATGAACAGGAGTGGAAAAAGATTTTAAGCATTTGCATTAATTATGAAGACAATTTCATCAAGCCAAAGGTGCAGGGTTATCATTCGCCTCATACGATTCTCTATCTCAAAGCATTGGCATATGCGCAGTTGCAGCAATATGAGGAAAGTATGAAAACATTTAAAAAAATTGATGAGGAAGCCTCATTTGGAGTGGGCCGTATTAAAACCAGACATATTTTATGTAATGAAAATGGCGTTCCTGTTCATTTCCATGGTCGCTTAATGGGAAAATATGATGATATTAAGAAGCGTGGCTATGCAAAAATCGATGGTATTAATAGTGATCGAGGAGGGGTTTATTACTTCGGACCGAATATTGATACCAGCAAATATGACAGTGGCACCAATTTTACCGATTTTCAGATTGGTCTCAACTATATTGGATTTAGGCTCTATCGAAAACTAAAGAAGAAGGGGGACAAATAATATCATGTCTAGCATTGTATTCGATATAGTAATAGCGGAAGAGCTTAACAAAATGGCTATGGAAATCGATAATAGACTTTATTTGTTTGCCTATTATTGTCCTAAGCAGAACCTAAATATTTCCGATGAACATAAATTTTGGTGCGGTGTAACTAATCTATATGGTCTGTTTTGGGATTGCGCACCATTTATCAATACCAGAAGAGATACTTCAAAAAGTCTAGTTGATCTCTTTATGGAGCATAAATTTGTTTCAATAAATGAATCAAAGACCATTCGCTCTTTCTTAAAATATGTCTCATCCCTCCGTGCAGTATTTTGCCATAACTGTACAGAGGATAATTATTTCTCGCGGCTTGATCAAAAAAGAGTGAAGCAACTATTTATGCAGTTGTGTGGAAGCTACCCGTGTGATATTGAGAAGATGGAGACTATCGGTGATAATTCTCACTGGAAGAAAGCCCTTAACTGGTTAACAAATGAGGCTGATAAATGTATTTTTATCCTTAAAGGAATTTTAGAAAAGGTAAAAATTAGCACCAACAAAAACATCATTGTCAATAACTGGTTGGAGGCTATAGCAAGTTGGTACAAGAATAATGACAGCCTTTTGAACACTGTATTATACGATAAGTATAATCTCATGTGTCTGATACAATTCCCAAACCCGAATAGCAGACCAATTCTAAATCAAAGTCAGATTATTAAAGGATGGAAGCATACAATAGTTGGGGAACAAACAAATGAGGATAAATGGAAGAATCGATGCTTAGCCATTGTATTAAGTATGGACAAACCGGCTCTTCCTTGTGAGGTAATGAGGAAAAACATAAATCAAGCTGAATTAAAATTGCTTTCTATTTAATGCTATTTAGAGGTTGAATAGACTGGAGGTCTGGGTTATAGACATCTACAAACTCACATTATCCATAGAGAAGAGGAAATAATAATGATAAAAATTAATTTGACGATCGAAGGCATTCCTGCAATTCTATGGGGAGAGCCATCAGATAAACTATTTATAGCTGTTCACGGAAACATGTCCAGCAAAGATGATGATACAATAGTAATATTCGCAGAAGAAGCAACTGACAAAGGGTATCAGGTACTCAGCTTTGATTTACCTGAACATGGAGACCGTAAAGGTGAAGACTATGCTTGCAAGGTTCAAAACTGTGTTAGTGAGCTTACTGTCATTATGGGGTATGCTCAAGCTATTTCTAGTGATATATGCTTATTCGCTTGCAGTATGGGCTCATATTTCAGTTTACTTGCATACAGAGATTTGCCGCTCAAACAATGTCTGTTCCTTTCTCCTGTGTTAAACATGGAGCGCATCATTAACAATATGATGGCATGGTTCAATATAAGCGAGGACAGATTAAAAGCCGAAAAAGTAATTGAAACACCAATCGGCCAGACACTCTATTGGGATTATTACTGCTATGTAAAATCCCATCCTATTGACACTTGGGACAAGCCGACGGCCATTCTCTATGGTTCAGATGATAATCTATCTGAGTTTAATGTGATTTCTGAATTTGTCCAACGTCACCATTGCAAGTTGCACGTGTTGGAACATGGAGAGCATTTTTTCCATACTGACGAACAACTGCAGTATTTTAGGCAGTGGCTGAGAGATAATATCTTCCCAGGTCAAGGGCATGGACTTATTGACCCTCGTCAAGCAGAGGAATGGTAGGTGAATGACAAAAATGCGGATGGCTACGATCTGGAGGGGTAATAGATAAGCATATGCTTAATTGCGGTAGCCTTGAAAAAGGAAAAGAAGTATTCAATATTACGTAAATGATATTCTTGATAAAAGATGTTATAATCTGTATATAGATTGATTATTTTCCTTCTAAATTGCTGATACTATACATATTGTATAAGAGCAAATTTAGAAGGTGATATGGTATGGATAAGAAGATTGATTGTGATGAAATCCCTGTTAATAGTTCTCAAGAGGAGGGGGATAAAATGCCAGCACTTGCAAAAGATGATCAATATAAAGGGCTATCTTTATCACTGAAAAAACTAAATGAAATAACAGTTAAACCTAAGGTTGAAAATGGGAAAATATTGCTTGATAAAAACAATAAAGATCATCGTTATATTGTAGAAGAGGAATATTAACTCATAAATGTTTGTTGATATTGGTGAAATATTTTGGCTTACACTTGAATATGAAGATATACCAAATGAATCCAAAAGAAGACCGGCAATAATCATTGATAAAAAAGAGGATAGCTTATTTATTTTAGTTTCAACTACATCGCAATCTCCTAGTGATCCGCCGTCTTATTTTGATGGGTTTAAAATACCAATTTATAATTGGCGGAAAATTGGCTTATTAAAACCATCATGGGGATTGGGTTATAGATTAATTGAATTAACAGAAAACGAATTGAAAAGTGTAATTAAAAAAACGGATTATATAGGACGTCTGAGTAAAAATGATTTACAATATTTAATTAGACAAATTGAACTTAAACATAACTAAGACCTCTTAACAGAGGTCTTTTATATTAGCCTTATCGGTGCCATATAATGCCGATAATTTTATCTGATATTAATAGAATATTTCTGGATAAATATAATGTTCCCAGGGAATAAGACACAAAGGTTACACAGGGACGTTGTTTATGTAACACCTCAAAACTTTTAGCTTTGTTACAGAAAGAACGTCCCTATGTGTGCGTGCCTGACCTTAACCTGGGATAAGGCTAAGTACTTGTATGATAACATTTTTATATAGTCAGAGAACCAACACAGGGTTATCACAACGTTGCTTGATGTTCATAGGGATGTGGTTTTATGTCCAGTAGAATACAAGATGATTCAATATTGAATAATTGTTTCTATTCAGACAATGCAGGGTTGGTCAGCGAATCCTGCATCTGGAAAAGTGTTGGAGAGGAGAAATGAAATCCATGCTTAATAAAATAATAATGAACAAAAAGCTCTGCATAGCCCTTGCATTAATAGCAGTGGCAGCAACGGGGCTGGCGGCCTATTGCATTACAGCTTTAAAGGCAAATTCGGCTTCCGGAACGGTTGTAGAAGTAAGCGCTTTGAATACTACCGGGCATGGAGTGAAGATTGATACGGGGTTTCTGCTTAAATGTTCGGAACCTATAAACGAGCAAGAGGTCAGAAATAGCATTGCGGTAACACCGTTAATGAACTATACACTTAAACACCAGTCCGGAAATCAGTATATTCTGAATTTTGATGAGAAGCTTAAACCCGATTCCATTATAAGTTTTAAGCAGATTGATACAGTAAAACCTTATTCATGGGCTTTCCAGACTGAGAATGTCTTTCGGGTGACTCAGACACTTCCCGCCGACAAATCCAAAATGGTTCCTGTCAATACTGGAATAGAAATCAGTCTGTCTTACCTGGATGTCGCAGATTTCCAGAACAGCTTTAAGATTGAACCGGCTGTGGCCGGAAAATATGAAAAACACGGCAAGACCTGGGTTTTTGTCCCGGATGGGCTTCAACCCAACACCCTTTATAAGGTTACGGTAGATAAGGGCCTGAAGTCATCGGGCGGTGAGCTTTTAGGCGAGGATTATACTTTTTCCTTTCGAACCAACGAAACTTTAGCCAATAACAACTACCTGTACATAAGCGGAGAAGCGGCGGAGACCTTCGCCCCAGATGTCACTCCGGTCATAGAGGTCAGGGCCAGCGAGCATTACAATGGAACCGATCTTAGAGTGCGGGTGTTAAAGTTTTCTGATGCCGGCTCCTATCTAAGCGCTCTTAAGGCAAGGCATGATTATATATATGATCAGCTCGGTTATGAAAATAATTATTTTGCTTCACTGGAAGGTGTGGAGCAGATAGGGGATTTTACAACCAGAATTAAAAGAGAAAACCCGCAGCAAACTTGGTCACCTGCCTATATCGTTTTGCCGGATAAGCTTCCCGCAGGCCACTACCTTATAGATGCCGCAGCCGACAATGCTGACGGTGACAACAAGGGGCATGTGCAGAAATTTGTTCAGATTCATCCGTATGCCGTGTATGCCATGTCTGTCAACGGATCTGAGCTGGTGTGGGTAAATGACACGGGCAATTCTTCTCCGGTTGCGGGGGTGCAGGCAGACATTAACGGAATAAGTTCTATGACTGCCGCCGACGGAACCGCACGCATTGACACGCCACAACTTGATACGGACAGCTTTCATTCGCTGACGGTTAAAGGTGAAGGAATTCCCTTCGCAGCCGAGCTCAATCTGACCAAGCCCGATGATTCGAGAAAGATCGATGAGCAATATTACACCTATATTTACACCGACCGGGAAAAATACCAGCCAACCGATACAGTATCGATATGGGGAATCGTTCTTCCCAAGGACGGGAAATCAAATCCGCCCAAGGAAGCCGAGCTGCAGTTGGATGTAGGGGCATATGACAAAACACCCCAAAAAACTAAGGTAAGCCTGGATGATTCGGGCGCATTTTCAGGAAAAATCTCAATTTTAGGTCTGGCATCGGGCCATTACAACCTGAAGCTGGTTGCAGATAATACATCCTATTGTTCCACTAATGTTGTTGTGGGAGAATATGTTAAACCTTCCTATTTAATTGAGGCCAGTACCGATAAACCGGCCTATTTTGCCTGGGAGCCGATAAACCTTACCGGTAGGGCGGCATTTTTTGATGGAACTCCTGCAGGAGATATGCCATTTGACGTATACAACGGCGGTGGGGTAGAAAAAAACCTGAGAGTAAACAGCGATCAAAACGGGATGTTTCAGATAGGCCTTGGGTTCAAGGATACCAAAAGCTCATGGCACCCGGAGTCCCTTTACTACTCAATCAATACGGCGGGCGCAGAGGATGCCAAATCCAGCACTGCTGGTTCTGTCATAGTGTTCCCAAGGGATACCATGATGCAAACCACTTTGAAAGAGAATCCTGACGGCTTTTCAATAGATGTGAATACCAACCGCATCGACATAAGTTCAGTTAAAAGCAGGGATGACATTTACACGGATAATTATGAGCATATCAAGGGGGCGGGGGTCAATATCCCTGTCGCAGTCAAGATTTTTGAAGTAACCTGGAACAAAATTCAGGAAGGCACGTATTACGACTATATCAACAAGGTAACAATACCAAGATATCGATATGAAAAATCGGAAAAGCAGGTGGATAAGCGCCAGGGTATTACCCAAAACGGCAGCCTGCTTTTTGATAAGCTCAGTTACAGCAACACCGACGAACACTATTACTATGCCTTGGTCGAGTGTGCCGATGCACGCGGGAGTGCTATCAGTGAGCGGGTCGACTTTTACTGCAATATGTATCCCGGCCAGTCCGGTATAAAGTATTACACCTTTTCCCACCAGAACTCCGAGGGTTTTTCGGTCGGCGATACGGTCAACATCAAACTGCTTGAAAATAGCCAGCCTGCATTAAATCAGGGCAGGCTGCTTTATGCGGTCGTTCAAAACAGCCTGGGAGACTATAAAACAACCGAGGGAACCAGTTTCAGCTACACATTCAGCAAGGCAGACATTCCCAATATTGCTATTTGGGGAGCTTATTTTGACGGAAAAAATGTCTTCCCGGTTTCAAGAGACTTTCTTACTTATGATCCCGGTGAAATGCAACTGACCGTTGCCACAGTGCCGAACAGGGACGGCTTTACCCCCGGCAGTGAAGTGCATTTAGATATCTGTGTCACCGATAAAAACCAAAAACCGGTAAAAGGAGCAGCGGTATGCGTAAGTGTTGTTGATGAAGCCGCTTTTGCGGTGGCCGATCAGAATGCAGACCCGCTGGGAGAGATTTATTCCAGGTATTTTTATCCTCAGGTCACCACATATTCTTCCTATGTCCAGCATGATTTCAGCGGGTCGTCTGTGCCTGAAGCAGGAGGAGAGGGTGGTTCAAATTATATCCGCAAGAATTTTCTTGATACTGCCGCATTTCTTACCGCAACTACAGGCAAACAAGGCCATGCTTCTCTAACATTTAATCTTCCCGACAACCTGACTGCATGGCGTGTGACTACGCTGGCTATGACCAATGGCGCTTATGCCGGGAACAGCCGTATAGATATCAAAACGACTCAGCCCTTTTTTGCGGACCTGCTGATAAATAAGGTGTTTATCAAGGGAGACAACCTGGCAGCCGCCGTTCGCGGGTTTGGCACAGCCCTCAAGAGCAGCGACGGGGTTGAATTCAATGCGGTGCTCTGCTATCCGGACGGCACCAAAAAAGACTTTGCCGGTACCGGGAAAGCACAGGAATATGTAAACCTCAACTTCGGAACGGGGCCGGAGGGAGACTATACACTTACGGTTACGGCAAAATCCGCCGCAGGCACCGACAGCATCGAAAAGAGCTTCAGGGTTGTGGGCAGTGCTCTGGAAATACCGGTCACAAAGACCTTTTCTCTGACAGAGGGTATTGATATTGACGCCCTGCGGTCACCGGTTACACTGGTCTTTTTTGACCAATCCCGATCGCTTTATAACGAGTGCCTTCAGAGCCTTGCCTCGGGCTACGGCGTACGGGCCGACATCCGGGCCAGCCGAGCAGCGGCGCAGAAGCTGTTAAAGGAGCTTTACGGAAATGGAAAAGACCTGCCTTACTATTTTTACGGAACCCAGAACGAGGAGCTGGAACCGGGTGCTCTTCAGGATTATAACGGAGGCGTTAAACTACTCGACTACGGTGAACCACAGACCGAACTTACGGCCAAACTGTGCCTAGTGGCTCCCGAATATCTGAACACGGTTTCTGCCGCCGCTTATTTAAACCAAGTCATCAATAACAAGAATTCACAGCCTTCCGACATAGCGGCTGCATATATGGGACTGGCGGCCCTGCGGGAGCCGGTTCTGATTGATGTTCGCTACCTGCTGGAAAATGAGAAATCGCTGGGCTTGAAAGAAAAGCTTTATCTGACTGCAGCGCTTGCGTTTATAGGAGACCTGGATAACGCTGGGAGATATTATGACAAGATTGCCCTGCCGCTAATCACAAAAAACGATCCGTGGGTCTATTTAAAGAGCGGAGAAGCCAGGGACGCTGACATTGAATGCACAGCTATCGCAGCCCTTACAGCGATGAAAACAGGCAGTGACGATTTGGATGGCATGCTGCGCTATATCATTAAAAACTCTTCCAATGAGGTGACCACTTGTCTTGAGCGGCTTGCCTATATACGCGAGAAACCTCAGACTGACGTGGCCGGAGCCGTCTTCAGCTATATGGAAAACGGATCGCTTAAAAACGTAAATATCGAGAAAAACAAGGCCTGCATAATGGACATGACCACCACCGAATTGAAAGCAGCCAATTTCAACACGGTCAGCGGTGATGTCGGAGTCTGGGCCGCATTCACTGGCAGTGCCGCGGATGTGGTTGACGGAAATTCTAACTTTGTTTCGCTCCAGAAGATCGTTGAGCCTGTCGAAGGGACATCTATCACCCAGTCTTCTCTGGTGAAGATCACCTTAATACCTACCTTCAGTCAGGATGCCCCCAAAGGATGGTATGAGCTGTCCGACTATATACCGACGGGCATGCGCTATGTTTCCTGTAAAGGAAGTTGGAATTACAACTGGTGGATGGAAGGCATTGAGGGACAACAAATCAGTTTTTCAGTTATCAATATTGATAAAAACAACAAGTATTACAATTCCAAAAAGCAGGCGCCTATTGTCTACTACGCGAGGGCGGCTCTTACTGGAACCTTCATTGTGGACAGCGGGTATATCAAGCATACCGAAACCGCGGCGTGGGGAATGAGTGAGAGGAAGGATGTTACGATCAGTGAGTAAAAAAACAGCCGCTATATTGGCATTAGTGATTCTTCTCTCTACATCCGGCTGCTCACCCCTAACCGGCAATTTACCGGCTCATACAGCTCCAACTGCCTCCGGTACAGGATATATAAAGCAGCTCGATTGCCTTTATTTTAAGGCCGGTGATTTTCTAACCCATACCGCAAAGGCAAAAGCCTACGGAGCAAAGACGCTTTCCGCAGGGGTAGTTCCCCATCATCTCCTGGCCGGAGAGTTGATCGCATCATTCTTTAAAACAGCGGGTGAAACCGGAGAAAGATACGATACAGTCATACTATTGGGCCCTAATCACAAGGGGGAGGGGGCCGATGTCAGCACCACGGGCTGCAGTTGGAAGACTGAATTCGGAACGGTTGAATGTGATGAGGATGCAGTCTCTGAAATTATGACCTGCAAAACGCTGGGTGCCAGAATCAATGATGACATTCTGCAAAACGACCATGCGGTATCGAGTCTTGTTCCATATATTAAATATTACCTGCCTGATGTAAAGGTGGTTGCGGTGCTTTTAACCCGGCGGGTAACCCTGGAACAGTCAAAGGATATCTCCCTGCTGCTAGGCAGTATAGCCAAAAACAAAAAATGCCTGGTCGTCGGTTCAGTCGATTTCTCTCACGGCCTGCCCGCCAAAGAAGCAAAGATAAGGGATGAGGTTACCAGCAAAGCAATTCTTAATAACGACCTGGAAAGAATAAAAAGAATGACCAATGGAAACCTCGATTCGCCCGAGACGCTGTGCTCCATTCTGTACTATATGCAGGAGCGCGGGGCGTGCGCGGCCACTCTGTTTAGTCATAAAAGCGCCGCCGATTTTCTTGAAAACCCTGTGCTGCAGGATTGCACCACTTACTTTGTTCTTGGCAGTCCTTAGAGGAATACGGAATCAGGCCTGACATTGACATTGACGAATCGAGAGCCAGATGCACAAACTGGAGTAGACCTTTCGCATGTTATCCTCGCCAACAACCAAGCTGCTTGTGCCGTCCAGACTGAGAGGTTAAGATAAATGGTAATGATGATGCACCTATCAACAAAACCGGGCGGCGGGAGATGAGATGAAAGGTAATCATGTTTATGAATAAAACAGATGAGGAACCTCAGTTATGGAGAGATAGACGCTATCATAGTTTAAACTACCATCTACGGGAGAAGTACGGAGAGAAAGTAGCTAAAATCTCTTTAGATGCCGGTTTCAGCTGTCCCAATCGGGATGGCTCACTGGCCAGGAATGGCTGCTCATTTTGCAGTGATCGTGGATCGGGAGATTTTGTGGCTGCGCCGCAGGAGTCTCTGCCTGAACAGTTTCGACAGGGTCAGGAAATAATGCGGAAAAAATGGCCGGGGCAGAAGTATATTGCCCATCTGCAGGCTTTTACCAATACCTATGCACCAATTGAAACACTCAGAAAAATATATCATATCGCATTGGAGCAACCCGGTGTGGTAGGTTTAGCTATCTCTACTCGACCAGATTGTTTATCGGAAGAAGTCCTGGATTTGTTAACCGAGATTAATCAAGCGACCTTTCTATGGGTGGAACTAGGTTTGCAAACAATTCACAAGCGCAGCTCGCGTATGTTAAATATGCATTATGATTATGATGATTTTTTACAAGCACTTAATGGATTACAGCTGAGAAAGATTGAAACCTGTGCCCACATTATCCTGGGACTGCCGGGTGAAGAAGAAGAGGATATGCTGGCTACAGCTCAAGCCCTGTCTTCGTTGCCCATTCAGGGCCTCAAGATTCACCTTTTACATCTAATGAAGAATACTCCCCTGGCAGATATCTATGCCCGCCAACCTTTTGCATTTTTAAGCCAGGAAAACTACGTTAACCTGGTAGTTAATATTTTAGAAATTCTGCCTCCCCAGATGGTTATTCATCGCCTGACGGGTGACAGTCCGCGGGATTTAATTATAGGGCCAACCTGGAGTTTGAGGAAAAGACTGGTGCTTAATGATATTGATAGTGAATTGAAATTAAGAAATAGCTGGCAGGGGAAGTACTATACAGGGATAAAGGTGTAAAAATGCCTTTAAAATCTTGAAAGGTTTAACTAGCTGTTCTATAAACATTCCTGCTGCTAACCCCATCGGTGGTGTTGCGGACCCTGATTACATTTATGTTCTCTATATCCTGATGTTTGCACTGCTTCGCACCACCTGGATAAATCGCTTTTTCATCTATACATCACTGACCTATTACTGGGCCCGCTACAAGGCCGCAGGCATCAGCCTTAAGGACTTCAAATGCGCTTAGGTAACTCTGACTGGGAGAATGGAGGAAGGCAATGTGGGAATTATGTTATAATTTAGATATTGTTAGTACGATCCAATAACATGCGCTTCGTGCGAATAACATAAACGGTTTATCATGAGAAAAGGGTTAGTAAGCTAATTGTTATACTGGGGTATTCAGTTTCAGGCCTATTTAAGATAATTACTTAGAGTGGAGGTTTTGTAATGATAGTAACGCCAGCCCATTTAATTAAACAGTATTTCCCTGAACCAATAGAAACATCCAGGGATCTGTATGACCGTTTAGAATTGGCGGAATTAGGATATTCCTACTTAGATTGGCTAAAAGACTTAGAAAAACATTGCCTATCTAAATATGTGGATGATTCAGATTATAAACTCCTGCCTGATAGCGAGAAAAACTATTGGATTAGTCAAAAGGCGTTTCGGACGATTATCGAAACCAGTCCGTCTAAAATAGGCGATGAGATTAGAGCTTGCGTAATAGATATTTCCAATAAAGTTGCCACAGACCCAGCCTTTGCAAGAGAATTGCAGAACCAAATTGATCAAGAATCTGGTGTTGAAATAGTAAAACCTAAGATTTCTAAAAAGCTAAAATCTGAATATAACACGACTGGACAAGATGCGTTTGAATTCTCAGTTCAAGCCGATACCCGTCTTTATATAGATATTATTTCCGGTTATAATTTTCAACCAGGGCAAAAAATCAAAGACGTATTTGTCTTTTTTAAACTTGAAGTAGAGAATGGCGTTCCTTACCATATAGTTGATATGACGTTATCTCTTACTAACGACCATACTCTCTCATATCGGACTATCTGGTGCTGCAACGAAGAACGACAAAGATACGGTGCTATCCTAAAAAATAGAGTCATTAGGGTTAACCTGTTTGAAGATAATAAGAAGCTTGTTGATAGTTATGAATATATTTTGGGTCAGTCTGACATAAAAGCCCTTGAACTTGAACTTGAAAAAGTAATAGGTATGCTTCTAGAGCTTAACCTGGACGAAATAGATCTTAACCAACTCGGAGAAAAAATACTACATCGTCACAATCTAAGCGAACAGGCTTATGTCCTAGCAATTAAGGCCGTAATCCCTACTATGCCGAAAGATCCAGTAAAAGAAAGTTCCGATGTGATAGATGCTGCATTTCTTGATGCAGTAAATCAATACTGGGAGTATTACGTTGTGCAGCCCAATTCTACAGAAGATTTTGTAGATGACTTAGATCAGATGATTAAAGACCGAATCCCTAGCGTTACTCTTGCGTTGATTGTAGCAAATATGCTTAATCACGGCGATCTATGCGATCATTACTTTAAGCGCAGCTATAGTAATAAACAGAAGCAGGCGCTCTTAAAAGATGCTAATCTACGGTTAATATCTGCCTTATCGACAGCCACAGAATTTGACCCAACCGCTGCTCCCGATAAGCGAACAGTTGATATGAGTGCCTTTATTACTACTCAACTTGATTTGATGAAAAAAATACTAATGGAAATGGGTCAATGGCCGTCCAATTAATAGATTGTTCTAGTTGCGGGAACTGGGACTGGATGAACTAGGGTAGGGAAAAGGGAAGGGGTTTGCCCGTAGAAAACCAGCCATCTTCATTTGTTTCAAGATGCTGCTTAGGTTACTCTGACCTGGAGAATGGAGGAAGAGAATGGGCTTTATTGGCAACATCATTTGGGTGCTATTGGGTGGTCTGATTGCATCTATTGCCTGGGCTATAGCCGGTCTGCTTTTATGTGTGACAATTATAGGTATACCGTTTGGGCTGCAGTGTTTCAAGATTGCTGGATTTGTATTGTGGCCTTTTGGCAAAGAGATCGAACTTGGTAATTTTGGTACCGGTGGACTCATTTTTAATATTATATGGTTGATTGTTTTTGGATGGGAGTTTTTTATTGCCCATCTCGTTATAGGCGCAATGTTTTGCATAACAATTATAGGTATACCGTTCGGACTTCAGCATTTTAAATTCGCAAAACTTGGGCTCATACCATTTGGAGCGAAAATATACTAGACATCAGAGTTGTCTCCTAATATATGTTTATATTTTAGCTACAAAAACGACATCGGAATAGAAGACTATATAATGCCCAGGAAAACGTCCTGGCGGGCCACATAGGGGCTTATCCTTGGAATGCATGGATTATTAGGCCAATCTTGACTAATTCATATGGGGAAATGGCTTTTTACTTGAAATTTGGGCATATTTTTTCGGGAATGAGTCTTAATACATTAGAATGTCTGGTTGACTGGATACATAATCGTAAGCGATACTATTTACGGAGAACGACATTTTAAGAAGGGGTTATATGAAATGTGTTTCTTTAAGAAAGATGTATACATTGGATACTCAATGGGGGATCTGGCGAAAGTAAGGCAAGTTTTGGTAAATGAAGGTATCAAATATTCTTACAATGTCCACGATCATTCAGGACAATGGATGGGTCGAGGTACAATAAGGGGTAATTTTGGAAGCGCGGGATTAAATATGGACTATACAAAACAATATACTGTTTCGGTCAAGAGAAAAGATTTCGAAAAGGCAAGCTATCTCGTTAATAGTGTCTTGCACTCATAAGCATTTTACCCAGACCTACTTCATATTACAAAATATTACAAAGATGATGTGACAACGGCCTCTGCTTTAGATTGCTATGAACGTTTGAATACGTTTCTACCTGACTATAGATGGATTACAATACGCGAACATTGGTTCGCTTTTTTATTGCACGCAGTTGGTAAATATGTTGAATTTAATAAACAAAAGACAATATATAACAAGCTGGCAAATACTTGCTTTTAACTTGATTACCGTGAAACGGTTTGGTCAGATAAATAATATCTTAACCGTATTGAATTAGAATTGTTCTACTTGACATAGTACCATAAAGTGGTAAATTTGATTATGAGGTTATGAAAAGGGAATATTCGGGAATAAGAGTGGTTGCAGATAAAAACTTGAAGGAAGATACATTTTACAGTAAAGGAGTTATAAGGTATGGTTCTGGGTATTAGTCTTGCTATAGCTACATTCATCGGTATAATCTACGGAATAGTTAAGAAAAACAAAACATCAATAGTCGCATCAGTAATTGTGTTGGTTATCCTTGCAATTATATGGTTGGTTTATTCTTACCTATACTCGTTAAATCCTTATTAGAGCCCCATGATTTGACAATTGCTATTACTTGACTAATGACCATAAAGCGGGAAAATTATAGGAATAGAGCCTCACTTATAAAGTAAAGCTCGATTCTTGTTCATCTTTTACTTTTACATCTGGCTCATACTAGCACATGAATTAGCACACTCGTGGCAAACGTTGCCGCACTGTTGACAGTGTTGGTCTTTAAACATAAAGCATTCAGTTGCACAAGCATCACAAATAGTTCTACATACATTGCAGATATATTTAGCTTCGGTATGATCCATAGTCATGGTTTGAACAGCCATATTACATACATCTGCACATAATCTAAGCATTTTGATGCAATTTGCCCGAGCTTTGGCGTCGGGTTCCTGTAAACAGGAGTTAAAGCATTCATTGCATACCTGTAAGCATTTGTTGCAGGCATCGATACAAGCCTGATACTTGGTAACTGATGTTTTCGTTACTGTCATAATCAATCTCCTTTATTTTATATTTAACAACTGACTATTTTTAGTCTTCTCAACGAACAAATAACTATACAACTAAATATATTGAAGGTAATGTAATTATACAAGCGCGGCTGCTGGGGGAGCTCCGGTAGGGGGCCCCAGCACTGCCTTGTATAGTAGCAAGAACACGGCTAACAAGAATTTTGAATGGAGTCTAAAGTAGTGGGGCGAATCCTGCCGTTCGCATAATTGGTGTTATGTAGACTAGCTAAGATAGACAACCTGGATAATCTAGTAAACGAGGCACTTGGCAGAGGATTAATAAACATTGTTAAGCGCTCTATTTTTGCACGGGGGAGTCGTAACTTGGTGGCTTACAAGAAGGCCCATCGTGGTATCTTTTAGATAAATATAGAGGATTATGGTAACAAGTGTAGAATATTACAATACACATTACTAATTATGTAGGTGAGAGCATGTTAAAATGCCCAATTTGCGGATCAATGAATGATGATAAGGCAAAACGTTGCAATCAATGTGGCGCTTGGCTACTAGATGAGTATTGGAAACCAAAAAAGGTAGAACCTCTGAAAGGTATCTTTAAAAACTGGGGATTATGGGTCACTATATTAGGCGTGATAGGTATAGTCGCACTAGTATGTTATCCGAGTTCAACTAACATACCGCAAACAAGTCCCAAAACAAATACACCTGCCGCAAACATAAATCCTATCCAGAATACGAAGGTTCTAGAATTACCTCTAAATGGCGAAACCAAATATTATAAACATGGAGAAGCTATAGCACCATTTAGCGTTATTACACAACCAAATACCAACACTAACTATTTATTAAAATTGGTTGACAAGAACACTAGCCAGGTGGTGTTAACTATTTTTGTGAGAGGTGGACAGAGTATACACACTAAAGTGCCACTTGGGACATATGAACTTCGATATGCTTGCGGAACGAATTGGTACGGAGAAAAAGAACTATTTGGACCTGGCACGGTTTGTCAGAAGGCAGATACGATATTCGATTTCTATCGTAATGGCCCAACAATAATGGGACATACCGTTAGCCTAGTTAAACAAGTAAATGGCAATTTACCAACTAGCAGGATTAGTAACGCCAGTTTTTGAGGCGGCTGCTGGGGGAGATCGGCAGAGGGGGCCCCAGCACCGCGCTTTTAAGTGGTAATATGACGAACTATATTTCGCGAACAATATTGCGAACATTGGTTCGTTTTTTATTGAAAGGGTAGGGGATATATGCTAAATTAGGTATAGATATCAAAACCAGATAGAAGCTGGCATATTAATTGCAATTAACTTGATTATAGTGATTAATAAGTCCCAAGAAAGGAGTATGAACAAGTGACGTCAACCTATGATATTAGGTTGATACAGGCAGGTAACGTAATTGAAAACATTTTGCAATCAGGGGTGTTGAGTGTTAATAAAAAGTATTTTGGCCTTTTAAACGGACTCCTAGAATTACGTGGACGGTTTTTTAATCTAAATACTCTAATTGATCTATCAGACAAAGAATATATTCTCAAGGGATCTAATCAAAATAATTTACCGATATTAAGGACATTACAATAAAGTATGTTAAAACAAGTAGATTTAGTCAAAGAAGAAATAGAAAAGTTATATCCAAACAAGCAGTGGAGTGAAAGATCCAAAACAACAATTGAAAATAACCCTTGATAGATATGCTTTCTTGACTAAGTATCTATTTACATTTAATTAATATCAAATTAGCCGCAATAAACAACCAGTTGGATAAACTTAACAACGTCTTGATAAGTGTCTTTAGAAGTAGGGGAACATTTTGTAAACTAGCCTCGTAATAATGGGTTCGAGAACAAACATTTCTGCTAGTTTACATAATGTTCGCCTTTATGGGATAAGCCCATGGGTTCCGCGAATACTTGAGCGGGTTCTATGGGTTTATCGTATAAAGGTTGTTATGTTGACTCGTTTGGAAAATTTTTCGCAGAACGGCAAATGGGCAGGGTATTGGCTTTTGAGGTGTCATTTGTCATATGTGGCTGTGGCTATGCAAGATTCGCTGGTATGATTCTTGCAAATACTTGATAAGTGCCTCAAAAAGCACTCAAACCTTTAAAGGAAGTATAAGAAAAAACCACCAGCCGGGGAGGCGGTGGCTTCTCCTAATATGAGCAACTTTACGTTGCTGTTTTGACAATTATATCATAAAACCAACAAGATATTGCTTTATGCTTTCTCTCTTTCGGCTTACGCAAGCGTGCCACATTACGGCGCCAGGGCCTCCGAGCGCGGGGGGGGATACGCGCCTTATTGTTCTTCTTCTTTGAATGTATCGCCTTGAAATCTGGGCATGAATCTTATTTTTGCCCATCTTATTCTGGCGGTTCTTTCTTTTGATTTTCTTTCATCTACTATTTCTTCAATGATTCCGCTTATATTACCAGCGCAAATTATATTCCAATTGTTTATTGCTTCTCTTCCTATTTCATCCATTGCTTCTCCTAGTTTTCTATTGAAAACTTCCATAAAGGCTTCTAGCTCTGACAGGGGTGCTATTCTTAATTCACGGATTAACTCTGTCTCCAATTCGCTTAATTTCATCAATATTTCTCCTTTCGTTCACGTTTCCCCCCATTCGTTCTGCACTCTTACATTCATGTAAGTCAAGGGGTGAGCGCAGCGAATCGGAGACAAAAAAATTCCTTGCAGGGGGTTTCATAGTTAGGGAAGGGGGATTTTTTTGCCCCTTTACTTGCGTGATATAATGGGAAAAGAAGGAATGGGGGCTTGCTTTAGTGGGGAAGTCTGAGAAGCCTCTTGCTTATTGTATCTATCTATCTTGGGTAATCAAGGTATACGGTTTCTATTATTTCATAGTCCTTAGGGCTTATAGGGTATGATTCTCGCTAATAAAGGTAATGAACATTCATGTAAACTAGCAGGGGGGTAACGGGGTATGAGGGAAAGGATTCGTAGCTAGTTTACATAATGTTCACATTATAGGGTCAGGCAGGGGTTATGATTTTTAACATATTATTGCGAATCTTATGCACCCCTGTCTGGTCGTATAATCGGTATTATGTAGACTAGCTGTAGGATATAGCTTTCGAGTGCCAGCGGTAGTGGCTCGGGGTAGGATCTCCGAGCCCGAACGCTGACACCCGAATCTATACTAGATATGGGGAGGTTAAACAATGAGAAAATATGGACGTATATCGGTTAGAATCGACATGGAAGTAAAAAAAGAAATAGAAATTATAGCAAATAACTACGGTTTGACATCATCTGCTTTAGGAGCATTTATAATTGGTCATTGGCTTGATTATACCCGAGAAGAAAATAAAGCGCGCATGGCCGGGGCATCTGCCGTTAACTACTGTCCGGGGGTCCCGGAATAAAGGGCTGTTTCCCCCTGGGGAAACAGGGCGTAGCCTTTACCCTTTAATCTGGGTCGGGGCAGTAGTAGGCTATAATGCCTCCGGCAGGGAGCGCGGGACATAATTAATTATTATAATATTTGATAAGAAAGGGGTTTTCTATAATGGCGGTTACGGAAATGGCAAGAAATGTACATCAATTAGAACGGAAGATAAACCATTTAGCTGTAATGGCTTCAATTTTGAAACGTAAGGCGTGTGACCTTGATGACAAGATAAAGATAAGCAATGTGGAATATAATCCCTACAGTTTTAAACCCTTAGGCAGTTTAACAAAAGATTTGAACGAAGTAATTGACCTAGCATGGAAAATGGGTAACTTTGTTCAAGAAATTTAAAAACGTAATACATTTTAGGCCTGGCAGCTGAGATAATCGGTTCGCCAGGCTTTATTTTTTGTATTACAAATCGACATAATTCCAGTATATACTAGCTAGCTAGACCAATTAATGGACATAATAACATAGATTGACAAAACAATTTAGATGTGGTATTTACTTGACTAAGTATCATATTGCGGGAAATTTTGTCGAATAGGAAGGGGGAATACTCTAATTGAATGAAAGCTTACAACCGATGTTTAGTAGGTGTCAAAGAACAAGTATATAAGCATGAGATTGCCACCATAAAGAGATATGGCGATAAATACAAGCTAACACTTAACAAGATTGTAAGAGAAAAAGGATGGGAACAAGTAAAGGCTCCACCGCCTGATGATGATACCGATTCAGAAGATGAGATTAAACTAGACAATCGGAAACTTAGAAACAATATCTCCAGGGCCAGGGGTAAGATTTATGAATTAGCAATGTGTAATGACTTTCAGTATTTCATAACGTGTACGCTGGATAAAGAAAAGTATAAGCGAGACGATCTTGCAAAATTCCATAAAGATTTAAGTCAATTTATAAGAGACCAGCGCAAGAAGTATAAAGCGGACGATTTGAAATACATACTTATACCAGAATTACATAAGGACGGAAAGAACTGGCATATGCATGGATTATTAGGGGGGATTAGAAAAGAAATGCTATCACCTTTTATAAGTGGGGTACACCCACAAAGGCTAATAAATAAAGGTTATCTCAACTGGATGGATTATGCGAATAAATTTGGCTTCATAAGCGTTGGTATGGTTCGAGATAAAGGCAAGGCAGCTGGTTATATTAAAAAGTACATCACAGAAGATTTAGACAAGAGTGTTCAAGATTATGGAGCGCATTTATACTACCGATCACAAGGATTAAAAGTTGCTGAATTAATAGAAAAAGGGTCACTCTGCCAAGTGCCCTCTTTCTGGGATTATGAAAACGACTATGTGAAAATTAAATGGATTACTGAGGATGAAATATCAGCTTTCATCAGCTAAATTAACCCTATAACATTAATATACAACATAACAAGCTAGCTAGCAATATACAAAAGATCTAGATGGAATAATGAACATTCATGTAAACTAGCCGGGGTGATATAACGGTGAAGAGATAACAATTCTGCTAGTTTACATAATGTTCATTATAGGAAGTTGTGAAAACGATAGGTAACATGGTTAGTGGCCAAAAATAGCGCTTTTCAGGCACTTAAATAATGCCTATCTTTTCTAACCATAATTATAGCTAAACTATCTTTTAAAGGAGAAATATTTAAGGATGTATATTCTATATGGCAAGGTCCAGTTATTCTTACCGAATTCATCCTCCCTCAAGGACAAACGTCAGACCATTAAGAGTATTATTAGCCGGATTCGGAAGCGTTTTAACATTTCCATTTGTGAAGCTAATTACCATGATCTCTGGCAACGATCTGAACTCGGTTTTGCTGCGGCTTGTAATGCTTATGCAGATGCTGATCCTATGCTGGAGGCAATAAATAAGACCATCGACTACTATGCAGATGTTTGTGAGGTTACCGAAATTGATTGGCAGATAATAACTGATTAATTATAGTGTTGCGCTGCAGTTGCAACTCAAGCATTTGCCACCGTTCAATCGTCTTTGATTTTGTTTGTATATATTGATACCTTCTTTCATTACTTCAAATTTCCCCTCCTGGTTCTTCATATTTATCTCCAAATAGACATTTTTAACTCAATAATGGATATCAAAGACAGCCGTAACCACGGGAAATGTAAGGTTATGGTAAATATTACATGTCTAAACAGGCAGGAATATGTAAATAAATGTGGAATTTAGGTTTAACTTACTTTTGTTCTAATTACAATTTATTTATGAAAGGAATGATATTAAATGAAAAAAGTAAGAAGTCAGGTATCCAGTTTCTTTTCCAAGCTAATTTTAGGAGTTTTTGTGTTTACTTCGGTATTCATGATCCCTCAGTTAGCCCAGGTTGAACAAGCTCAGGCTTCAACTACCAAAACCGTTACAGTTGCCTCTGGAACCAAGTATGCTACCCCATTATACATAATCGATAGCGGTGTGCCGGGACCTGTGGTAATGATAGTGGGAGGAGTACACGGAAATGAAACAGCAGGTTACAAGGCTGCTGCCAAAGTAAAAGACTATTCCGTTAAAAAAGGTAAACTACTTGTACTTCCGCAGGCTAATAAAAGGGCCGTAGCCAATCATACCAGATCAATGGGGGGGGCAGATCTAAATCGCGACTTCCCCAGGAGCAAATATGATACGGCAGATAATACCCTTTCTAAAGCAATCTTTAATGCTGTAAAAAAATATGACGTCGATTGGCTGATGGATATGCATGAAGGTGCCAATTATCAAAAAATTACGTCATCATCATCGGTAGGACAATCCCTTATTTATTACCCGGACACACAGACCAAGTCAATTGCAACCAAAATTGTGAGTTCATTAAATAAAAATATTAACACATCATATAAAAAGTTCTCCCTGCTGCGTTATCCCGTATCAGGAAGCTTATCCCGGGCTTCTGCTATTGTCTGTGGTACTAATGCTTACATATTTGAAACCTGTTCGAGAGACCCCCTAACCACCCGAATTAACAATCAACTGAAAGCAGCTAACATACTGTTGAGTAACTTAAACATGAAATAGTCTTTAGTTGAAAAAATTCTGAGTACTTATAAATATGGGACCGGAAGTGTGTGTGCTATTATATCCGCCACTTCTATGGTCCCGGTTATTATTATTGATCGCAATACTGCGACCGGAGTTTGTATTGCGGAGACGGTTATTGGTCAGATGGAATGGGACAGGGCTATCTCCTGGCACGGTAATAACGTTTTTTTTTCCGGGATAAGTACTTATTGACCATGTTTTCCGGATATCTTCTTTTTCTTCCCATTTGATATCGTTTTTGACCATATCAGAAATGATTTCGATTTCTTGTTTAAAGGAGTTATACATTTCTAGTCTTTGGATATCAGACCACACATCACTGAAAACAACTTTTAAATGCGCCTGATCTCCCTCATAAAATGCTCGCTGGGCTTCTAAGCTCAAGAAACAATTTCTGCTCAGTTGCAAATAGTTGCTGACAACTATTTTCCCCAGGCATAATACTGCAGTGGCAATTTCCGGTGACACCAACCAACTGGCAGGGGTTCTATATTCGAAACCTCCATATTCTTTGACTCGATAGTCGGCCAGGAATCCATATTTGAGGCGTCTTTTTACTGCGGTTGCCTGGTCTTCGATGAGAAATAAAGGAAGTGCAACATAACTATCCAGCGCTCTCAATATATGATTGTTTAAAACTACATTGCTAAAATGGATATGCCCTCCAATTGAGTATCCGTTGAAGGGACGACTTCCGGCCAACCATTTAACATTTCTATAAGGCGCTAATTTGTTAGCGGATCGCAATGCATCTTCAAGATTAGACAATAATTGCAACGGCGAATAGGCCGGTTTGGGTCTTAATTCTGCTATGGGCCGCTGCTGGCGATTGGACGTTCTTATAGCATCACACCCCACCATTCCATCGCGGGGAAAAAACTGCGAAGCCGGTATCATCTTGCCAGTTCTGGTATTGGATAACATAAACTCGGGATCTGCCCCCATCTTAACTTCCTTTATTTGCGGATTCTTAATGGTCTTAATCACATTATCAAGTTGATTAAATAATACATACCTGTCTTTTTCATTTATTACCGGCGAGTCATCTACAGATGTAACTTGTATTCTTTTGCTTTTGGTCACTGCTATCTTCACCATGCCGTAGTCAAGACCTAAAACATATATTGCGCGTTTTGCCAACTCAGCAATCTTTTTACATTGTGCCTCCTCCAGATATTTAGTTTGACTTGATGTTTTACCGTAAGTTCTTTGTTTAATAGATATAGTTGAACCATCAAAAACCAGGATTTTATATGTTTTGCTAACACGCTCATCAAAAGAGTCTTTATATAAAATCCCATTAATATCTAAAATCTGTGCAACGTGGCCGAAATTTAAACTGTTCTGAACAGCTCTGGGGTTGTTTATAATGTATTTCGGTTCTGAGTCTCCGCACATGATCAAAACATTAAAGTAAATAGCCTCTTCCAAATACATTTCTTTGTAGGATATAATAGGGCCTTTAGTTTCAAGGTATGATATAAGACTTGGCGCCATCTTATTTTTTTTGTGGGTAAATCCTAGCAGCATGGTTAATCCCCTCTTCAATCTATTTTTGGTGAATTACTTAAATAAAGAAAATATCCATTGAGATTATCCAAATGTTTTTTGCGTATATCATCCTCATCAAAACTCGCAGGTTTAGAATTAACTTCAATAATCTGCATTTGCCCGGTTTTATCTATTCCAATATCAATTGACAGTATACCTAAATTCATACCCAGACTCTTTTCCAGCACATAGGGTACCACCTGACAGATGTACTTCAATTGTTGATCCAGATGTTGCATCATTAATGGGGACTCGCCAAAGACCTTTTTAATAACCCTGCTATAAGAAGCTCTATATCCACCATTGGGAACGTGCGTTACAAATTTATTTCTGGCTGCAACTCGCACACCTACTCCAGTAAATACCCATTTGCCCTGGTTATTTTTTTGCACCTGGGATCGGAGGTCAAATATTCTGCCGTTAAATTTAGCAAGATCGATTCCCTTCTGAATTAAATATTTATCCTGGGAATCAGAACCATCGATTATTGACTTTAAAGACGAATACAACTGCTTTTTAGAAGTGCATCTGCTCCAGTCCATATCTGAAGCAGCCAATTTGTAATCAAAATGCTTGGAACCACGGTGTACCTTTATAATGCCTTTACCAATACTGTTGTTAAGTGGTTTAATAAACAACTCCGGGTATTTACTTAGCATCCTATAAAGGTTATGTTCCTTAAACAGGCAGGTTTCAGGAACCAAATCCATAGATAAAGTATTTTGGCTAAGGCTGATATGAACCTCCCATTTATGTAGAAAACGCGAATTAAACACATGTATGCTCGGATTTAATTTTAGTTGAGACAGAAGCTGCTGAACTTGCTTTTGAGCCTCGTCTGTCCTGAAACTTAAACGGTTATAGACAATGTCCGGGAGTGGAAATACACCCCTGACCCATTCGCCCCCTCCTTTTCTTTTAGGCCTGTAGGTATGGCCTATGATAGTCTGTCTACTTTCTCCAATACTTTCGGGATAGAAAAAATACATAAAAATACCTTTATCCCTTGCTGCAGCAGTCATTTCAATCTTAAGCCTGGCATCCTTGCCAGCAGGCAGGGGGTATATACCCTTCTTCCTGGGCGTAGTTAGTACCCCGACGACGACTTGTTTCTTTAAATCAATGTCATTTACAGGTTCGAACCCCTTGGATTTTATAATGTTTTGGAAATCGCTAAGTTTTGTTTTCATAGTTCATAATATGAAATGTTTAAATACTAAGTGCTAAACTAGCTTCTATAGTTGTTGGATACAATAATTGTTGGCAAAAAAATGGGCCGATAAATCAAATCGGCCCTGGTCTTTATGATACTGCGCTTAGCGAAGCATTTTATTCACTATTCTAATTCCCGATTGCATTCTGACTGACAATGTAAAAATCCGTCCAATAAACGTACGTTATTATGATTCAATCGCGGGCTTTTATCATACCTTGATCTTCTTTCCTATCATCGCCTGGTACAAAAGTGCGGGTACATTTATCTAAACATTAAAACGAAAATGTACTATTTCTCCATCCTTAACCACATATTCTTTGCCTTCCAATCTAAATAAGCCTTTTTCTTTTACGGCTGTCATGGTGCCTAATTCCTTAAACACATGGTAATCAACCACCTCGGCCCTGATGAAGCCCCTTTCAATATCGGAATGTATCTTGCTTGCTGCTTTGCGGGCATTTGTCCCGTCCTCAATTGTCCAGGCCTTCACTTCGTCATCTCCCACAGTAAAAAAGGATATCAGTCCTAATCTCTGATACATTGTGCGGCTAATCTTGATCAATCCTGATTCTTTAATACCAAGGTCCTCCAGGAACATCTCTTTCTCTTCTGGTTCTAATTGAGCAATTTCTCTTTCAATATTAGCGGCAATTTCCACTACCGGTATATTCATTTGCATTGCATATTTAGCAATCTCTTCCTTCTGCTGGTAGTTATTATTTTTTATATCCTTTTCATCAAGATTCAGACATATAAGCATTGGTTTACTGGTCAGGAATTGATAGGTGCTCATGATTTCTTGTTCATCATCATCGATTATAACCGAAGAGATGGGCTTCTCGTCGCCCAAGGCATCCTTTAATCTCTCTAACAAATTCAATTCCTTAAGCATAAGATTACGTTTTTTATTCTTGTTAATTCTATCGATTCTCTTTTCAATAAGGTCGAGATCGGATAGCAATAGCTCGTAACTAATTGTTTCAATATCCCGAATGGGGTCAATCTTATCGTATATATATGGTACTGATTCATCATCAAATAGTCTTACTACGTGTAATAAGGCATCTGCTTTCCGGACTGCATCCAGAAAAAGGCTGGCATTTTTATCCGTCCCAGGAATTAAACCAGGTATATCAATCAATTCAAGCTGCGCATAAGTTGTCTTTTTAGGCTTAAAAACTCCGGACAAATAATCTATTCTTTGATCAGGTACGCGTGCAATAGCGGTATTTGTTTTTCCCTGACTGCCAGCTTTATCGTATGTTCCTGTTAAGAGCTCAAATAAAGTAGTCTTACCAACCATGGGCATCCCAATAAGTCCTAATTGCATAATATTCTATCCTTTCTGAGTTACAAATAACTTGCTGCATATATTGGTTTACATAATATATTTTATGGTCATCTTAAGATATTTCCGGTCTAGTTAAAGACTGATTCCCGATAGCGATAATATAATAAATACACCTGTCACCGCTAATCCTATCAAGAGAGTTATATACGCCCCCTGGGAACTAAATTGATATAGTCGTTTGGCATTACCAACATTAAAAATGAAAAGAGATACAGCCAAAACTAATAGGAGTATTATAAATTTTGGAGCACCGGAACCAGGGAAGAATATCCCCAGATAAACGGCAAATATGAGTAGGAAGAGTACGTTCAATTTGTAGTAGAGGCTAAAAAAGCGATCTTCATGAATAGATTCTCCCTTTTCCTCCGGAGGCATTTTGTCCATATCAATTGTTTGTAAAGTTTTGCCGGTTTTGTTTATTATAGCGGATAAGAACGCAGGTTCGGCAGGTGTAATTCCAAAAAAACCTTTTTTAGTCTTAAGATATAGAAAGCCCTCCTCTGTATGCGTGGCATACATCCTAACTGATCCTAAACCTTTCGCAGAATATAAACCAAACATGTATCCACGCCAAGATGCAGCCAGAAAAGGAAAGAGATTGGCCCTGCCTTTAATCTCCATAATCTCATCGAATTCATCCCAGGGAATTCTCTTTTTTTGCAGTCCCCATAAGATTTCCAGGGCATCCTTCTCAATTTTGTAACCTAGATTAAAAGCGCCCAGCAGCAGATAAGCATAGACAAAGAGGAAAATATAGGTCGGTACTAACAAAAGTAATTTTAAGATGCGATCACTATCATCCAAAGCATAATTAATACCCCATAGGATAAATCCAAACAATATGATGCCTGCAAATAATCCAAGCCATCCACCATAACCCTTTACGGGCCTATAGATCATGATATTAATCCCCCTTTACCTCTTGCAAATTCCACTGCAATTTATTCATGGTTAAGCTATAAAATTAGCTATCCCCAAAACTTATGGCAATGGCTCGTGCCGCTTGAACTAAATCACTGTTAGGATCGACTTTTTTTAGTTCCTTTATCGCCTCTTTAATGGGGACAGTAACAATATTTTGACCTTGTAAACTAACCATAGTACCATAGTCCCCTTTGGCAAAGGCTTCAACAGCAGCAACGCCATATCTGGCTGACAATATTCTATCATAAGGTATAGGTGAACCACCTCTTTGTAAATGCCCCAGTACTGTTACTCTAGTTTCTGTATTTATCAGACTTTCTATCTCAAGGGCCAACTGGTTGCCAATACCGCCCAATCTGACTGGATCATGACTTTCGGGAACTAATTTCTGGACCACTTGTTGTCCACCCAGAGGTGTCGCCCCTTCTGCTACCACAATAATACTAAACTTTTTATCATGCCACTGGCGTTGGCGGATTTTGTTGGTAATATTTTCTATCTGATAGGGGATTTCTGGTATTAAAATAACATGCGCTCCTCCGGATATACCGGCATGTAATGCAATCCACCCAGCGTAGCGGCCCATAACTTCAAGTATCATTACCCGATGGTGAGATTCAGCCGTTGTATGCAAACGGTCCAGAGCATCTGAAGCAGTATCTACCGCCGTATTAAAACCGAATGTCACATCGGTGGCGGACAGGTCGTTGTCAATCGTTTTAGGCACCCCAACCACTGGTACCCCTTTGTCAAAGAATTCATCCGCAATGTGTAAACTGCCATCTCCACCTATAACAATCAAACCATCTAATCCTAAATCATTAAGATTCCTGATGGCGCGATCTGATTGGTCAGAAAAAGTCTCCTCACCATCTTTTAATGTGAGAAATTCAAATGGATTATCACGATTACTGCTGCCTAATATGGTGCCTCCCCGATAACCGATTCCCGAGATGGTTTTCAAATCAAGATGAATATAGTTATTCTCGACTAAACCTTTAAATCCATCCAGAAACCCAACGATCTCCATTCCGTATTTACCTATCGCTGATTTAGTTACGGCTCGTATTACTGAGTTAAGACCAGGGCAATCTCCTCCCCCGGTAAGAAGTCCGACTCTATTCAATTTACGCACGATATTACCTCCCATTTTTGTATTGGTCTAGTCAATCAAAACTATTATCTGACAACCAAGGTGGGTTTGTCCCACCTTGAGCTATATTATTCTATTCGGCAAGAATTTACCTTTCCCTTTAAGCTGATGGTTTTTCTGCCAGTATAACCGGTATAGTCAGTGTTTTTCCGGCACGAATAACTTTTACCATAACCTTTTCCCCCACCTGCCTAGTCTTTAGAAAGTCCTGTAGTTGATCGTAATTTTTAATATTGGTATCGTTCAGACTTATAATCACGTCATTTATTTTCAGACCAGCTTTTTCGGCCGGCCCCCCCGCTATCACATTGGCTACAATTACTCCGGTATTTTGAAGGTTATTTCGGGCCGCAAAATTCTCATCCATAGGTTGCAGCCAAACTCCCATGTAGGGTCGAGTTACCTTGCCGGTTTGAATCAGTTCGTTAATGATTTCTTTGGCAGTATTTACGGAAATCGCAAAACCGATGCCCTGAGCCTCGGAGTTCACTGCAGTATTGATTCCAATTACCTCTCCATTGGTATTCAACAAAGGACCCCCGCTATTACCGGGATTGATGGCTGCATCAGTCTGAATTAAGTTTCTATAAACCCTCTTTTCGATGTTGATAGGCCTGCCTTTAGCACTTACCACCCCAACGGTAACGGTATGATCCAGACCATAGGGGTTGCCTATGGCAATCACCCACTCCCCTGCCCTTATTCTATCGGAATCACCCAGGGTCAAGGTGGTGAATTTAGTATTGCCATCAATTTTCAAAACTGCCAAATCCAGTTCATAATCCTGTCCTACAACCCTGGCGCTATAATCTGTATCGTTATTTGCCATGCGCACTGTTACGCTCGAAGCTTTATCTATGACATGCTGGTTGGTAAGTATATACCCATCATCACTTATAAGAAAACCTGTACCTACTCCCGTTTGTACATTCTGCCGTGGTGTAATACCATTGTTTCCAAAGAAATCCCGGAAAAAGTCGTTATTAAAGAATACATCGCTATTGCTTACAACGGTATTAGTCTCTATGTTGACCACTGCGGGGCTGGCCTTTTCAACCATATCTGCTATATTAGCAGGACCGATAGTGATAGGATTGTTATTTAGAAAATTGCTTGGTATGGGGTTGCTGTTATTATTGATTGAGGAAGATTTGTCCTTGTCTCCCCTCACTAAACCACATCCACCAGTAAATAGCATCAGCAGGATTAAAACAGTTATCGAAACAATCTTTGAAAACTGTTGGTTGTTATTCATTGTTGTTCCCCTTTTCTAAGTAGTAATATTATTCCTAATATAAATATTACCACTCAGGTGCCAACTTATAAATTGTAAGTTGGTAATGGAGATTAATTATTTCAGGTTTTTAAATCCCGCTAGAAATATTGCATATTGGAGTGGTCTTCTAAATGTATTAAGCACAATTCCCTTTGATAGTCGTGTTTCGGTAGTCTTGCGTGGTTTAGAATTTACTTCAATTAACCAGAACTTGGCTTCTTTATCAATACCGATGTCAAGGCCTAATTCACCATATAGTTTTTGGCCGGTTGTCTCCAGTGTTTCAGCAACTGTTCGGCAAATAATTTCCAACTCCTGGTTTTTTGCTTCGATTAATTGCTTGTTTTTCTTCAGGACTGTTGAGAAAACTCGCTTACTGGTTTCTGCGCTCCCGCCTTTGCTTAAGTTAGCAATACTGCTTCCCAGGGGGGCAACTCTAACGAACTTTTTGCTTATCAACCATTCACCTTCACCATTTTTCTGATAGATTACTCGTATATCAAAAGGAGATTTATTGAAGGTGGCCAGATTTATACCCTGTTGAACTATATAAGGTCGTCTTCCTCTGCTGGAACGGGTCGCTTTGATTAACTCGGCTGGGTTATTGGCATACCCCGAATGTTTTCCGTTCTTGTAGATGGTATAATGCAGTATGCCATTTTTGTTGCAATACACCTTGATAATACCATTACCCAGACTTCCATTACAGGGTTTAAGATAAAGGGTTCTATGTCTGTTAGACATATCGGTAAGGTTTTGGAGATTTAATAATAGTGTTTCAGGCAAATATGGGAGCAGGCTTTCATTTTGAACCAGCAATCCATGTACTCGCCATTTATTTAAGAATGACGGATTAAAATAGTTTAAATACGGTAGATTCATCAGTTTCTTTTTTGTTCTTCTGGTATGGGCCTCTCCTCTACGGGTCGAAATTCGATCATATACCACATCCGGGAGGGGAAAAGAGGATGCTGCCCATATACCTTGTTCCTGACCCGAGCCTCGATAAATATACCCTTGAACTGTTTTATTACTCCAATTAATTGAACCAGGGGTAAATATATAGTACTGGGCACGTAATCTTTGGCCTATCTTGCTCAGGTATATCAATTCAGCCTGCACACTTTTAGGATCAAATTCAGGTTGATTGGGTAAGAAATCAGTTAGGATACCAATAATAGGACCGATATGAATGGTTTCATCATTATGGTCATAACGAATCTGAAGTTTGTTCCTGGTTTTCAGGTTTAAAGCCCTGGCCAGTTGTGGGGATAGCATGTAGCTCATTGATTTGCTATCTCTAACCACCAGGTTGCTATAGACTGCTTTCACGCCCACTCTGACTTTCACAACTTTAGAGGGGGGAATATTCAGCCTTCTAATCAAGCTGTTCGCCACATAGAGCTGTCCTATTGTATCCATAAGCATCTACCTTTCCGGGCTAAATCCAGCCAGATAACGAGCATATAATAAAGGCTTCCTGATTGACATTCTGCGGGTTGACTTCTCGCCTATCAAAAGAAAAATTTTCCGGGCTGGTTTAAGATTGGCTTCTATAAACCATAACTTCCCTTTGACATCAATACCAATATCGATACCGAGTTCACCTATACTGGCTGTATGCATTTCCAGGGCCTTGGCTGCCTCCAGGGCAAGATAGTTTACTTCATTTATAATCCTATCCCTCATTCTGGGATCCGAAAAATACCTGCTTAATACTATCTCTAACTTTTGGCCCTTGCCTCCCCCTGATATATTGCTGGTTATGGAACCCCGTTTACCTATACGAAAGGCTTTTCCCGTTATTGACCATTGTCCGGTCCCGTCCTTTTGCACCAATACCCGAACATCAGCAATGTTTCCATCTACCTTCAACAAATTTATCTGCCGCTGGACAATATAATTGCGACTACTCATAATACTTCTAAGGTTCTGACGCAAACTATTAAGGTTATAAGCAGTTCCTGCATAAGGCTGGTAATTCACTTTATATTGGTATCGATATACATTAGAGTTTCTAACTTTGATAACCCTGATAATATCTCTTCCCTGCGAGCCGGTAATGGGCTTAATATAAACTGATCCATATCTGCGCAACATTCCATTTACCTGCTGAAAAGTATTGGCCCTTCGAGTATCCGGTATATATTGGCCCAAAGATAAGTCTTCAGATAAGATTTGGTGGGTTTGCCATTTACCGAGGAGAGGAGGATTGATGAACTTGCATCCCAGAGCTTCCAGTTTTTGCCTTATTTGTAGCTTTGATGATGAATAGCCTCCTTCACGAGGATAAACAATATCGGGAATCGGAAAGATTCTCCTTTTCCAACCACCATTAATATAGGTGTAACCTGTAACCGTTTTATTTCTAAAGTTTATGCTTCTAGGATCGAAACCAAAGCATATTTCACCTAAATCTCTTGCAGCTATATCCAACTCCTTGATAAAATAGCTCTGTCCCCCAAACGGACGATTTCTATCGTTGCCAGTCTCGGCCATAATGCCTACTACCGGGCCTATGTGCAAACGTTCATTAAGAATGTTTATTCCATATTTATGAGGGGCTGTAATATGCAAGCTTCTAAGCACAACCGGGTTTAATTCTAGAACTCTTCCCGATTTATTGGAGATAATTATCTTCAGTCGGGAAACCAACTTGCCGGAATAAAAGGATATTGTTACACCTTCACTCAAATCTAATTCTTCAGAAACCTCATTACTAATTATTAAGGAAGAACTGTTTATGCGTGAATTTCTAATTACCGTTACTGATGAGGTTTTCGACATATCATTACCTCCACGTAAAATCTCTATATCAGTAAGATATGAAAGCGCGATAAAGCGTGTGCAAATTGTATTGGTCTTTCTATCAGGATTAGAGACTTTCGCAGGGCATAATATGAGGCAGAAAAAAGGAAACGTCAACATTGTGTAGTATAATTAAACTATTACCACTTATATTCTGACAAATATACGGGAGGAATTGAAATAATGGCAGCCAATATCGAACTAAAAGACCGCGTTAAACAATTTTGCCAGGATGCAGGCGCAGATATCATTGGATTTACATCAGTTGAGCGATGGAATGAAGCGGATGAAGTTCCACTCGACTTTAGACCTCAAGCGCTCTGGGAACCGGCGCGTACGGTGATTGTCTTAGGGGTGGGGATGCCCCTGCCGATTGTGGAAACTACTCCCTCCATCTTACACAAAGAGACGTATGATACCGCCAACCATGTTCTCGATGCAATGGCTTATAACCTTGTTCGTTTTTTAAACCGTCTGGGCAATGCTGCTTATTTCTTCTCTCGTGATTGTTACGGCAGTCTCAGGCTTTTAAAGGATAGGCCTTCAGCTGCATTTGGTCATATAATGGCTGCTAAATACGCTGGGTTGGGAACTATTGGGTTAAGTAATTGCCTGCTTACTCCGGAGTTCGGCCCCCGGGTACGTTTAGTATCTGTATTTACATCCGCAGTTATTGAGCCTGATCCAATGATTGAGAAGGATTTATGTATAAAGTGTGAAGCCTGTGCTAAATGTTGCCCGGTGGATGCCATTACCTTACGCGAGGACCAATTTAAAGGTGACTTTGATTTAATAGCATGTATTGACAGACATATAGATTTGACCAAGGATAAAGCTTATCCCTGTGGCATATGTACCAAGGTTTGTCCGATTGGGAAAGATCGCCGCTTATATAAACAAAAAGGCATTGTCAAGAAATACTTGCATGAGGAAGAGGCTTTAGCAGCTAATCCCGATGATCCAAACTATAAATCATGGACTCATGTGCGTAAGTATGGAAGTTGGAACAAGGATTACCCGCGCTGATTTAATCAAAGGCAATTTAAAAAGATAGGGGGAAACGATAATGACGATTAGTAATCTGGAACAATTTGGTGCTCAATTAACGACTTTACTGCAGAAAAAGCCCACCTGGCCTGACCTGTTGGAAAACGGCCGCGAAATGTTAAGCGAGTTGGTTTCAAACCCTGATTGGTTCCCGCCCATATTATCTAAATTGGTGCTGGATGAAGACTTCCTGAAATCACAATGGCAGTCTATTGATCCTTACGATATTCAACTTTATCGCAGCCCTGAGAAACTATTTTCGGTGCGAGCCTATATATGGGAACCTAATGTTATGTATCCCATTCATGATCATGGGGCATGGGGCCTGGTAGGGGCTCATATAAATCAAATTCGGGAACGAAAGTATGAGCGAGTGGATGATGGCAGTGACATAAATTATGCCGAGGTCAAACAAATTGCTGATGCTACCCTGTCTGCTGGTGAAATAACTTATGTATTGCCTATGGATGACGGTATTCACCAGATGCAAGCTGTGAATGATCAAACTGCGGTTACTATTCATGTTTATGGGACCCCAATCCGCAAAGGTTTTATACATTATTTCGATCCCCATAATAATTCTGCTCACCGTATGTATCCGCCGTCTGTTGATAAAAAGGTATATGCCATTAGAACCCTGGGTTCAATACGACAAGCATGGGCTGAAGATGTATTGAATAGCGCTCTTAAGTCCTCTGATCCTGAATTTATCAAGAAAGAAATCCAGTATTCTCTGGATAGGCTCCAAAGCTAACCATTGCTAACCATAATTATGGAGGTCATAAGTTGAAGCTGAGATACCCTCAAAATATAGGCAGTGAACTAGCTGGTTCATTTGGAGATCTGGGTACATTACTGCCTTACGTAATTGGGGCTATAACTTTTGCTAGTTTGAATGTCACCAGCGTATTTTTTGCGTTTGGCCTTATGTATCTCTTCACGGCCTGGTTTTATCGTCTTCCCATTCCGGTTCAGCCTATGAAAGTTATCGGCGCAGCCATAATTGTGCAAAACCTTACGGCTGGAGAAATAGCTGCATCCGGGATATTGATGGGAGTTATTTTACTGATCATTGCGTTGACAGGTCTGATTGATAATATTTCCAAATTAACGCCCAAAAGTGTGACTATGGGTATTCAGGTCGGGCTTGGAATCAGTCTGGCGCTCTTGGGGGTCAAAATGATCAAAAGTGACTGGATATTAGGGATAATTGTTATGGCAGCCATGCTGCTTTTTTTAAATAGCAGACGTTTCCCGGCTGCCATAATAGCCCTGTTCGGAGGTACAGCCCTTGCATTCGGTTTGCACCCCGAACTCAGCTTTCCTTCGCTGCACTGGGGCATTAGTGCTCCCCATCTGGTAATACCCACCTGGCATGATTATTACCGTGGGTTTTTTCAAGGGTGTCTGCCTCAATTGCCTTTAACCCTTACCAACTCGGTTTTGGTTACTACTGTTCTGGCCCATCAATTATTTCCCCAAAGTTCAGAAAAGGTTACCGACAAAAACCTTTGTTTAACATTGGGAGTCGGGAACCTGATTGGCGCCCCTCTGGGTGTAATCCCGGTATGCCATGGAAGTGGTGGCCTGGCTGCCCATTATCGTTTTGGAGCCAGGACCGGATACTCGATTGCTTTCATAGGAATGCTGTTTCTGTTGATGGGTGTATTTTTAGGATCGTCCGGACTGCAGCTTATGAAAATAATTCCTCAGGCTGTTCTGGGAGGGATGCTTTTCTACAGCGGCGTTGATCTTATTAGACCCATCAAGGTGAAGGACAATAACGAAATATTTGTTTTTGCAGTGGTAATAATCCTTAGTGTGGCTTTAAATCCTGGCATCGGGTTTCTAGCGGGCGTACCGCTGTGGTTTTTATTAAAAAAGGGCTGGATAGCGATATAATCTATTAATCTTCCTTCCTAAGCCAACCGGCAGGCTGTTCTGCTTCCCCCACATAGTAATGACCATTACTAATAGTCAGAGCAAACTGTTGACGGGTCTGTCCGGAGACGTTTTGTTGAACAACCTCAATCGTATCTTTCCCAACTTTGGTAATAATGGCAACATGACCATATTTCCCATTAATAAATACGAGCAAATCATCCACCCGGGGTTTAATATTGCCACCATTGCGATATTGAACCAGGCCTCGGCGATGATTCAATTTCCCCTGCGGTACTGTGGAATTGAAAAAGTCTTTCGCATGGCCCATAGTATCTGGCATCCGATGATCCATTGATTCATAGTAGAAACGCTTGATAAACTCCACGCACTGCCATTTTTCTCCATAATAATAACCATCCTCACTAAAATGCCTGCCATGACATTGATCATATTGAGTGCCATTATAATAAATTGCCACTCCTTTATAACAATCAATTTCTGTGCCGATGCTGGTGCTGGAATGGTTAATATATAGAACCACTACCACCAGAAGGAGCGCTATCGATATAGCCCCAAACTTAACGAGTAAAGACCTTCTCCCCAACTTAAAAATCTCCCCGCTGATTGAATACGGTACTAATATTATAAATATGCTAAAGATCGTGTAAAAAGAGCTGGGGGTATGGTTAGGTTAGATGCATATTTATCACGAGTGGGCTGAATATGACTGGCAGAATGTTTGGTAGGATAATAAATCGTTATCTGGTTGAACTGGATACGAATTAAATATAGAATGTAGTAATTGGAGGTTTGGCGGCGTGAAAATTGTTAGTGCTTGCCTATGCGGCATAAATTGTAAATACAACGGGGGAAATAACCTTAATCCGTATTTTCTGCAACTATTGTCTGAAGGCGAAATTATTCCTGTTTGTCCTGAACAGTTAGGAGGTCTTCCGACCCCCCGAACAGCTTGTGAATTGGCCGGTGGTACTGGCAAAGATATAATCGAAGGTCATGCTCTAGCATTTAACCGTGATGGTATAGATGTAACTGATGATCTGATAAGGGGTGCTCAGGAAACTCTCAGCATTGCTATCAATGCTGGTGTTGATGGCGCTATACTGCAAAGACGCAGCCCATCCTGCGGAAAAGGCATTATATATGATGGTACTTTTACGGGTAAAATGATAAAGGGGGATGGGGTGACCTCAGCTATGCTTAAACAACACGGCTTTCCAGTGTGGAATGAACAGGAATATTTACTTGAAAAAGGAGTGTGTAGCAACGTTGAAAGCAGTTAGCCTTTTTTCGGGCGGTCTTGATTCACAACTCGCCGTCTGTGTTATTAAGGATCAGGGTATCGATGTTGTGGCGGTCAATTTTGTAACCCCTTTTTTTGGAGCTGATGCACGTTTTGGTCAGGCTGCACGCCAATTAGGCATAGAGTATCATGAAATAGATATCGGACCCATATATTTGGATGTATTGAAGAATCCAGTCTATGGCTATGGAAAAAATTTCAACCCCTGTATAGATTGTCATGCCTTTATGTTAAAGAATGCCAGGAATTTCATGCAGGAAATTGGGGCTAGCTTTCTAATTACCGGTGAGGTAGTAGGACAAAGACCCATGAGCCAAAACAAATCTTCTCTCAAGGCTGTTGAAAAGCTTTCCGGTTGTAAAGGATTGATTTTGCGACCGTTATCAGCCCAGATCTTGGATCCGACAATACCTGAGATAGAAGGTTGGGTTGATCGCAGTCTACTCCTTGATATTAGCGGTAGAGGTCGTACGCGTCAGATGCAACTGGCTGAACATTATGGAATCAAAGACTATCCAACTCCCGCAGGGGGGTGCTTATTGACTCAGGAGAACTACTCGAAGAGACTTCGTAAAATGTTCTCTTTAAAACCTGATGCTGAAGTTATCGAACTGGAGCTTTTAAAGTTAGGCAGACATTTTTATATTGGTGATGGTGTGCTGCTGGTGGTGGGTAGAAATCATACTGAAAACGAGCGGCTTGGTAGCCTGGCCGCTGCCGATGATTACCTGCTCAAGGTAAATGATAGACCTGGGCCGCTTGGTCTGCTTCGTGCTTTGAACCCTGATGAGACCGCAAATCTCGAATTAGCTGCAGCCATAGTGGCTCGTTATAGCGACGCTCGGGAATTACCTCTGGCATCGATGGTGGTTAATCGGCCTGGCAGTGAACAAATCACCCATTTTTCAGTGCGTCCTCTGTTGCCTTCCGAAGTGCCCGCTACGGTATAATGGCCCTTGATGCAAGGACTACTTCCTTGCATCGCTACCGTTTATTTAAATAAGGCTTTGCATAATTTAAAAATAACCGGCATTTTAGAATTGTCGTCCTGAGGCAAAGCCGAAGGATCTTAAAGATTCTTCCCTAACGCTCAGAATTATAACGCGTTGCCCGCACCACGATAAACGAATACTACTTGCTCT
>ENA-UOOH01000551-UOOH01000551.1-fermentation-metagenome-genome-assembly--contig:-NODE-551-length-42050-cov-5.479914_pt1 | contig 42050 bp, 47 predicted proteins | sample MGYA00245778_ERZ724025 | MGnify/ENA primary metagenome ERZ724025 (study PRJEB28704, sample SAMN03018313) | fermentation metagenome | biome: anthropogenic terrestrial biome; feature: soil; material...
CCAGATCAGGTAGTGGGTCAGAACAAAGTTCTTTCTCAGCCGAATCATTCAGCTCCCCGTGGTATTCTAATTGTTTGGTTGCTGTTATTTAAAGAAACTAAATATTGTAAGACATTGTAATTATTATTTGCATTATATCTTTATTAAGCTAAAGAAGCAATATCTTTATCTGTATTTTTGCTGCGGGACTTAAGGTTATGGATAAATTGCCTTCATTTTATTAGCAAGCAGGAAGCCAGCGAACCCCAGGCATTTAGGGATTTGAGCGGCGCCATAAAAGCTCAGCCTGCTCGTCCGATATATTTATATTAAAATGCGGCTCGCGGGAGCGCATCAAGATCAAATCCCCCTTTTCGGCGATTTCGCAATTAGAGTTGGTTTCAATACGTATTTTCCCTGATTTTACGTAAAGGAATTCCTCGGTCGGATGCAGGAAATAGCCCGATGACGGGAGCCTCTGTCCGGGATATAAAAAGGCCAACCCTGCCAGGCAATCACCCCCTTTTTTTTGCTTTCCCGTGATGCTTATCTTTAGTGGTTCAAAGCCCCCGGGCGAACCTTTAAGTTGAATTTTCTTAACGATTTGCATCTGGACTCCTCCTTATGAATCAAGTCCCAATAAGTCAAAAAGGTAAGATTTGTGAAATCTCGTTTGTGAATCATAGTACAAGCATCGTTCCATCTCCTCTATATAATATAGCAAAACACATGCCGGATAAAGGATAATTATTACCATCCCCTGGTGTAATTCTCGGCACAGGGGATGCAGACAATTTTTCCGTCCTGGACCCGGGCGCGGGGCTCCATGACTGGCTCACCGCAAGCGGCGCAAAGGTGGGTATCGAAGATTCGGGACCTGGAAGGCAGCTCGATCTGGACATGCCGGACCTGGCAGAACTCCTCTTCGGGCATTTCAAGGATAGAGCGGGTGCGGTCCTGCTGGCGCCGGTTAAAATCTTCCCGCTCTTTCTCAGTGGCTGTACCGTTGAAGACTTTCTTCCTAAGCTCACTGTATTCGGGGCTTTTCCAGACTTTGCCTATTACGGAAATGCGTACAGACCGTCCGCTATTGCGGCAGGCAAAGGTGTAAACCTGCTTGCCATGGTCGCGGTAAATCAGGTTTCCCTTGCCGATGCTGCAGCCGGTCAGGACCTGGACGGCGTCCACCCCGCAGGCGTCATTCTCTACAATGGCCACCAGCTCTTCGTCAGCCGCGCGGATTGCCTGAAGCTCTTTCAGGGCAATTCTGGCAACCCGGTAGCCGGTGGCTACGCCGGGGCAGGAGTGGCCGTGGAATTCCAATACTTTTTCCCAATCATTCAGCTTGGTTTGCATAAATAAAAACACTCCTTTGTTGGATTATTGTTTTTAGCTGACAGAGGTTAGGGATAAAAACAGGCTGCCTTACGGGGGGAGCAGGCGTTTAATTCAGGGTTATCTTCAAAACAGCGGTTTTTTGCTCCGGGGCAGCGGTGTGCGTACGGACAGCCCGATGCTATTGCCGAAGTCTGCCTTTTAATATTGGGAATGGTCTGTGCCGTATTCCGGCCAAGCCGATCCTCCAGCAGCGGCGCAAAGTCAATCAGGGCTTTGGTATAGGGGTGCAGGGGGTGGCTGACAATCTCGCTGGTAGGCCCCTCTTCCACGATCCGACCACTTAAGATCACGGCCAGACGATCACTTGTTTTTTTGGCCAGGGCGAGATCGTGCGTAATGAACAGCACGGAAAGACCCATTTTTTCCTGTAAATTCATTATGAGCTTGAGGATTTTTGCCTGCACGCTGGCATCCAGGGATGATGTTGGTTCATCAGCAATTAAAACTTTTGGGTTCAGCGCCAGCGCCCGGGCAATGGCCACTCTCTGTGCCTCGCCGGCGCTTAAATGGTGAGGGTATTTTTTTAAGAAAGCATCATCGCTGGGTAGTTCCACTTCATTCAGAACCCGCCGGACCCTTTTCAACCTATCTTCCTCACTGCCGGCTTTATGGATATCCAGGGGTTCCTTAACGGTTTGCAAAACATTCAGCCGGTGACTGATTGATTCACCCGGATTCTGAAAGATCATCTGGACCCTTTGATAGAAATCCCTGGTCCTCTTTGTGATCCTTTGGCCTTCCAGCAGGGTCTCTGCCTCGTCGGCATTGACAAGGCCCATGATGGCCCTGGCCAGGGTTGTTTTGCCGGAGCCGCTTTCTCCAACCAGGGCTAGCGTTTCCCCCTCGTGTAGAGTACATTCCACACCTTGCAATACCTTCAGGGAACCAAAAGATTTGCTGCACCGCTTGACTTCAAGCAGGGGTACGATACCGCCTCTGTGGCAGGCGATAAGCCGGTCGCCGTCGCCGGCAGGGGCCGGTACCCCGCTGGCGCAAATCTGGATCCGCTGGGTGCAGCGCGGGTGAAAGGGGCAGCCTTCGACGTGGTGCGACATCCGGCCGGGTATTCCCTGTAAATCTTTTGTTGTGGTCATATTGGGATAGGACCGTAAAAGCCCGCGGGTATAGGGGTGGCGTGGCTCGGCCAGCAAATCCACGGTAGTGCCAAGCTCCATGATTCTGCCGCCGTAGAGGACGGCCATATGACTGGACAGGGCGGCGGCTGTGGAAATATCGTGGGTGATTACCAGGGAGGCCTTTTCTCTTGTGAGCTTCCTGAGCACAGCGATGATCTCTGCTTTGGTCAGGGCATCAAGGGAGGCGGTTGGCTCGTCTAGGATTAATACGTCGGGATCATTGACCAGGGATAGTGCAATCAGCGCCTTTTGTTTTTCACCCCCGCTTAACTGGTGGGGGTAGGCCCGGTGCCGCCGACTGTCCAGGCCTACCAAATCCAGGGTTTCGCGGGCTTTTTCGGCGGCGGCGTGCTTGTCCTTCCGGCCGTGCACCAGGCTGGCTTCCATAACCTGAACCAGGATGGAATATAGTGGGTGGAGGGCGTCCTCAACGTTTTGAAACACCATTGCGATTTCATTGCCGCGGATCCGCCGGTGCTCTTCTTCCTGGCAGGTTAGGATATTCTTGCCTTTAAAAAGAATCTCCCCCGTGCAGCGCCCTCCCACCAAGCCCAAAATGGCGCGGCCAAGAGTGGTTTTGCCGGCGCCTGACTCGCCGATAATCGACAGGACATCCCCCTTTTTTAGGGTCAGGTGAATGTCTTTCAGAATCTGCAGGCCATTATAGGAGGCTCCCAGGTTCTTAATTTCCAGCATGGCTAACCTCCTTTCTCAGACGAGGGTTCAGAGCGCTTTCAAGGGCAAACCCGGTGAACGTGAAGCCCATGATCGTGAGGGAAAGCGCAAAGCCGGTGGGCAGGAGCCACCATCTCCAGACATCCATGTAAACAAATTTCAGGGCATGCTGCATCATCTTGCCCCAGCTAACGATAGTGGGATCACAGACACCCAGGAAGGAAAGGCCGGCCTCCATAAAAACAGCCCGCCGGGCGTCCTGGATCATGAGCGCAATTAAAAGGGGCCCCAAATCGGGAATGATGTGGCTGAACAGCAGGCGCCGCCGGCTTGCTCCGAAAGTGCGGGCGGCGTAAACAGGCATCCGTTCTTTTAAAGAAAGGGTCTGGGCCCTGATCACCCTTGCCCCGCCGGGCCAGGAAAAGGCGGAAAGCAGGAAGACTAATAAAATTGTGTTTGGTCTTAAGTAAGCTGCGGCCAGAATAGCCACAATCACCGGTGGAATGATGATGAGGGCATCGACCAGCCGCATCAGCAGGCGGTCGTAGAGGCCACCCAGGAGAGCGGAAGAACAGCCGGCCAGCACGCTCAAGCAAAGAGAGAGCAGGGCGACTCCGCTACCGACAGCAAGTGACGTGCGGGCGCCATAAAGAAGATGTGTCCAGATGTCCTGCCCCACATCATTTGTCCCCAGCCAGTGCTGCGCCGAAGGAGCCGCAAAGGGGGCTCCCGTGTAAGCGGAGGGCTGGCAGGTTGTAAGCAGCGGCGCGAGGGCCGCTGTCGCTGCCATCAGAATGATAAGCCCCAGGCCAATCCGGCCGAGGCTGGTTGTATGGACTTCACGCCAGTAATTCACATGCATTGCGCGACCCTCGGATCAATTTTTGAGTAAAGGATATCCAAAAGGAGATTAATCGTCAAGACCACTATCGTAATGATCAGGAGGATTCCTGCCATGAGCGGGTAGTCCCGCGTTAAAAGGGAATTATACAGTAAGGAGCCCAATCCCGGATAAGAAAACACAATTTCGATAAACAGGGTCCCGGTAACCAGGTGGGCAAATTGCAAACCGGCTGCGGTCACTACCGGCAGAAGGGTATTCCGGCCTGCGTGGCGGTACCGGACAGTCCGCTCCGGGCAGCCCTTGGCCCTTGCCGTCAATATAAACGCTTCGCCAAGGGTGGTAATCATGGCGCTGCGGGTCATCAGATAGGTAGCCGTGAGCCGGACCATAACCAGGGCGGTCAGCGGCAGCGCCAGGTGGTGCAGGATGTCAATAACCAGCATAAGTCCGCTGTGCCCGGCGTACGGTGTCAGTGCCCCGGAAAGGGGGGCCAGGCTCAGGAAGACGCCAAAGAAGAGCAGTAGTATAATGCCCACGAAGAAATCCGGAAACCCGCTAAAAAACATAATACCTCCAAGTAAACACTGGTCCAGTGCCCGGCCTCTTCTGGAACCGGATTCGACCCCAAGGAAAAATCCGGACAAGGTGGATAAAAACGAAGCCAGTCCTGTTAGTAAAAGAGTCCAGGGGAGAAACCCGGAGATCACTTTTAGCACCGGGGCATTGTAAAAATAGGAGTAGCCCAGATCTCCCCGGCAGAGTGAAAACAGGTAGGCAGCATACTGTTCCCCCAGCGGGCGGTCCAGGGAAAACCGGCGGCAGAGCTCTTCCTGCAACTCCGGGGTCAGCACAAGAAGCGCCTCATTTCCATAAATAGCCTGAAGCGGATCGCCCGGCATCAAGCGGGGTATAATGAAGTTTATGGTTAGAATAATGAACAAGGCCACAGCGTAATTGACCGGTGAAGTTTTTTTAATCGTCTTGATCACGGGCACCCCACGTAAAAATGAATATATAGATCCCGGCAGTTCCGTTTTTAATTCAGAAAGGACATTTTATTTAGAGGTTGAGGCACCCCGCTCCCAATTCCCTGAGGGGTGAAATAAAGTGACACCCTGTCATCAGACAGATAATCCCAGGTTGGATAGTAGAGCGGCAGGCAGGGCATCTCCCGGGCATAGACCTCCTGAATACGGTTGACGAATTCCCTGCGCCTGTCCTGATCTGTTTCCTTCATTTGCTGCTCCAAAAGGAGGTTCAGCTCATCGCTCCGGTTAAACCTGGCGCTGATAAACGCCTTGCCGGAAATGACTTTGTTTAAGGTTTCAGGGTCGCCTCCCATTCCGCCGTGGCCGCTCAGGGCGAGGTCAAATTTCCACTCATTGACCAAGTTATCCAGGATCTTGGCTTCCAGGCTGCGTAAATTTATCTTGATCCCGGCAGTTTCCAGCATTTCCTTGACCATTTCGCCTTCGCGTTCACCCGGAAAGCCCGAGACGCCGGTGCCTCCGCCGCTGATTAGAAGTTCAAGCTCCAGGGTCTGCCCGTCTTTCTTAAAACAACCGTCTTTCTTCTCGTAGCCAAGGCCGGCGAGTATTTCTGCGGCTTTGACGCAATCATAAGGATATGCTGCGGCGGCCCGGGCGTTAAACCAGGAGTTGTCCGGTGGAACCAGACCCGGGCTGCCCTCGAGGCCGTGGCCCCGCTGACAGGTCGCTACCAGCGCCCGGCGGTCGATGGCATAGGCCAGCGCCTGGCGGAATTCCACGCTGTCAAGGGGGGCTTTCTGGTGGTTAATCATCAGCTTGGCCACCCAGTCATGGCGGCCGGTTAGTTTTCTTAATCCTTCCTTCTTCAATTCACCCGCTATTTCAGGGGGAACCTGGGCTACATTGACCTGCTTTTGCCGTAAAGCAGCGGCCGCCATTTCGTTTCTGACCTTGACAAATTTCAACCGGCTGATTTTTGGCGTTCCCTGGTAGTATTGGCTGTAGGCTTCATACAGGTAGGTTCCCTGTTCTTTGCTGTAGTCCTTCAGCTTGAAGGGCCCGGTTCCAATCAGGGCTTCTTTTTGCAAGAACTGCCTGGGTTCCTGGATATCCTTCCAGATATGCTCGGGCAGGATTGGCGCCGTTCCTGCAATATGTTCCAGAAACGGGGCGTAGGGCCTGTTTAGATACAGCTTGACTGTGAAATCGTCAACGGCTTCGGCTTTTTTGACAACACCCAGGTTAACCCATTCGTAAGAATGTGCTTTCATGTAGTCCATACTGAATACAACATCTTTTGCTGTGAATGGATGGCCGTCATGCCAGGTGGCCTGGTCCTGCAGCAAAAATAAATAAGCATTTTCGTCTTTCAAGAATTCCCAACTTTTGGCCAGCGCCGGTATGTATCCCTGGTTGTCTTTCCAGATCAGGGTATCGAAAATAAAACTCATCCTGACGTAACCCGGACCCCGGGAATAATGGGCAAAAGGAGAGGGGAAGCCCCAGTCTCCGGCAGGGTCGGCTATCGTATAGATTGGATCTTGTAACCCGGCAGGCCGGTCCCCTTTCTTTGCTGTGTTGCAGCCTGTCGCGGCAAGAACCAGCAGCGCCAGGGCCAATAGACTTATGGCAAATAGACCTATAGGTGTCGATGGCTTCGAAAAGAGTGTTCGCATTAAATCTTTCCTTCCTTAAAAAATAAAAACCACGAACCTTACCCTGATTATTCAGGTATAACCTCCGTGGTTTCTTTCGTATTATTAAAATATACTAGCGGCCTGTTGCCTAATGATTCCAGGTGGAACAGCTACAACTGTCCGTTAACTAACTTAAATTTTACATCCATTCCTACTGTCTGTCAATTAAAATGGCTATTTTGCCCTCAGACAAATCCACCGGTAAAAGCTGGGGAAACGACATTCTAGTGAGACAAGGACAATACGGCTATTAAGCAGATGCAGGAGATTTGAGATGTTGGTTCATCATTGAAAGATGTTTTTAGAATTATGATGGACTTACCACTGAAGACATATGCCCGCACCATTCTGCTGTCTCACGAAACACGTCCAGCAGCAAAAAGCGGTACGTGGAATCGGCGACTGCTTTGATCTCTTCCGTTCGGGTAAGCGGACCGCCGAAGCGGTAGGCCTCCCAGACGGGTTCCGCAATCTTTCCCTCAAGGGTACTGCCGATGGTAAAAATCAGCCCGGACTCTCCGGTAAACCATTGCCGGTTATAGATAGCGGAGAGGGCATCCGGAAAAAGGATTTCATGCTCGCTAAGAAAGATGAACATTCTGGGAAACAGGAGTTTTAGCGCATCCCATTCAGGCTGACCCCAATCCGGCAAATGTCGCCGGATCGCAAGGTCGGGCCGTTGTATGGGTTCTTGCTTGTTTTTTGGATCCGTGAACTGAAAACCGGCTTCTTCCCAGGCTTTCCGGTCCTGTTCGAGGCAGCCGGGGGCATCCAGAATAAAGCTTCGCAAAGCGCGTCACCCCGTTTCCTGAGTTCGTTAGCTAATTATTCTTTCATAAAGGCGTCTATACCTCGAAGTCCGTCCAGTGCAGTACAGGCGAAGGAGAAATGTGGGTTGGCAATAAAGGGCTCGCGGGGGTTGATCCGGATCACCGTGGCGCGGTACCGTTTGCCCAACCGCTCACTAAGCCTGCGTATTGTGGGAACAGCTGTCCCGGCCCCTATTTCGATCACGACAAGGGGGTTTTGGCGGTGGAGCTTCAGGAATGCGCCGAAGTTTTCTTCCTGGTGCGCAGAACGGCCGTCATTCCAGAAATAATCCCCGAACATGAGAATGTTGGGACGGGAAACCGCGCCGCAGTGGGGGCACCTGGGGATATGTCCGGCCCGCATGTTTTCCAGGTCGACCGGCACGGCTTCGTTACTGGACCAGATGTCCGCAGAGCATGGTCTAGTACATTGAAGGTGCCGGATGGAGCCGTGTACCTCATAGATGTTTTCTTCCGCAAAGCCCGCCTTCAGGAAATGGCCGTCTACATTTGATGTGACGATAAAATAATCCAGGTTGTTTTGCTGAATCCACTGCAGCAGCAGGTAAAATCCTTGATGGGGAGAGGTGCTGCTGTACAGGTCGGCACGGTGTCCGTAGAAACCCCAGCCAAAGGCCGGGTCCTGGACAAAGTGGGCAGGGTTGGCGGCCTCGACAAAGTTGATGCCGAGACGCTCGTAGATCGGGTAGGCTGTCCAGAACCCCTTGCTGCCCCGAAAATCGGGGAGTCCCGAATCGACCCCCATTCCAGCTCCCGCGGTAATGACCAGGGCCCGGGAGCTTTTTACGGCTTCGGCGGCTTTTTTATAAGTCATTTGCAGGTTCATTTATTCACTCCTGTAAACATCTGGTGATGGGCGCTTTTAGTAGGCCCAGATTAATAATACCTTTACTTCACATTAATTACAAGAACCGGTATTCCCTGGGTTGAAAAATTTTTAACTTAAGAAATTGGCATATATTTTAAAGGGCTTGTAAAGGTGATATAATAATAACGCCTGCAATAGATCGATAGACATCTCCTGACCAGGGTTGAAATTCGTCCATGCAGAGCATACAAGAAAGGAGATGTCTAGATGTTTACGGGCAAGTACTTACAATGTAGAGACTGTGGACAGGAATTTGAATTTACAGCAGGTGAACAGCAATTCTTTGCTGAAAAGGGCTTTACGAATGAACCTTCAAGGTGCCCTTCCTGCAGGAGCGCGCGCAAGAACAGCCGCAATCGTGATCAGGGTTTTGCCGGCTCCGGGTATCGCCAAAACCGGCAAATGTACGAGACCACATGCGACGGTTGCGGTCAGATAGCAAGAGTTCCGTTCCAGCCGGACGGCTCCAAGCCTGTGTACTGCAGCGACTGCTTCCGCAATAACCGGCAAGCGCAGCAGTAGGAAATAAATAAGAGAAATAAAAAAAAGAGCTGTCAAAACAGCTCTTTTTTGGTTTGCCCGGTATGTTTGCCGTGTTTTTGATGATTTTACAGCAATTACATTGGAACGGGGAGAGTGGCTGTAAGATAGTGTAAACTCTCTTTCTTTGATGAAGTGGCTATGGTGTACGGACGTTTTTGTTAACGGACCCCGGGCCAAGGGTGCGGCCTCAAAGATTGGGAAGGGATTTCATAATTTCTGCTTCCAGCAGGGACAGCATGCGGGCGTAATGAGACGGCAGCGGTTCTCGGCCGACATTTCGCTTTTTAAACGGTATGTTTAGATCCACCGTGTCCAGTACGGTAGTGGGCCTGGCGGAGAGTACTACGATTCGGTGTCCCAGGAGCAGAGCTTCCATAATATCGTGGGTCACAAACACTATGGTGCGTGGTGTTTCCCGCCACATTTTGGCTACCTGGCGCACAAGGCCAAGCCTGAGGGGCATATCCAGGGACTTGAATGGTTCGTCCAGCAGGAGCAGGTCATGGGGGAAGGCGAAGGCCCGGCAGAGGGCCAGGCGCTGTTTCATTCCCCCGCTCAGGGCCTTGGGGTAGCTGTCCCGGTATTCATAAAGGCCCATCAGGCTCAGGTATTTATCGATCAGTTCCTTCCGGCGGGCCGGGATAACGGCATCCCGCAGGACAAAGTCGATGTTGCCGGCTACGGTTTTCCAGAGAAGAAGACGGGGTTCCTGGAATACATAGCTCACCCTGAGCCCGTCCTTCCCGTCTATACGGCCGGCATCGGGCTGCTCCAACCCGGCCAGCATCTGTAGAATGGTCGTTTTGCCACAACCCGAAGGTCCGACCAGACACAGGATCTTACCCCTCTCAGCATGGAAAGAAAAGCCCTCCAGGACCCGGGTTTGTCCTAGAGTTTTATAGACATTTTCGAACTTGATCACGACGTGTCACATCCAGTGCTTGAGTTTGCGGTTGGTCAGATAGGCCAGCAGGCGGTCCGTAACCAGACCCAGGCCAATCAGAAACAGGGTCCAGGCAAAGAGGGCCGCTGTTTCGAGGTTAATCCTGGCCACCGCCATGCTGGCGCCGATACCTTGCTGAACGCTCAGGAATTCTGCCATTGCCACGGCTTTCCAGGTGACCCCGAGGGCGTTGGAAACACCGGCCATGAGGTATGGCGCCACCTGGGGAAGGTAGATTTCCCGGATTACCCTCGGCTTGCTGATGCGGTAGATTTCGGACATCTGTAATAGCTGTCCGTCAATGCTTTTAACTCCCTGAAAGGTGTTAATCACAATCAGGGGGAGAGTTGTTACAAAGACGACAAAAACAGGCACTTTGGTAAAACCGATCCAGATCATGGCCAGCAGCAGCCAGGATATCAATGGAGTCACCTGCAGCACAACCACAAGGGGTCGCAGCAGGCTGGCTGCTACAGGGTTCATGCCGATTAACAGGCCCAGGGGCGTGCCGGCAGCAACGGCCAGGCCAAATCCAACCAGGCCGCGCAGGATCGAGTGGCGACTTTGTTCCCAGAGCTGCCCATCAGCCGCCAGGGTCAGAAGGGTTTGCGCAACCTCCACCGGTGAAGGAGTAATAACATGGCTGTAAAAGCCGGAAATCACCTGCCAGATGGCCAAAAAGGCAGCCAAACCGAAAAGGGGCGGCAGGCCCCTAATCAGAAAGATAGAATTTTTCATCCGGTCGCTTGCCCCCTACCATTTCCGGTGAGAAATCTAAAAGCTTGGCCAGGTAAGTGTCCACATCGGCCATGGCTCCGGAGCCTGTGACAAAGTGCAGCCGGGTTCGCTCCATGCTCTTGACAAATACCGGGGCAGGTATGTTCGCATTAGCCTCCACCAGGGGGGCGGCTTCACCGGGATTCGCCACGGTCCAATCCAGTGCCCCGGCGTAAGTGCGGTGAAACTCCGAAACCGCCTTTGGGTAGGTCCTGGCAAACTCGTTTCGCACCACCATGCCGGCCTGGGGCAGTCCTGCAGAACCACCTTCGTACTGCTGCCAGTCGCTGTTGAAGTTCCGGATCACGCGCGCCTCCTTGTTATTCATTAGCGCCCGGGTCGCCATGGGCTCAGGTAACACGGCGTTTTTAACCAGGCCGTTAATCATCATTTGGGCAATTTCCGGGGAGTCCAGGTAGGTTAACCGGACATCTCCATCCTTTAGCCCGCTTTGTCGAAGAAAATACTGGGACAGGACATCGGGGGTCGAGCCCCTGGCCCCAACATAAAGTTCCCTCCCGCTGAGGTCTGGCCAGTCCCTAACACCGCTCTCCAGACTAACCAGATAAAGAATTCCCCAGGTGCTGACATTTGCCAAAGAAATATCAACACCTTTGTTATATAATTTGGCCGCCACGTTTACGGGAAGGACACTAAAATCCGCCTCCCCCTTAATGATTCGGGTGGTAGCCTCTTCCACTGACTTGTATAAGATGAGCTCCAACCGGGTTCCCTCCGGCCGGCCTTCCCCGATCATTTTAAACAGCGGCGCAGTAGGCGGGGCAAGGGGAGCCTGCACAACGATTTCCCCCGGCATATCGGTTGCCCCTGTTGCGCTCCCGGGCTTCCCGCTTCCACAGCCCGCGCTCAGCAGCACGGCTAGAAAGAGCAAAATAATCGTTCCAGTCCGATGCATTCCATACCGTCTCCTTTAAATCAAGTGATCCTTGCTGGTTAATATTTCTCCAAATCAGGCTAATCTCCTTCCGGCCCTGAACGTAGCGAACGTACCAGAAATAAAAAGATATTTCAAAAAAGGCTGAATAAAAAAAGGAAAAATAATATTTATAAAGAAAAAATATAATAGGGTAAGTGCAATAAGATAAGCGGTTCTTGTGGCTTAAAAACGGAAGGGGTGGTTTCAATGTATTTGCATAATTTATTTGTTTATGGGACATTACTTCCTGGCCTGACTAACTACAACCGTTTTATTGAGGCTCACAAACCAAAAACGTTCAGTGCCCGGGCGAGAGGGATCCTTTACTACCTCCCGGAAGACGGTTACCCTGTTGTCCTCGAGGGTGACGGGACTGTCCTGGGAGTACTTTATGAAACCAGGGAGCTCATGAGCATCCTACCGGAAATCGATGATATTGAAAAGTTCACCGGTGTTGAAAGCCAGAGCGATCTCATCCGGGAAATCAGGGACGTGGAAAATCTTGATACTGGGACGACAGTAAAGGCGCATATGTATTTGTGGCCTCCTTCCAAAGCAGCATGGCTCAAAGAAAACGGCGAAATCATTGTAGACGGCGACTGGGCTAAGTTTTTGCGTGAAAAGAATAAGGGCTAAGAGCAAACGGACTGTTGGGTCCGTTTTATATTTTCTACTTGAGCCTTTAATGAGCACTACAACATGAGTAATAAAGTAGTAGGAAGTGAGTAAGGTAGGACTCAAGGGAGTCCGAAGCGTGTGCAAGCATGCGTCAACATAAAACCAGCATCCTATGAACATGTTCTAGCGGTGGAGGGGGTGGGACCGGCCACAGTGAGGGCCTCTGCCCTAATATCCGAGGTGGTTTATAATGTCAAGGCCAGCTGCAGAGACCCTGTGCGGTATAGTTTTGCCCACGGCGGAAAGGATCGACACCTCCTTCCCGATAAACCGGGAGGATTATGACCGCTCGATTGCGCTTTTGGAGAATGCGCCAGGCCGGGCTAAAGCCGGGATAGGGAAAACGTCAAAGCGCTGAAAAGGCTTGCCGCGATTACCCGGGCCACAGGGAGCAAGTCTTTTACGTCTTGATTTGCATTGGTTTGCGTGGATTTGGTATAATGATGCAATACTAAGAAAACGGAGGGATCTTGATGAAAACCGATAAGAACTTAAAAGAAGCTTTTGCCGGTGAATCCCAGGCCAACCGCAAGTACCTGGCTTTTGCCAAAAAGGCGGATGAAGAAGGATATCCAGGCGTGGCTAAATTATTCAGGGCCGCCTCCGAAGCTGAGGCTATTCACGCCTATTCCGATTTAAAGGCAATGGGGGCGGTAAAGACAACGGCTGATAATCTGCAAGCGGCCATTGATGGTGAAACCTATGAATTTACCGTGATGTACCCGGGCTTTATCAGGGAGGCGGAAGAAGAAGCGGCCAACTCGGCAAAAAGAGTTTTTTCGCTTGCTAATGAGGCCGAGAAAGTACACGCTGATCTTTACCAAAAAGCACTTGCCGCACTGGAAGAAAAGAAGGATCTGGAATATTTCTTGTGCACGGTCTGCGGCTACATCCATGAAAATGGCGCTCCGGAAAAGTGCCCTGTCTGCGGTGCTCAAGCCAAGGCTTTTAAAAATGTAGGGTAAATAACAACGGTTTTAGTTAAGTAAAATTTAAGTTGCGAAAAACAACCCCCCGTCCGGCTAACCGGGCGGGGGGTTTGTATTTGGGTCATCAGGTTGGGCCGCTTCGCCATACCCTTTTGTCAGGCGGTTGAATTCGTCATAGAGGGGAAGTTCCTCCCTGCGAGTGTACCGGGTTGCGTGCCCCCTGTAGACGCACCTGCCCGGCAGGCTTCTTCCCTGGTAGTCAAAGTGACCGTAGACTCGGCACTGGTAAGGCCGAAAGGCATAAATACCGCATAAGTCCCCTTCCTGGAAGGGGCAATGTCCGGATGGACCTCCCCAGATGTCTACCACTTGATTGCCTGTAAAATCCCGGAAACGTTTCATCTTAACACCGTTCTTAACCAGTCTGCGAATGTTCTCCATTTCCAGTGGGTATACCCTTAATACGGAAGTAACTTTGCAACACTCACCGCATACTCCACAGTCCCTCTTTGATGATTGCAGGTGTAGATCGAGTTTTTCATAAAAGCAGTTGAGCTTTTTCAGCAACAAGTCCATCTAGACACCCCCGCTTCTCAGGACCTTTTTTTAATTATACCACATTAAGGGTTAAATTGTAGGATTTAACTTGCGTTTTATGTTTAATGAATGATGTCATCAGGACCCCGCTTTTTTTCCAGGTTATTTTCAATTTGATCAAGCAGATCCAACATAAGTTCCTTGGCAATGTTTTCTATATCCCCGGGCTGATAGGGTTTCGGAGCGGCAGTAGAGGTGTTCATGTCCGGGGACGGATCTAAATCAGGGTCGTGGGAGAGATTTTTAGGCAATACCTGGATCGGCTGAATGGGCTTAAGCTCCGCCAGGGGCCCGGAGCTGATTCCATTAAAACGGAGAAAGGCTTCACGGGATGAGACACTGGTAAGATTAACAGAACTGAAGATGTCACGGCTAACCTTGCAGGTTAGGATACAGGGATTTAATTCCTCCAGGTCTGTTTCGGGAGCTGTTTCCCCGACCCGCCCATTATACCCAACCTGTTGGATTTGCCTGTCCCGGGTCGACTCAAAGATCAAATGAATCGCGCTTAGACTGAGCTGGAGTAGGATCTCTTCGTAAAAGTTTGCAAATTCTTTTTCATTCATCTTTACAGCTACAATCCCGTGCTCCTCCTGATCATACTGGTACCGGACCACCCGGGGGATTTCCAGAGGCGTGGGGAAGACGGCCTCTACTACAATAAGCCGTCCCGCCTGCTCATAGCGGGCGTCGAATACCACTTCCAGCGCGTCAGGGTATCTGAGAACTGCCAGGGCGGCCCGAATAAAGCTCTCGACGGCCCCGGGCCGCCCCTTCTCGAGGTCCAGCCGGAGCTGGTCAATCAAACTATTGTATTCAGACTGCTCCTCGATCAAGGACTTCCGCTTCGTCTCGTAAGCGGCCCTGGCGGAGTCCTGCCTTTTTTTGTATTGTTCCAGTTTCAGTTCAAGTGTCTGCCTGGCCTCATTTTCCATTTGCAGTCGCCTTTTTTTCACAGAGGGCAGTAGGAATTCCTTTATGGGATTCTTTCGGATAATTCCCATTTCCTTGGCAATCTGCTCATAGCGGGGAAGTGGTTCCTTAAAGACAAACGGGGGATAAGGCTCGTCTTTATAATAGGAAACCCAATTAAATTTTCCGGCGGCGAGGTTGTCCCGGAGGATGTTTTTACACTCCTGTAAAAAATTTTTGGCCAACAGGCTGTCGTATTCCGCCAGTTCCTTTAAACTGTCCGTTTCGGTCCGCTGATCTTGCTGCCTTTCCTGCCTGGCCCGGCGGGCCGCCTGTTTTTCGTTTTTCAGTTTCCGCTCGAACAAGGATGTCCCTGCGATTTCCGCCGGTGCATCAGGGTCATGATTGGAGATGGTTTTCTGTTCAAAAGCTGCACCCAATATTCTCTCTCCTTTCCGGTCCAAGCCCAATGTATCATAAAAATAATTTGTTTGGATCATATTCTCCCCTTTTTTCTACGGATCTTCGGTGGAGAACCGGGTACAAGCAAATCCTTGAAATAAAAAATGATTTATAATACGCTTAAATAGTGATATTCTATTACACGTGATCTGTCGACAAAAGTAGAACTTCGGGATTTGCTGCATTTGTCAACTATTTTTTCCATGACTAGGAGAGGATACCCTTGTATTTTCCGGTTTCAGGTGTTGAGGTTGCCCCATGGTTTCCGCCGCTGGTTGCGTTCCTGGTAGCATCTTTTACAACCTCTTCGGGGATTTCCGGCGGGGTGCTGATGTTACCCTTCCAGATGAGCGTACTAGGTTTTGTGAGTCCTTCCGTCAGTTCCACAAACTTGATTTACAATATTATAGCCATACCCGGCGGGTTGTACCGTTACATCCGGGAAGGCCGGATGGCTTGGCCCCTCGTCTGGGTTATTGTTATCGGCACGCTGCCCGGTTTTTATGCGGGTGCCTGGATCAGGATCAATTACCTACGCAGCCCCGGTCCGTTTAAGGCTTTTGTCGGCCTGGTCCTCTTGTATCTTGGCTTTCGGCTGCTGCACGAAACTTTTGCGGCAAATCATAAGCCAAATGCAATAGAAGATAAATTTAGAGAGACGGCAAAGGCATTTAAGGGTGAAGCCCGGTACGGGTTATCTGCAGGATTGCCGACTGATGCGGTTGTAAAAAAGAAAAGCCTTACCATCCGCAAGATTGAATACGAGTTCTGGGGTGAAAAATATTCCATCAACACGCTCACGCTTGTTTTAATTTCATTGGCAGTCGGATTGATGGGTGGAATATATGGAATTGGTGGGGGCGCAATAATTGCCCCTTTCTTAGTTTCATACCTGGGCCTTCCCGTCTATACCATTGCCGGGGCTGCCCTGGCAGGAACTTTTTTGACTTCTATCGCAGGCGTGTCTTTTTACAGCATCCTTGCGACTTCACCAGCCGGGGCGCAGGTTGCAGTGGCGCCCGACTGGACCCTGGGTTTGTTGTTCGGCGCCGGGGGGTTTTTAGGTACTTATGTCGGCGCCAGACTTCAAAGGTATTTACCGGAAAAGCTAATTCGCGGGACGCTGGGTGTACTGATCACGTTTCTCGGAGCCCAATATCTTATTCAGAATTTGGCAAAATTATTTTAATTGGGCGTTTGTGTTTAAAATGGGCAGAACAAAATTATTGAATGACGAGAGGTAAAAACAATTGATTGACGTGGCAGAGGGGGAGCTTTCCCGCCGATGGTTGATTGGGCTGGTCAACTTTCTCCTTGGATTTGCCATTCAGGGGTCCATCATTTTTATCCCCCTTCTGGGTGCCCAGTTAGGGGCTTCCGATTTTCAAGTAGGGCTAATTGGCGCTGTTTACGGGGGCTCTTTCCTGGTTTCATCCCTTTTTTCAGGCTGGAAATCGGACACTCTGGGAAGGCTCCTCTTCGTGCGTTGGGGTCTTTTTATCAGCAGCGCGGCCTTCGCTGCCCAACTCCTGGCCGACAGTATTCTGGTGCTTGCACTGGCGCGCGGAGCGGTGGGATTTACCCTTGGCATCGCCACCGCGGCATCCATTGCCTATGCCTTTGAAGCGGGTATCGACATGGGTAAATTTAGCTCTTATGGATCCCTGGGCTGGATTTTCGGCGCCATGGGTGCGGCCCTGATAGGAGATATTCATCTGCTGTTCTGGCTGAGCTTCCTGGTCTGCCTGCTAGCCTTTCTGGTCTCTCTTCTTTTTCAAGAAGCGCCGTCTTCCGGTTCCTCCCTGCCCCCCAAGCTCTGGCCGGTAATGAGAAAGAATTACCGGGTCTACCTCGCTGTGTTCCTGCGTCACCTGGGGGCCACTGCGGTCTGGATCATCCTGCCCTTGTACCTGGCCAGCCTGGGTCTGAACAAGTTCTGGATCGGCCTGTTGTGGGGGATTAATTTTGTCGTACAGTTTATTGTGATGCGCTGCCTGCAGCGGTTTTCAGCATACAAGGTATTTGCCTTCGGGCAATTGCTGTCCATCCTGGTCTTCGCGGCCTTTGCCTTTGCCACCGGAAAGTTGCCCCTCATTGCTGTGAATGCTTTATTGGGTGTAGCCTGGTCCTGCCTTTATGTCGGCGCCCTGCTGATTGTCTTGCGAAGCGGGGAGGAAAGGGGCACTGCAGGAGGAATCTTCCAGGCGACGCTGAACCTGTGCAATGCGGTGGGACCTCTCCTGGGCGGTCTGATTGCCCAGCAGTGGGGCTATCGCGGAGTCATGTTCTTTGCGGCAGGACTGGGTGTTGCAGGCATGTTCGTGGCCCTGCCGGAGGCCGGGTCCGGAAAGAAAAAAGAACCCGTCGAGCTGTAAATTGAGCCGTAAAATAAGAAGGCCCCCCGGCGTCGGGCGCCTTTAGAGGCCTTTATTAACAGGATAACCAATTGAATGTATGATTATACATCCTTCATTAAAAATTTATTAATGTTATTATGCGACCCCCTTGATATAATCTATAATGGCAATTATTTTAGAGGTTGATTTCGTTTTTTCTCCCCTTTTTCTTGTTTGGATTGTAGACCTCAAACTTACCTGAAAAGGTTTCCAAATTGTACTCAACTAAGGGAGCCGACTTGTTCAGGCGTTCCATCAGGTCTACACGCATCTTTGTTATAGCGTTTCCATATTCGTTTCTTTTCCTGTCCACATGGCATCTATGTTTACTCATAACATTATTATGTTCACCCGGCAAAAGTTCATTCATTTTGCCAGCCCCATCCTTCATCACTCAAGGAAATTAAGATTTAAAGGAAGGTGAATTAAGATGTATCAGTACAAGGTAATCGCAACGATTGTAGAAATTCGGGGAGAGGGGAAATGTTCATACGGCCATAAAGTGGGGGACAGTTTTGAGTTTGGGCAGTTCACTCCTGGAGGGCTGTGCCAGTTTGCTTACGATTCAATGCGTTCGGCTGTGGCGGCGCTACTCTACGGAGGTCATTTCCCCTGGTCGGAGGACAGCGAGGTTTCAACCTGGGCCTGTCCGGATCCGGAGCGGCCGGTAATCTTTGAGTTGAAGAGGATTGCAGTTGCTGATTAGCTGATTAAAAGAAGGATTTTTTAGGTTTACGTCGAAATTAACTTGGGTTTTTTGATAATTATAAGGGAGGGTTTTTTGAAGTGCCAATTTTTGAGTACAAGTGCAGCGACTGTGAAAAAATATTTGAAATTCTCGAGCTGCCGGGGCAGGAAAACAAGATCAAGTGTTTGAATTGCGGGAGCGTTAATCTGAAAAAGTTAATCTCGGCCCCCTTTTTGCCGAGCTCGGTAGGAAAACCCGCAAACGACGAACTCAAATGCTGCGGTGGTACTTCCAGGGAGCAGGGGTGCACACCTGGTTCCTGCTGCGGGCAAGCGCCTAAATAAGGATCCATTTGCCTACAGGAGTGGGAGAAGGCGTTCAATTGTGCAAAGATTAGCTTCAAAAAAACAGGCCGGTCGCCAATGCAAATCCGGAAACTCCGTTAACCTCCGGGGCAAGGTTGTTTATTATACAGTGAGGATAAGCCGCCGGGCCAAACATTTGAGTCTGAAGGTGCGCTTTGATTCGACTGAGCTGGAGGTTGTTGCCCCCTTTGAGTTTGACCTGGGGCTGCTGGAGGATATTCTCCGAAAAAAGCAAGATTGGATTCTGGATCAATTGGACCGCTTCCACCAGGCCGAAAAACAGTGCCTATATAAGCAGTATGGCGGCAAGAGGGTTTACTACCAGGGTCGTGAATTTGAAGTCGAGACGAAAATAGAGCAGGGCAATACCCGGCATGTATTTATGTGTGAAGGAAAGCTAATCGTTGTTGTGCCTGAAGGGGCGGAAAAGGAAGCCGGTGCCGTGCTCGAGGAGTGGTTACGGTCGACGGCCCGGCAAATCATCAACCAGCGGGTCGAAGTGGTCAGCAAAGTGTTGAATCTTTCCTATAACCGTATTTTTATCAGGAGTCAAAAGACCCGCTGGGGTAGTTGTTCCCAAAAAAGGAATTTAAACTTTAACTGGAGACTGGTCATGGCGCCGCCAGACGTGCTGGATTACATCGTCGTGCACGAACTGATGCACCTGGTTGAGCTTAATCACTCGAAAAAGTTCTGGCGCCTGGTGGAAGGTGTTTGCCCGGATTACAAGGTCCACCGTGCCTGGCTTAGAAAAAACGGTCCTTTCTTAACCCTGTAATCCAGCGCCTGTAAAGAGAAGTTTGATTGCCGGCAACGGAGGTGTCCTGTCTTGTGCGGACGATTCACCCTGACCACCGATCTAAGGACCATGAAAGATGTTTTTCAGCTTAAGGAAAACATTTTTGATTATACTCCCCGTTATAACATTGCTCCAGCCCAGAATGTACACGTTGTCGTTAGGGAAGTCGGCGCTCAGAAGATGACGCTGATGAAATGGGGGCTGATGGGTTGCTTTCCAGTAAATTATTAAAAAGACGTTTATTAACCGGGGAGCGATTTTTGCCGAGGCTGTTTTTTGGGTTTTTCGTTTTTCTGCTCCTTTATTTTTTTGCGGGCAAATTCTATATCGTGATTCCAGGGGATGTTTACCCCGGTGTTCACCTGGTTATGGAGTTTGCCATCATCATTGCTGCTACATGCGCTTCGCTGATGAGCTGGTATGACTATAAATATAAATTTGAACTCAGGACAATCATTTTATGCCTGACCTTCTGTGTGGTAGCCATTATTCAGTTTGCCCATGCTGTTTCCTACAGGGGTATGCCTGACTTTATCACACCCAATACCGTAAATAAGGCTTCTACCTTCTGGATAATCTCCAACCTTCTGATGAGCGCCGGCCTCCTCATAGCAGTTTTTTCGGGTGATAGGGTTAAAAAAATAAGAATGAATGCAGTTCTGTTTTTAGTGATCCTGGGCAGCCTGCTGCTGGTTGTCGCCGTTGCCTATTTTTTACCGCACCTTCCTTCAATGTATGATGCCACGGCGGGAAGCCAGACCGTGCTTAAAATCGGCCTGGAATACCTGATCATTGCCATGCTGGCCCTATCAGCGCTGAAACTAATGCAAAAAAGTCAGATGGATAAACAGGATTACTGTTTGTCCATGTCCCTGGTCATCGGGATCTTCAGTGAGGTGGCTTTCACCCTCTACACTAATGCTTACGATACGTACAATTTGCTCGGGCACATTTTCAAAGTCATTTCTTACGCTTTTATTTTTAAGGTCATGCTGGATGATGCCGTGGGCATGCTCTATGAAACAAACAGAACCCTGGAAATACAAAGGGGGATGCTGGCCGAAACCAATCTCCAACTGCAAGAAAAGGATCGCTTGAAGGACGAGTTTTTAGCCAATACCAACCATGAACTGCGGACCCCCCTTTCTGCTGTCATTGCCTTTACCGAGTTGTTAATAGATGAAAGCACGGGAGAACTAAACGATTTGCAAAAGGACTACTTAAATGAGATAAACGACAGTGGAAGGGAGCTTCTGGATAGGATCAATGGTTTTCTGGATTTATCAAAGATTGCTGCAGGAAAGATTCTTTTGTATAAAGAGTTTTTTGGGGTTGATGAGTTGATTGATCCTGTTATCCGGCGGGTGCGCCCACTGTATAACAACAAAGGAGTAGCCCTGGAGGTGGCCCCGTCTGCCGGCAACTGCCTGCAAATTCTGGCCGACAGGGAAAAATCAGGACAAATATTGACCAATCTGTTGTCTAACGCCTTGAAATTTACGCCCCCGGATGGTAACGTGGTGGTGAGCGCTTTCCTTGACGAATCAGGTCGCTATGTTTCGGTATCGGTGAAGGATACGGGTATTGGTATTGACTCAAGGGACCAGCAGAAAATTTTTGAACCCTTTCAACAGGTAGACGGTACACCGGCGAGAAGGTACGGGGGAACGGGAATTGGGCTGGCCCTGGCCAAGAAACTTGTTGAATTGCACGGGGGTACAATAAAGGTGTCGAGTAAGCGCCAACACGGAAGCACATTTATATTTACGCTTCCGGCAGGGGAAAAAGATGGAGGGGAAGTGGCCCGGGGTGGCTCAAAAGATTTTAGCGGTTGACGACGATCCTAAAATATTAAAGATCCTCCAGCATACGCTGCGTAAAGAGGGCTTTGAGGTCAGCACCGCGGCCAGTGGAGAGGAGGCCCTGCAAAAGGTCGGACAAGCTCCGCCGGACCTGGTGATCCTGGACATTATGATGCCTGGAATGGATGGGTATGAAACATTCCAAAGGCTGAAGGCGCAGCACGAGATGCCGGTCATCATTTTGTCCGCAAGGAGTGACGAGGTGGACAGGGTGGTGGGATTTCGTATGGGGGTGGATGATTATCAGACCAAACCATTCAGCCCGACCGAACTGGCCCTGCGGGTCAAGGCGATCTTGAGAAGGGTGGGCGAACCCGAAGAGCGGGGAAAGTCGGTACTCAAATTCGGAGATCTGACAATGGATTACAGCAAACGCCTGGTATTACATAAGAATAACAAAATTGAGCTTACTCCCAAAGAATTTGAAGTCCTCTGGCTGATGGCTTCCAACCCCAATAAAGTGTTCTCCAAAACACACCTGCTGGATAAGGTTTGGGACAGTGCCTATTACGGAGATGATAATACGGTAACTGTACATATCAGAAGAATCCGGGAAAAGCTGGAGGAAAACCCCTCAAACCCCTTATATGTCAAAACGGTTTGGGGAATAGGTTATAAATTTGAGTATTAGTTAAAAAAATGATAATTTTAAGATCTGACAAAAGCGGAGGAGCAAGCCTCCGCTTTAATAATTTGTTAATAATTTTGTAATTTGGCCTTAAGCTGCTTAAACTATAATCAGGTTATAAGGTCAAGGAGTGGAGCAATGGAAACAGGTGGATCAACAAACAAGCCTTCGGGTTTATCCCGGGAGCATCTTGAAGAGCACTACAAGTTGTATCCGGCTGTTCATAAAGCAAAAATCAAAGAAATTGAGGCGCGGCTGATCAGGGCTGATACTGCTTGCGTGGACCCAACCTACTGCACCTTGCGCTCTTTGAAAAAAGAATATGCCTATGTTCTCAATTCAGTGCGGCTGCATGATTTATACTTTGAGAATATCGGTGAGCCGGGGTCAAGACCCTCTCCGGAACTGCAAAGCCTCATTGAGCAGTTTTTTGGCTCGGTGCAGGAGTGGGAAAAACAGTTTTTCGCCCTCGCTTTATGCGCCAGGGGTTGGGTGGTTCTGGGGTTTGACTTGAGGGATGGGAAGCTCAGAAATTATTTTACCGATGATCACACCGAGGGGGTTTGGTCCGTGCTTCCCCTTCTTGTCCTGGACGTATACGAGCATGCCTACTGCACAGCTTTTCAGACCAGGAGTGATTATGTTGAGAAATTTTTAAAACGAGTCCTGTGGGAAATTGTTAGCCGGCGGCTCAGAGCAGCCAGGGAAGTATTTAAAAGCATCCAGCGCTGTTTTAGAGTAAGTTCCTAAATAACTTAATTTCAGTACCAGGTATGAAAGTTAAAAGTTATTGGTTTAGACGTGAAGTTTATAAAAAAAACCGGAGGTGTTACAAAATGGCATTGCACAAATTACCGGAACTCCCTTATTCCTACGGGGCACTTGAGCCCTATTACGATGAGCAGACCGTACGGCTGCACCATGATGCTCACCATAAGACCTATGTGGATGGCCTGAACAATGCCGAGGCAAGGCTGGCTGAAGCCCGGGAGAAAGGGGATTTTGCCCTTGTCAAGCATTGGGAGAGAGAACTGGCCTTTCACGGATCAGGGCATATCCTGCATACACTTTTTTGGAACAACATGAAACCCGGTGGTGGCGGACCGCCTGCGGGCAAAGTAGCAAAGGAAATTGACAGTTGCTTCGGAAGCTTTGAAGTGTTTAAAAAACAGTTTTCGGCCGCTGCAGTAGCAGTGGAAGGCTCGGGCTGGGCTGTGCTCTGCTATAACCCGGGCTTTCAGAAGCTGGAGATCTTGACGGCGGAGAAACACCAGAACCTGACCCAGTGGGGTGTTATTCCCCTTCTGACTGTAGATGTCTGGGAGCATGCTTATTACCTTAAGTACCAGAATAAGCGTGCTGCTTATGTTGAAAATTGGTGGAACCTGGTGAACTGGGACGATGTAAACGCCCGCCTGGAAACCGCCATGGCTTAAAACCTGAGGGTTTTTATTCCCGCCGGCCAGCCTTTGCATAGGTTATATTTCCTATCGGGCTGGTTTATTTTTTCAAGGGGAATAACCTGAGTGGATGACGGTTATACTACAAAAGAAAATGCGGGATATTATTACTGGAAAAATATCTTGCAAATTTACAAGTATGGTGTATACTTGTATTATCCGCCTCAATGTGAGGAATTTTAGGAGGTAATGGTAGAAGTATGATTGGTAAGGTAAAATGGTTTAATGCGGACAAAGGTTTTGGTTTTATCGAAACGGAGGAAGGCAAAGACGTTTTCGTGCACTTCTCATCTATCCAGACTGAAGGCTTTAAAACCCTTGACGAAGGCCAGAGCGTGGAGTTTGATATCGTTCAGGGCAATCGCGGCCCACAGGCCTCAAATGTGGTTAAATTATAGGATAAAAGAATTTCTTTTAGATATAATTTAAACGCACGAAAGTAAAAGGCAGCCGGATCAACCGGCTGCCTTTTACACTTTTAAAAGCCTAATTATTGTTATTTAGATTTCGTAGTCAACATGATGAAGATACTGCTCCAGGAAATCCTGGATGGTCAGATTGTCCAACCCGATGTAACTCCCCTCGTCGTATCTACCCACCTTTAATTTTTATAGCACATGGGAGGAAAATATTTGTTGCAGTATTCCATCAAATTTGTAGAATTCTTGCTAATATAAATCCCATTATCGTGAAAACTAATAACGGAATCAGGGTAATTTTTCAGGTATGCATAGGGAATTGTAATAACTCTTTGCCCCTTGATTTTCATAAATCCGTTCCGGTCGTGCCGGCGTGAGCAGTTGGAAATGCTCTCAAGTGGCACATCCATGGCCGGTTCCTTCAGATTAAGTGGTGACAAGTGACAATTTCTGAGCCTGCATCGGGTAACTTTTTCTGGGATTCCCGTTACCTCGAAGTCCATAAAAAAGACCCATTCTATTTTAAAGCTTATAAACTAACTTAACAAAATATTTTTCGAGATAAAAAGGGAAAACCCTCTTGCCTGATAAAGAGATTCCTGAAATAAAGATTCTTTTCAAGACCTGATTAATTTACCTTGAGTCTGCGTATAATACATTGAAAGGGGGTGACAGATAGTAGTGAAGGCAACAGGAATAGTTCGCCGAATCGACGATCTCGGCAGAGTAGTGATACCAAAGGAGATCCGGCGAACAATGCGGATCCGTGAAGGAGATCCCCTTGAGATTTTTACCGACAGAGAAGGGGAAGTCATTTTAAAAAAGTATTCGCCTATCGGTGAATTGGGTGAATTCGCGACAGAATATGCGGATTCGCTCAATGAGGCCCTCGGACACATCTCTTGTATTGCAGACAAAGACACGATGATTGCAGTTGCTGGAGCGCCCAAAAAGCAGTTGATGAACAAGCAAATAGGACCTGATGTCGAGAAGGTAATGGCTGAAAGAAAAATGGTCGTGTTTAATGAGCCCTGTTACTTAACGGTTGACGAGGATATCAGTTATAACTCAGCGGTAATCGCGCCGATTATCACGGAAGGGGATACTGTGGGCGCAGTAATTATCGCCTCAAAGGAGCCCGGGGTTCAATTGGGCAACCTGGAAACCAAGCTGGCAGAGACTGCCGCAGGTTTTTTAGCAAAACAAATGGAGTCATAGAAGCCCCTGAGGGGCTTCTATTTTTTAAAGGAATAAAAATATTTTCATTGGTCAAGATAAACTCAGGTTTTAAGTGTTTTGCAAAAAGGAGAGGAGTGATTGGATTGGTAACGGGCTGGAAGGATACTCAAAAGGGTGTTGAGGTCAGAAGCTCTTACGGTGATGAATTGACCGTTATCTACAACGGCCTGCTAAAAAACTCAGGCGCCGATCAGGTCTACATGCATTACGGATTTGGTGATACAAACAGCTGGTATGACGTTGATACCAAAAGGATGGAGCACTCTAACCAGGGTTTTGAAAAATCCATCAAAATGAGGAATCATACGTTAAAGTTCTGCTTTAAGGACTCCGCCAACAACTGGGACAATAACTATGGCCACAACTGGACAGTGCGCTAGTAAAGCAGCGGTAACTTCAGAGGAAGTTATCGGCAGTCCCTTGATGGGTTCGTCACCCGTTAAAGATTATCACAGGAAAGGCGCCCGGAAAATCCGGGCGCCTTTCCTGAAAACACAAGCCGAAGCTTTCAATGTTATGAAAGATTAAGGGCTAACCCTTCATACTCAAGCTGATGGCTATCCAAGAATCGCTTCCAGGTCGGTTTCAGGTTTGCTGATTGGCTTGATGTTGAATTTACCGACCAGGATATTTAGTACATTCGGAGAGATAAACGCGGGCAGTGTGGGACCAAGATGGATGTTTTTTATGCCCAATGACAGGAGCGTCAGCAGTACGCAAACGGCTTTCTGTTCATACCAGGAGATCACCAGCGTCAACGGAAGCTCGTTTACCCCGCACTTGAAAGCGTCGGCAAGGGCAATCGCCACCTGGATAGCGGAATATGAGTCGTTACACTGACCCATGTCCATGATTCGCGGTAGTCCGCCAATCTCCCCGATGTTGAGGTCGTTAAAGCGGTATTTCCCGCAGCCAAGGGTAAGGATAATAGTATCCTTTGGAGTCTTTTGAATAAAATCGGTGTAGTAGTTTCTGCCAGGCCTTGCGCCGTCGCAGCCGCCAACCAGGAAGAAATGCTTGATGGCGCCGGCTTTAACCGCCTCAATCACTTTATCAGCAACGCCAAGAACGGTATTGTGGGCAAATCCGGTCATGAGTTCGGAGCCGCCGTTAATTCCGGTAAGCTTTTTATCTTCATCCCAGCCGCCCAGTGCAAGGGCCTTGTTGATGACAGGAGTGAAATCTTTCTTGCCGTTATCTTCCGGTATGTGTTGAATATCCGTATAGCCGACCACAGCGGTCGTGAAAATCCTATCGGCGTAGGAGGACCTGGGTGGCATCAGGCAGTTTGTTGTATAAAGAATCGGGGCCGGTATATTGTCAAACTCTTTCTGCTGGTTCTGCCAGGCAGTACCGAAGTTTCCTTTCAGGTGCTCATATTTCTTAAGTTCCGGGTAGCCGTGGGCGGGCAGCATTTCGCCGTGCGTGTAGATGTTAATGCCCTTGCCCCTGGTTTGCTCAAGGAGCTGCTTTAAGTCATACAGGTCATGGCCTGTTATCACAATAAACGGTCCTTTTTCAATGGATGTGGGTACCTTTACCGGTACAGGATGCCCATAGGTGGAAGTGTTGGCCTCATCAAGCAGAGCCATGCACTTAAGGTTAATTTGCCCGAATTCCATCAACAAGCCCAGCCATTCCTCGATGGAGTGTTCTTCGCCGATGGCTAACATGCCCTTGTAAAACCATGATCTAACTTCATCATCTGTTTTGCCAAGCACATAGGCGTGCCAAGCGTACGCGGCCATACCGCGTAAACCCAGAAGCAGCATTGAGCGAAGGGATACGATATCGGTGTCTCCCAGCCAGAGTCTGTCTGATGCGAAGTCCTCAGCGCCACCTAATTTTACTTTTTCCCCTTGAATAAGTCTTTTCAACTCATCGATGCGGTCTCCATCGAAGTTTACATTTGTGATTGTTGCAAAAAGTCCTTGCATCATTAACTCATCGGCTTCCCTGCCCGGGGACTTGCTCTGTGCCGCGCGGGCAAGTCCAACCAGCGCACAGGTCAGTTCGTCGTGCTTGATGGCGACATCGGGCTTTTTGCCGCATACGCCTGATTTGGTGCAGCCCTTGCCGCCCGCTGTTTGCTCACATTGAAAACAAAACATACCGCTCATTGTATAACCTCCTGTTTATTTAATAATGAATGGCTCATATCCCGGCGCATTCTAAAAAGGGGTTATGAGTTGATCATTTTCCTGGGGCTTGGGGCTTTAACAACAAAAAATTCAAGTAATTCATCGTGACGGTTTAAGGCATTCATCTTAATCCTATACGGAATATTGATCACACTGCCGCAGGGATAGACATGTTCTTCCTGGTCGCCCAACTGCAATGTAATGCTGCCGCGAATGATGATCATGTACACATTGGAGTTAGTATAGTGTTCGGGTAAAGAATCGCCTTTCGGTAAAATCATGTGATTGATCCCGGCGTGATCGTCTTCAAGAATCCTTTCTACCAGTTTTTTATCGGACAATGCGAAAGTATATTGTTTTTCAATCATGCTGATCACCTCCTTCGTCTTGTTTTTAGCCATCTACCCCTCCACGACGCTTCCTTCAGTGGAGATGATTACGATCTGCCATGGAATCATTTTACCGCTATTGACCAGTGCCTGTTTGACCGCGTTTGTAATACCGCTGCAGCAGGGTACCTCCATGCGAAGCACTGTAACGCTTTTTATTTCATGAGCCTTAATGATTTCTGTTAGTTTGTCGGTGTATTGGATGTTATCCAGCTTGGGGCAGCCAATGATGGTAATTTTATTGCGCATGAAATCATGGTGGATGTTTGCGTAAGCATAGGCGGTGCAATCGGCGGCCACAAGCAAGTGGGCATGATCAAAGTAAGGAGCGTTAACCGGCACCAGCTTGATCTGGCAAGGCCACTGGCGAAGTTGTGAGCCTGCCGGTACGTGAGCTGCCACAGGAACAGTTGGTGCGGCTACTTCTGCCTTTCTCTCAAAGGTCCTGGAGTGAGTGCCGGGGCATCCGCAGGCAAGTATTTCAGGCATGGGATTGTTTCTTGTTTCCAGGTGCTTTTTTACAGCAGCCTCATCAAACGCAGCTGCTTCGCGTTCTTCCATCGTAATGGCTCCTGTCGGACACTCAGGGAGGCAGTCTCCTAGTCCGTCGCAATAGCTTTCGGATACAAGCTTTGCTTTGCCGTCTACGAGCTGAAGGGCTCCCTCGTGGCAGGCGTTGACGCAAAGACCGCAGCCGTCACACTTTTCCTCGTTAATCCTGATAATCTTTCTTTTCACGTAATAGCAACCCCTTCCCTGGTTATTTGTGGTATCTACAAGATAATTATATTATAATAAAAGAATAAAAACGGTAGCCACGGTTACTAATGACGGAGGTAAGTAATAATGTATGAAAAATGGGTAAAAGCACTTGCAATAAGCCCATTATTTAAAGGTATGAACACGGATGAATTGAAGGGTGTGCTAGCCTGCCTGAAACCGACGGTAGGCAGCTACGAAAGAAATGAAATGCTTGCAGTGGAGGGTGAGAAAATGACCGGCTTAGGAGTGGTCCTTTCCGGCGATGTTGTGGTGAGCAAGGAAAATACTGCAGGCAACCGGGTGATCATAGCGGTCGATGGGCCCGGGGAGATGTTCGGCGAGATGGCTGCATTTTCAGGAAGTGTCGTGTGGACGGCAACGGTTATGGCGCGAGGAGCCTGCGAGGTAATGTTTCTGCCGTCCGGAAAGATTGTCAGTAGCTGTGAAAATGCGTGTGCAAGCCACAAGCTGATGATCTCAAACATGCTTAAAATAATTTCCAACAAGGCGCTTGCTCTGCACAGGAAAGTAGAATACCTGGCAATAAAGAGCATGCGGGGGAAGATCAGTACTTACCTGCTTGAGCAATACAAAAGGATGGGTGGCAAGGCCACATTCATAATACCGCTAAAACGGAACGAACTTGCGGACTTCCTGAATGTTTCCCGCCCGTCTCTTTCACGCGAGATGAGCAGGTTAATGGATGAGGGGGTCATAGATTATCACAGGGCATCCATTAAAATAAGGGATTTAGAATCTTTAAAGAAGATGGCCGAATAGCCATGCCATTGCAAACTACCTATCTAAATAAGAAAAAATAGACACCAAATAATAATTGGGTATTTCAAGGCTGATGAAATACCCAATTTTCTATTAAATTAATATAGTTAAATTGAATATTACTAAAAGCAATATTCAAGATTCGTTAATGTTCTTACAAGTCTAGATCACCGGCGGATTCCGGCTGGTAAAGAATCTTTTCTACCTCCAATTTAACCAAACCATCGGGAACTTTCCAGTCAATGACATCTCCCTCGCGGAAACCCAAAATTGCCGTTCCTATAGGGGCCAGTACAGAAATCTTATTTTCCATAAGGTCGGCATCGGCGGGGTAAACCAGTGTATATTCCATTTTCTCCCCGGTTTCTAAGTCTTTTAACAATACCTTTGAATTCATGGTCATCACATCTCGGGGGATTTTTTCAGAAGTTACTACTTGAGCCCGGTTAAGTTCCTGCTCAAGTTTTCTAAGGTATCCTTCGTTGCCTGAGCTAAACTCTTTAGCTTCATTTATAAGTTTTTGAAGTCTTTTCTTGTCTGCTTCTGTAATAAATATTTGCCTTGACAATGTTCATCCACCTTTCATGAACCCCTGTTCTAAAAATAATAAAAAACATACGGCGACTACGATAATTTTTGGTAATCGCCGATCTAATATTTAATTTATGTTGGAGCAAAGGGCACTGTAATTATTACCCTGTTAACATTATTATATATATTATTTAATTTTAAGTAAAGTACAGGATCCAGTATAAAAATTGAATCGCTTAAAAATAAAGGGATTAAATCTTTAATCCTGTGGACTACGCCAATTCGATCTATTTCACATGTTTTCATACTGTCGATGCTAAAGAGGGTTCTGTTTTAGCCGTCCCTAATACAACCATAAAAAACTTCCCTATTGATTAGAGAGAGGATAGTTTATGCATTCCTGACGAATTGCAAAAGGAGACAAATGGAACTACGGCCCCTGTCTTCGCTACCTGTTTATGATTTGCTAAAGCATAAAAAAAAAGACGCATAAATTTGTCCAACGGACATACCTATCCTGCCAAAGAAGTATTCTCAAAGTGAATTAAATGAAACGCATCAATTTTTACTTTGATTGTTCTATTGTTGTTTCTAAATATTTTATCATTCTTTTTGATGAAGGTCAACAGGGGTTTTCAAACGACAATTACTCCTGCCATTGGCGCAAAGCCCTCTGCTACTCCAAAAGAACTTCCCATGTGTATAATTTGGAAATAAGTTTTCATGTTTTTGCAAGTTATATTTGGAATAATAACTTCAAGCATTCGTGAGGATAATTAAATATTGAATGATTTCCGGAGGTTAAATAACATGCCAAATAGGCTAGCTAAAGAAAAAAGCCCATATCTGCTCCAACATGCTAATAACCCAATAGATTGGTATCCCTGGTCTAACGAGGCTTTTGAAAAAGCAAAGAGGGGAGACAAACCTGTACTGGTAAGTATTGGTTACGATACCTGTCATTGGTGGCAGGTATATATTTTGTGCTTTCCCCTTATGCTAACTGCCATTAATAATAACCAGCAGACTGTGCAGATCAGATTTTTCTGCTTTTAAATAATATGTGGACTTAACCTCAGCTCTTTGCTTTACTGGCTAATCATCTGTGTATTTGCCATAGGTGTCATAGCCGGTGATATCAGCATATAATAAGCAAGTTAAATAGTTATTGGAGGCCGTTAACTAAGGAGGATATACTGTGCTCGGAATTTTTTGCAAAAAAAAACAACCAACTTATGTGGTTGACATTACAAATCCCACATGGCAGTCGATATTAGGGAACTATTTCATTAGTCAGACGGATGAGTTAACTTTCGGTGGCGGATATAATGCCTGGGGAGGTTTAATAAACCCAACTGGTTCTCAGGTAAATATGTTTTTTGATATTTTCACCATAACAAATTTCTCGGGGCAGCCTTTTACAGCCGAGATTTGGATTAACCCCTGCCTACCCGGGAAAGGCACAATCTCCTCGTATATACACCCTGCAAATCTTACTATTACTCCACCTCCCAAACCGAAGGTAATGTTAATTTACGACAGCCAAGTTTTTGGGTCTCCTAAAGATGGGGTAAATGTTTTTGACAGAATAGTACCCCCCAATTCAACGTTAATTAGTGACTCAAGTAAGGGTGGGATAATCATTCCCCCCGGAGGTTCTTTTGTTATATTTTTAAGGTCTCCCGGGCCTCTAAACATTACTGGAAGAATCGTTTTAACCTGGTGGGAAGAAAAAATTCGTAAAAAAATTTTCTTTTATTTAAAAAACGGTAATTGAGGTGAGGTGATGGACTTGGCATTATCTGAACATCTGAAGCAGCCTCTTGAAGTCATAGATATTACATACTCTGTACAGCAAACTTTCTTAGGTAACTATTTTTTCGGTCAAACGGACATTTTGACTTTTGGTGGCGGATATAATGCCTGGGGGGGATTAATTAACCCCGTTGGCTCCGGCGTAGATATGTTTTGGAATGTATATACCATTTCAAATTTTTCTTCCCGCCCCTTTACGACAGAAGCGTGGCTAAACAGTACCCCTCCCGGAAAGGGAATAGTATCAAAAAATGTTGCTCCTGCAAATCAGGCAATAATTCCACTGCCACGACCTATAGTAGAATTGCAATATGCAGATTGTCTATTGCAATCTCCAACTGACGGAATTTATTCATTTCTTAGAAGGGTTGAACCGAATTCGACCCTTACAAGACACGATTTTCAGGGTTTGATTATAATTCCCCCCGGCGATTCGGCTATTCTATTTCTAAGGTCGCCTGATCAGGAAACGATCCGGTCCAGAATCGCCTTTGGCTGGTGGGAGAAAAAAAGAAGTTGACGGCTATTATGGGAATGTTGTTATCATGTACCGGGAATAAAAGATATTAAGCATTATACCAAGCATAAATTTAAAAACCTATTACTGGTCCTTTTTGTAATAATTATGCAATGCTCAGTTCATATTTTTGTATGTCCTTTTTGGGATAATAACCTCAAACTGATTTGGAGGTTATTTTTTATGACCAACAGGCTCGCTAATGAAAAAAGCCCTTATTTGCTTCAGCACGCCAACAATCCCGTGAACTGGTATCCCTGGTCTGACGAGGCTTTCGATAAAGCAAAGAGTGAAGATAAGCCGGTTTTTCTCAGTATTGGCTATTCTACCTGTCATTGGTGTCATGTTATGGAAAGGGAATCCTTTGAGGACGAAGAGGTGGCGGCAATCCTGAATGAAGGGTATGTGTCCGTCAAGGTGGACCGGGAGGAGCGTCCGGATGTAGACCATATTTACATGACCGTTTGTCAGGCCATGACCGGGCAAGGGGGTTGGCCCCTGACTGTATTGATGACCCCGGAAAGGAAGCCTTTTTTCGCAGGAACCTATTTCCCCAAAAGGGGAAAGTGGGGTAGACCCGGCCTGCTGGACATTTTAACCCGGGTCAGACAAAGATGGGAACAGGATCGGGACAAGGTGCGGGAGGCCGGCGAAGAGGTAATCGAAGCCCTGAGACCCAGGTTTGGCCCGCAGTCCGAGGCTGTCCAGAACAGGGAATCACTGAACAGGGAAACACTGGACAAGGCCTATAAACAATTTCAGGGCCAGTTTGATCGTGAATACGGCGGCTTCGGCCCGGCGCCCAAGTTTCCGACACCTCATAATTTATCCTTTCTCCTGCGATACTGGAAGAGGAGCGGTGAAAAACAGGCCCTGGCCATGGTGGAAAAGACACTGCAATCGATGTACAATGGGGGACTTTATGATCACATCGGGCATGGTTTCTCCCGCTACTCTACTGACCGGAAGTGGCTTGTCCCACATTTTGAAAAGATGCTTTACGACAACGCGCTGCTTAGTTTGGCCTACCTTGAGGCGTACCAGGCTACGGGCCGGGATTTTTATGCCCGTGTTGCCGGGGATGTTTTTACCTATGTTCTCAGGGATATGACCTCGCCGGAGGGCGGGTTTTACTCGGCCGAGGACGCCGATTCCGAGGGTGTGGAAGGGAAATTTTACGTCTGGACCCCCGAAGAAGTCCGGGAAATCCTCGGCGAGCGTGCCGGAGAGACTTACTGCCGGTTGTATGACATTACCCCCGGGGGCAATTTTGAAGGCCGGAGCATTCCCAACTTGATTCATAAATCACTAGAAAATGCTGCGCTTGAGTCCGGCATGGAATCCAGGGAATTTACCGCTTGCCTTGAGGACCTCCGGAAAAAGCTTTTCAAAGCCAGGGAGGCCCGGGTGCATCCCTATAAGGACGATAAAACCCTGACTTCCTGGAATGGGCTGATGATTGCCGCCCTGGCCAAGGGAGGGGCCGTACTTGAAGTGCCCTTTTATATAGAGGCAGCGGCCCGTGCAACCGATTTCATCTTCAGGAAGTTGAGGCGTGAGGATGGCAGACTGCTGGCCCGCTACAGGAATGGCGAAGCAGCTTTTCCTGCCTACTTTGATGATTATGCTTTTTTCACCTGGGGGCTGCTAGAGCTTTATGAAGCTAGCTTTGACGGTAAGTATTTGAAGGAGGCCCTTGAGCTAGCCGGGCAGGCCATAGGGCTTTTCTGGGACCGGGAAAGCGGCGGATTTTTCTTTTACGGGGAAGATGCGGAGCAGCTCATCGCCCGCCCTAAAGAAATCTATGACGGTGCTCTCCCTTCCGGTAATTCCGTGATGCTTCTGAACCTCCTGCGGCTTTCCCGCCTGACCGGAGACGAAGCGTTGGCGGAGGTTGCGGAAAAACAGGTGCACGCGTTTGCCGGTGAAATAGCGGATCACCCTCAAGCCTATTCCTATTTCATGATGGGACTCAACTTTTACCTCGGACCTGCAAGGGAAGTTGTGATTGCAGGAAAGCCCGGGGAGGTCGTGGCCGAAAGCATGTTGAAGGCAATCCGGAGCCGTTTTATGCCGGAAACAGTGGTTGCTTTCAATCCGGACGGGGGGACGGGGACGGATTTGGAGAAGTTGGCACCTTTCCTAAGAGAACAGCGTTCGATAGACGGCAAGGCAACAGCCTATGTTTGTCAAAACTACTCCTGCCAGGCGCCAACAACTGACTACCGGCAATTCATTAATACGATCTAGTTGATCCGATCTAACAGAAGGCGGGATTCCCGCCTTCTGTTTATCCTGAAATACTTTGTGAGCGATTGTATGACCCAATCAATAATGAAGAGCTGTGATTGGTCAGGCATCGCTTTACTGTCCGTTCGGGTACCTGATTACACGATGTTCCCATGTCCTCATGGAAATATACTTGTCGTTCCTATCCAGGATGTACTGGGGCAGGACCGGAGTTTTGCCGAACCCGTTGGGGGCGTTGATAATATAGGTCGGAACTGCAAGCCCTGACGTATAACCGCGCAGTTTCTCCATGATTTTGATGCCGTCATCGACACTTGTGATAAAATGGCCGGTGCCTTTCACCTGCTTGGCGTGGAAAATGTAGTATGGACGGACCCGAACTTTTAGCAACTCGTGGTTTAATTTTTTCATTATCGACGGTTTGTTGTTAATTCCCTTCAGCAGGACAGCTTGATTACCCAGAACAACCCCTGCGCCCACTAACATCTCACAGGCAAGGGCGGCATCGTGGGTAACCTCACGGGGATGGTTAAACTGTGTATTGATGTATAGCGGTGGGTGTTTTTTTAAAACGGCGCAGAGGTCACGGGTGATTCTCTGAGGCATCGTAGCGGGCGTTCTTGTCCCGATCCGCTTTATTTCCACGTGTTTGATCTGATCCAGTTCCGTGAGCAGCCAGTCAAGGTAGTTATCACTTAGTAAGAGGGCATCTCCCCCGGTGATTAAAACATCCCTTATTTCCTTGTTTCCCCGGATATACTCCAGCGCGGCCCGGATTGTGTTATTCGGCCTGTGCCTGTCGATTTCGCCAATGTTGCGCCTTCGCTGACAGTGCCTGCAGTACATGGCACACTGGTTGGTAACGTTGATGATCAGCCTGTCCGGGTAGCGCCGGGTTATGCCCGGGGCAGGGGAGGTGTATTCCTCTGCCATCGGGTCGCTCTGGCCGGTTTCCTCCAGTTCGTCAAGACTGGGCACGGCCTGGGTCCAGATTGGATCTACTGCGGTTCTTTCCCGGAGGAGCGAAGCGTAATAAGGCGAGATAGACCAGCGGTACCTTAAACCGACCTTTTTAATGCGTGAAGATGTTTCTTTGCTGATATAAAATAATTGTGAAAGCGTCACGGCGTCATGAATACGGTTTGACATGTGCCAGCGCCAGTTTAACCAGTCTTTCTGGGTAGCGTTGAAAAGGTTTAAGATTATTCTCTTGTTTTCCAAAATGTTTTCTTCCAGGTCATAGCCGGTTTTGATATCTTCCTTTTCTTCCAGATAATCGCTAATTCTTTCTTTTAATTCCGCTGACCGGTTTAATGCAATAGCTTTCTTATCATCCTGGGACACGGTTTTTTGCTGCAGGGCAAGAACAGACATTAGATCCCCTCCTTTAGATTGACAAAAAGAATAACCCCGGTTCGGCGAATCCGTTCCGGGGCGAGGAAAAAGCGTCAAACAGCCGGTTGTACAGCATATAACAGGACAGTTCTCCTCCCTTTCCACGCTTACGAAGTTAGCTGACGGATTCGGATTGAAAAAGTAACCCTACGAAACCAGCCCTGATCCAGTCGACAATTACCGTAAAAGCACTAATTCCCAATAATTGTCCTGGTCCTCTAAAACAGCTGATCTCGATTCACCCCAAAAACTTGGTTTCCCCGCTTCTCAAAAAAGAATTAAGCGATCAGAGGATATTATATAATTGTCTAATTTCAAGATTTTACCTGCAACTTATTATAGCACGAGAAGTTGTAGGTTGCAAGATCTAGCTGGATCTACTTTACAAAATATTGCATCTGTAGTTTTTAATAATAAAAGGGATTTAGTGCCTTAACGCGAAATTAGTTAGCGGAGGTGTTTATTAAACATGGGTGAAAAGCGCTCCAAGGGCAAGGTTTATGAATTCACCCCGGGGAAGAAACGAAAGCTGAAAACACTTGATTACGTTTCACCCGAAAAAAAAGAGTTGCTAAAGGATAGAAAACAGGCAAAAAAGGATAAGAACAGCTTTTATGTGGGCGTAGGGATCCTATTACTACTCGTGTTAATTGTTACGATTTTAAGAATTAGGTAAGCAGCCAGGGCTCCTTTTGTTTCTGAAGATGGCCTTGAAGTTGTCAATGATAACTGGTGATTTCCGAGGCGTCAGGGGCTATTTTATTTGTAAGGATGTACACTTGTGGTATAATAGTTTACATATACTTAAATGGATAAGAATAGAAATAAAAAGGGGTTTGTCTAGAAATGAGGAATTTTATGAAAACAAACAAGACCTCAGTCTTTAAAGGCTCGAGGTTTTAATTGTCAATAAAGCGTAGAGCCGATAATAATATTAATTAACCCGGCGTTAGAACTAATAATACTGGGTATAGAAGGAGCTGATTGTGATTCAAAAAGTAACCAAAGAGCCGTCTGCGGTTCTCTTTCCCGTTCCCGCTGTGCTTGTAACCTCCTGCCTGGAAGACAGCGAACCGAATATTATAACTATAGCCTGGACAGGTGTTATGAGCTCCGAGCCGCCCGTCGTCTATATCAGCGTTCGCCCGGGGAGACATTCCTACCGGCTAATTAAAGATTCCGGGGAATATGTTATTAACATTCCTTCGGTCGACCAGATTAAGTTGGTGGACTACTGCGGAATTGTAACAGGAAAGGATGTTAATAAATTTAAGGAAACAGGGCTTACCCCTGTGCCGGGTTCACGGGTCAGGGCGCCTCTAATTGCGGAGTGCCCCGTAAACATCGAGTGCAGGGTGCGGCAGGTTATCTCCCTTGGAAGCCATGATGCCTTTATCGCGGACGTGCTTGCCGTTCATTACAACATGCAGGCGCTGGACGAAAATGGCCGCCCCGATATGGGCAGGATCAGGCCATGCGGATACTGCATCGGTGAATATCGAGAAATAACTGATAGAATCGGCAGGTACGGTTTTTCAAAAAAGGAATAGCATTGATGGTATAAAACATCTGATTCTGCATTATTAATTCAGTTAATTATCTCTCGGGGGGGGGGATTTAAGTGGAGGTATGGAGCGGGAAAACGCGGATCCGGGCTGTTCTGGGGGATATTACCACTCAGACTACCGAGGCTATTGTCAACGCGGCTAACTCGGGGCTTTTAGGCGGAGGAGGCGTCGACGGCGCCATCCACCGCGCCGGCGGGCCCCAGATTCTCCAGGAGTGTAAAGAGATCCGCGCCCGGCAGGGAGGCTGCCCGACCGGCCAGGCCGTTATAACCGGCGGAGGCCGCCTGAAGGCATGCTATGTCATTCATACTGTTGGGCCGGTCTGGTCGGGCGGTAACAAGAAAGAGGACGAACTCCTGCGCAAAGCCTATTGGAGCAGTCTGTCCCTGGCCAGGGAACGGGGTCTTCGGACGGTTTCCTTTCCTTCCATCAGCACCGGCGTTTACCGCTTTCCCAAAGAACGGGCGGCTCAGATTGCTGTTAAGGCGGTTCTCGACTTTACCAGGGAGCACGAATTTGAAGAAATCCGGTTTGTACTTTTTGATAACTATACCTTTAAGGCTTTTAATGATGCCATGGGGGAAATAATAAACAGCAATCCCTTAACAGATTAAACATTATTTCAACCATTGTCTTTACTTGATTTAACTTTAAAAAACAAAGGAACGGCCTGGCCGTTCCTTTGTTTTTTAAAGTTCCCGGACAATAAAAAATTTAGATGATCAAGCTTTTTTGTATAAATATTTTCTATAGGCACTATAACAGGTTTTATGAAATATTTGTTGAAGATAATTTTGTTGAAGATAATTATAGATTTCTTGATGGAGGTGGTCGGGTAGTTTGATTAAGACGTTTACATCGATTAAAAGGAAGGGTGGTTTTTTTTGAATCAAAAGGGTTTAATTATCTTTTCGGGAAGCATTATTGGCCTTTTAGCGATCCTGCTGGTGAAGTTCGGCAACCCGGCCAATATGGGTTTTTGCATCGCCTGTTTTTTAAGGGATATTACCGGTGGGCTGGGCTTACACAGAGCTCCTGTCGTTCAGTACATACGTCCGGAGATCCTTGGGCTGGTGCTGGGAGCGTTCGTGGCTGCCGTGGCCACCAGGGAATTCCGGTCCCTTGGTGGCTCAAGCGCACTTACCCGTTTTGCGCTTGGCTTTATTGCGATGGTTGGGATGCTGGTTTTCCTGGGTTGCCCCCTACGCGCTATTTTACGGCTTGCCGGCGGTGACCTGAATGCGCTGCTGGGCGTTGTCGGTCTGGTGGCAGGAGTGGCTCTGGGGATTCCTTTCTTGCGGAAGGGCTTTTCTCTGGGCAGGGCGCTGCCCCAGAACAAGGCCAACGGTTATGTGTTTATAGGGATCATCCTTTTTTTACTGATCCTATTGCTGGCTAAGCCCGCATTTATTTTCTTCAGTGCGGAGGGTCCCGGATCGATGAGGGCGCCCCTGGCCCTGGCTCTTGGGGCAGGCCTGATTGTCGGTGCCCTGGCCCAGCGCTCGAGGCTTTGCCTGGCCGGTGGAATCAGGGATTTTATCCTGTTTAGGGATTTTTACCTGCTCTACGGCTTTATTGCTATTCTGGTTGTCGCCTTTCTTGGGAACCTGGTTCTAGGCAACTTTAAACCGGGCTTTGTGGGTCAGCCCATTGCCCACAGCGACGGCCTTTGGAATTTTCTTGGCATGACCCTGGCTGGCTTCTGCTCTGTTCTTCTGGGGGGTTGCCCCCTTCGGCAGCTTGTATCGGCATCAGAGGGCAACACTGACTCGGCCGTTACTGTCATCGGTCTTATGACGGGAGCTGCTTTTGCCCATAACTTTGGTCTGGCTGCAGGTACCAAAGGGGTTCCGGTAGCAGGCCAGGCGGCTGTTTTGATTGGTCTGGCCGTTGTCCTTGTGATTGCGTTCTTTATTTGCAGGGCTAATCTAATCGCACGGGAGGTGAGCGCGAGTGGAAGAAATAAGGGATGCGCGGGGGCTACTCTGTCCTGAACCGCTACTAATCGCAAAACAGGAAATGGAGAGACTGGGTAGTGGTACGTTTAAGGTCCTGGTCAATACAGCTGCTGCCAGGGATAATATATCCCGCCTCGCCAAAAACCAGAAGTGGAAAGTCGAGGTCTCGGAAAACGGCGAAGAATATTTACTGGTGCTCACAAAATAAATATGTCCAATTATGCTCAAATTTGACACACAGATAAAAAGACTGACACAGTATGTTCAAAATAGATGCAAATCTTGTATGATTGTGACGAAAGGATTTAAAGGATTTATATATAAGTGGGGAGTACTGCATTTGATCCACCCGGCAGCAAGGAGCCGGGTTTTTTCTTGTCCTAGCTCAGAATATGTCTTAAGATGTCAGGAGAATGGTAGTTGTTGATTTTCATATTGACAATCTTCAAACTTTTCAGATATCCTAGGCTTAAGGGTTAAGCGGGGTAAAAAATTTGTTCTGTGTTGAGGGACTCGATCCAAATCAAGTGTGGGAGGGAATAGCTTTGTCTACAATCCTGAACCTGGGCCATCAGATCCATCAAATTGACGTTTTTGAGCAGGGGAGACCTGAACGAACGTCTTGTTATGTCATTGGGGCCGAAAAGGTGGCTATTATTGAGACCGGCGCCTCACCGGGCATCTGTTGCCTACTGGATGCCCTTAAAAATCTGGGAATCCCTGCGGAAAGGGTGAAATATATTATTGTCACGCACATTCACCTGGACCATTCGGGAGGGGCCGGACAGCTGGCCCGGGAACTGCCGGAATCTCGGATTATCGTCCACCCCAGGGGGGCAAGGCATCTCATTGACCCGTCAAGGCTGGTTGCGGGGGCCAGGACGCTTTACGGTGAGTGCTTTGATGAATACTTCGGTGAAATTTTACCCGTTCCGGCGGAAAGAGTAGATACTCCGGAAGATGGTAAAGTCCTGGACCTGGGAGACGGCAGGACGCTGAAGATTTACCACGCGCCGGGGCACGCCCGCCATCACCTTGTCATCCACGACCCGGTGAGCCGGGGAGTCTTCAGTGGTGACGCCGTGGGCAGTTGTTATCCCGCACTCAGTAAACTAATTGAGCGTGATTATATCCTGCCGCTTACACCACCGTCGGAATTTGACCCGCCTGCCTTCGTGGAAACGCTGGATCACTTGAGCGCCTTGGGTCTGGAGAACATTTACTTTACTCACTTTGGGCAAGCTGCCGATGCTTCGTCCATTCTGGCGCGAATTCGGGAACTGGTTGTCACATTTGCTGAGATAGGGCGCTCTATCCTTGATTCCGGAGGCGGGTCCAAAGAGGTAGAAGCAACACTGTGGGATCTCGTGTTATGCGAACTGTCGCAGTACGGGGATATTGGCAGAGAACACCCATTTTTGAAGTTCCTTGAATCTGACATGGAATTAAATGCTGCGGGAATTGTGCAGTACTTTCAAAAAATGAAAAAAGGATAAAAAAAGGCCGGTCTATGAGGACCGGCAAGGGTTTATTAAGTGGATGTGGGCTGGATAAATCAAATTTAAAAAGGAGGGGAGCCCGGTTCCCCCGGTTAGGTAGGGCGAACCGGGTAGATGTGGGGAATATTTATTGCTTAATCAATACTTGCAAAAGGCATGCCTTTAAAACTGTAGGACATGCCTTTTATTATTAATTTAAAAAAAGGAATACAGCCTATTTTGAAGAATAACTGCAATATTAAAATATGAGAATATTAAGTATATTTTGCCAGTATTATGATTTGAGTGGGTGAGTTGTCATGATTCGTCTAAATAGCATTTCCTTTGGCATTATTGTTCGCTGGGGATTCGTCCAACTGGTCGTGGTCAGCCTGGTTGTTTTTGGTAAGCCAGAACTCTGGAAGGCCATGTTTATTGCGATTGCCCTGAATGCCCTGGGCACTTATTTAATTGTTGACTTTATCCAGAAGTACAAGGGTGTTAAGATCAAGCTGGACGACCATCCCATCGACCCGACCCTGCAGATCGCAAATGAGACGCTTCCCTTCATGAGACGGGGTTTAAATGAAGAAACGGCGCAAAAGACCGCTGAGATTATCCTTAAAATCAGTGATGTGTCTGCCGTAGCCATAACCGACCGTGAAAAAGTACTGGCTTATATCGGCGAGTGCTCGGATCACCACAAGGCGGGCGGGCCGATTATTACATATTCTACCATGCAGGCGGTGGCTACAGGAGAATTGATGATTATAAAAGATAAAAAGGGTCTGAACTGCCCGGAGAAAAAATGTACGCTCCAGGCAGCCGTGATTGCCCCCATGAAATGCAAGGGGGAGGTAGCCGGCACGGTTAAGCTCTACCAGACCAGTCAGGGCAACCTCCAGCCTTCCGTTGTAAAGCTGGCTGTTGCTGTAGCACAGCTCCTGGGGCTGCAGATGGAACTCGCTGAACTGGACCGCCAGACCCAGCTTGTCACTATCGCCGAACTTGATGCCCTGCATGCCCAAATCAACCCCCACTTTTTATTCAATACGCTAAATGCTATAATTACTTACAGCCGGACTCACCCGGAAACAGCGAGGAGGCTGCTGATCCGTTTGGCCTCCTTTTTCCGGCAGGCCTTAAAAAGGCACGGGCACTTCAACAGTGTAAAAGAAGAAATCGAATATGTAAATACCTACCTGATCCTGGAGAAGGCCCGTTTTCGGGAAAAACTGAGAATCAAAAGAGATCTTGACCCTTCCCTATTTGAGTACCAGGTGCCTGTCCTGACGCTGCAGCCTCTCATTGAGAACGCCATTAAACACGGTGTTCAGCCAAAGGTTGGAACGGGGACAGTGGAGATCAAAGCACGCCTGATAAACGGGGAAATGCTGTTTATCATTAGTGACGATG